>Ga0169931_10002509_pt1 | contig 29910 bp, 21 predicted proteins | sample Kivu_15m_20L_FD_129675 | JGI IMG/M metagenome (GOLD analysis project Ga0169931, IMG submission 129675) | Freshwater microbial communities from Lake Kivu, Western Province, Rwanda to study Microbial Dark Matter (Phase II) - Kivu_15m_20L... | ecosystem: Environmental > Aquatic > Freshwater > Lake...
CAAGGTGGGTTCATATGAGTCGAATTTGCTCGGATTAAATGACATGCATGGAAATATACACGAGTGGTGCGACGACCCCGCGACGGGTGCCGACGGGGCCTCGCTTCGTGTGCTCCGGGGCGGCGGCTGGAGCCACGACTCCGGGCACTGCCGGGCGGCGGTCCGCTTCGCGCTCGCGCCGTCGGCCCGGAACGACTCCCTCGGCCTGCGCCTGGCCCGAGTTCCGGTGGGCAAGTAACGCAGGCGGAGCCGCGCCGCTTTCGTCGCCCGACGAATGCATTCGGCCCGATGCGCGTTACCTTCGCTCGCGCGCGTCAGTCCCATTCGATCAGCGATTGCGTTTTCAGCACGGTCAGTTCGTCCGGGAACGTGTGGAACGCGACCACACTCACCGCGCGCGGCAGTTCCTCCGCGATCACGCACCCCAACGGCGACAGCCCGATGCGGTTCCCCGCGGCGCAGTGAAACACCAATCCCTTCCGCTCGCCGTCGGCCAATAGCTCCGCGTGCAGGTGCGCGAACGCCTCCGCGTCGAGGCGCTCGGCCTGCGTTTCCACTTGGTAGCGGACGCCGCCCACCGTGCAGCGGGCGCGGCGGTTTTCGCTGAAGGAGTGCGCGAGGCGCTCGCCCGCCGAAGGCAGGTCGGTGCCGGCTTCGCAGAGCAGTTCTTCGAGGTGAACGGTGCCGTCGGTCCACGCGAGCGAGTGACCCGCGGGCGTGAGCCGCACCGTGAGCCGGTAGCCGGCGCGCGCGACCGCCCTTACCGCCACCGCCGCGAACAACTCGGGGTGTAGCGGTCGGTCGTAGAGGCGGAACGAAACGGTCGCGGACCGGGGCCGCACCAGCGCGCCCATGCGCGGAAACTCCGAGAGCGTGAGACACACGCATTGTGACCGCTCGCGAGCGCCGCGCGAAGCGCAACCCGCTGTGCGGGTTCACCCGAGTGGGGCGTCGTCGATGAGCGAGCCGTCGGGGTTGGTGACGAACTGGTAGTCGCCGGGGAACATCATCGTCGGCGGGCACTCCACCAGCCAGTAGATCACGCGCCCGTCTACGCCGTCACTCAAGAGGCGGAACGGCTTGTCTTCCATGCCCGGGGCTTCGCCGTAGCCCACGTTGTGCGTGCCGCCCGGCAGCCACACGATCTCTTCCTTGCGCGCCACCTCGCTCGCCATCCGCGCCGTGCTGCGCCGGTTCGCCGCGTGGTACCGCTCCTCGTTCGCGATCTGCTCTTGCAACCGCCGCGCCTTCTCCTTCTCGGTCTTCGGCAACCCCAACCCCAGAGCCGTGCGCATCTGCGCGCGCTCGGTCTCGATCTTCACCTGTGCCGCGAGCCGCTTGTCCAGAAGCGCGGCCGCGGCGTCGATCCGCTCCTTCTGCAGCCGCGCGCGCTCGGTGAGCTTGCGCTCCTCCAACTCGCGCGCGTGCTGGCGCGCCTTCTCGCGCTCGGCGAACGCGAGCAACTCTTTGGCGGCCTCGAGCGCGCGGACCTTGTCGTCGCCGCGCAGTTGGGCGCGCAGAACCGTGACGCTTTCGGCGAGGCACTCGTCGGCCAGTTCGGCGCGGGCGGTGCGCAGTTGGGCGTCGAACGCGGGGTCCTTGCGCATGGTGCGGCGCAGGCGGTCCGGGTCGTGGTGCTTGAGGTCGTGCGCGACCGCGGCCCACGAGTGCCCGCGCGCGTGCATGTAGGCGGCCTGTTCGATGTGCTCGGGAATGAAGTGCGATTCGTCCGACATGGCGGACCCTCCGAAGTGTGCGCGAAGTGATCGGCGCGCGGCGGACTCGCGTCGCGCCGCGCGCCGATAATGTACTTATGTGCGCTTAAGGTCCGAAAGTCAAACGACCCGCGCGGATTTTTTCCGCCGCACTCACTGTTTCCCGAACACCTGCACCCAGTACGGTTGGCCCTTCTTGTTGCGCGCCACCGCGACGCCGATTTCGTTGTACTCCGCGCGCAGGATGTTCTCGCGGTGGCCCTCCGACTTCATCCAGCCGGCCAGCACTTGCGCCGGCGTCTTCTGGTTCCACGCGATGTTCTCGCCCACGGCCTTGTACTTGTACCCCGCGGCCGTCGCGCGGTCGGCCGGTTCCTTCTCGTCGAGCACGTGTTCGAGCTTGTCCTGCTTCGCCATGTTCGCCGCGTGCGCCCGCGCCGCTTCCATCAGTTGCGGGTTCATCTTCAGCGGCTCAAGCCCCTTGTCCGCCTTCTTGCGCTCCGCGTTCGTCAGCTCGATCACCGCCTTCTCTTCCGCGGTCAGCTTGAACTCGTCCTTCTTCGCGTCCTTCTTGGGGTCATTTTTGTCTTGCGCGCTCGCGAGCGGCACCAGCACGAGCAGCAACACCAGCGGGCGGAACATGGAAGGCTCCGAAAGGGAAGACAGTTGTGCCATTGTGCAACGGGCGCGCGCCGCGGGCAAGCGCTTCGGGTTGACCGCGGGGCGCGGTTCCCGGCATGATGCCGCGGGTCGCACGGAGGGGCTGGTCGTGAAATTGGTGTCGCTCGTTCGCGCGCTCGCGGCGCGCGCCCGTGCCGCGCACGCGGCGCACCCGCGTCGGTTCCGGCTCGCGTTCGCGTCGGCGCTCGCGGTGGTCGTGCTGCTAACGAGCGCGAAGTACGCGGCGAAGATCAGCAAACCGGGCGACGGCGGCGAACTCACGCGGTCCGCGTTCCTGCGCTGGCGCGAGATGATTAACGGCGTGTTCGCGGGCGAGAACATCTACGTGGGTGCGAACGAGTACCCGAACCCGCCGATCATGGCGATCGTTCTGAAGCCGTTCGCCGCGCTGCCCGCGAAAGTCGGTGCGCTGGCGTGGTTCTACGCGAAGGTGCTGATGGCCGTGCTCGCCGCGCTGTGGGCGCGGCGGCTGGTGCGGGGGGCACCTACCCCCCCCGGCCCCCCCTCCCTAAAGGGAAGGGGGGAGACGGACGCAGACGCCTCGCTGCGCTCGGCGTCCGAAGAGACTGATTCTTCACAAGCGTCGCGCAGCGACGCGCCCTCCCCCCTTCCCTTTAGGGAGGGGGGGCCGGGGGGGGTAGGTGCCCCCCGCGCCGACCTCGCATTCGGGCTCGCGATCCTGTTGTGCCTTCAGCCGCTGCTCGGCGACTTGAGCCACAACAACGTGAACATCTTCATCCTGTTCCTCGTCGCGGGCGCGCTCGAAGCGTTCCGCCGCGGGTACGACGTGCTCGCGGGCGTCGTCACCGCGCTGGCGGTCGCGTGCAAGGTCACGCCGCTGGTGTTCGTCGCGTACTTCGTGTGGAAGGGCTGCTGGCGGGCGGTGTTCGGGTGCGTCGCGGGCCTCGCGCTGTGGCTCGTGCTCGTGCCCGGCGTCACGTTCGGGTTCGAGCGCAACACCGAACTCATGAAGGGGTGGTACGCGCTGATGATCGAGCGGCCGCTGCTCAAGGGCGAAGTGTGCAGCGAGCACCCGAATCAGGCGCTGGTCGGGTTCGTGTACCGGCTGTTCACGCACAGCCCGTCGTACGTGGTGTACCCGAACAACGTCCCGACGCCGGCGGAGTACCACAACCTCGCGGACATCGGGACGGGCGCGGCGTGGGTCGTCGTGAAGGCGCTCACGCTCCTTTTTGCGCTCGCAGTTATTGTGCTCTTCCGCGCGCGCGTGCGCGGGCCTTCGGGCGAGCGCGGCGGGCCGTTCGTCGCGGCGGAGTGCGCGTTCCTGTGCATCGGGATGCTGCTGCTCAGCGAGCGCACGTGGAAGCACCACGCGGTCGTGCTGCTGCTGCCGTACGCGGTGCTGTGCTTCGCGGCGCTCGCCTCGGATTTGCCCCTGCGTGTGCGGAAGTGGATCGGCGGCGCGCTCGCGTTCTCGGCGCTGGTCACGCTCGGCGCGGGCGCGCTCTCGGGCCGCGCCGCGGACCTCGCGCTCGTGTACGGCGCGTACACGGTCCAGTTCGTGGTGTTGGCCGCGGCGGTCGGGTTACTCCTCGCGTGCCGGTTCGCGCGAGCGCGCGGGCCGCAGGGCGCGCCGGCGCAAACGTTTCCGAATTGACGGGCGCGAACGGCTGCGTGGGCTGGGTATACTGAGCGATTGAGGCGGTTCGCCCCAGCGCAACGGAACCCCCCATGCCGGCCCGTACTCGGACGCCGTTCGGCGCGCTCGCGCTCGCCGCGCTCGTTGCGGGCACGGTCGCGCTCGCACAGCCGCCGACCGCGGACCCGCTGAAGAAGATCGACCCGCCCGCGAAAGCGCCGCCCAAAGACCCCGCGCCGCAAGCCGTGAAGCTGCCGGACGGCACCTTCCTGTGGCTCGGCACCGGGCCGGACGGCGAGCGCGTCACGCTCTCCCCGCAAGAGTACCAGAAGCTGGTCGATCGCGCCGAGGCGCTCAAGAAGGAGCTGGCGGCGCGCAAGCCGGTCGCGCCGAGTTCGTGCGCGATCAAGGCCCGCGTCGAGAAGCGCGGCGACCAACTCGTCGCGGCGCTGAAGCTCACCTATTCGTTCCGCACTTCGCACCCGAACGCGGCGGTGGCGCTGGGGGGCCGCAAGGCGTTCCTCGTGAGCGCCGCGCTCGACGGCGCGAAACTCCCGGTGCTCGAAGCGGGCGACGACGGGTTCGCGGTCGCGATCGAAACGGCCGGCGAGCACACCCTCGTGCTCGACGCCGAAGCGCCGGTGCTGGGCCGCGCGAAGGGCGAAGTGGGCTTCGAATTGGGACTGCCGCGCGCGCCGATCACGGCGCTGGCGCTCGAGCAACCGCCGGGCGACGTGAAGCGCGTCGCGCTCGCCACGCGCACCGAGGCCGGGGCGAAGGGGGCCGACGCGCGGCGCACCGCGGTGCTCGACGCGAAGCAACTCGCGGCCCGCGAGGGCGTCCCGCTCGGCCCGGTCGAACTGCTCGACGTGTCGTGGGAGCCGCCGGCCGGCGGCGCGCCCGCGACCGACGCCGTGCTGAGCGCCGAGTTCGACATCAGCGCGACGCTCACCGAGGCGTTCGCCGACACCGTGGCGAAGGTGAAGCTGCGCGGCCCGGCCCGCGAGTGGCGGCTGATCGCGCCGCCCGGTACGACCGAAGTGACGCCGGAGCGCGCCGCGGCCGGCGAAGTGGGGCCGACGCTGCTCCCCACGGTCACCAAGCCGAGCGACGCCGCGAAGAACGGGTGGAAGATCGAACTGCCGCCGGGTTCGCCCGCGAGCGACTGGGTGTTCACCGTCACCGTGCGGCACCCGCGGGCCAAGGGGGCGAAGGCGGGCGCGCCGATCGGCCCGTTCGCGGTGGCGAACGTGCTGAAGCAGAGCGGCACCGTGCGCGTGACCGGGCCGTCGTGGACCCGGTTCGCGCTGAAGCACGGGCCGGAGCTGCGCCGCACCGAAGCGCCCGCGCCGGACACCGACGACGCCCCGGTCGCGCACTTCCGCTTCGCCACCGGCCCCACCGGGGCCGCGCCGCCGGGCGCGCCGCTGCTCACCGCGGACGCGGTCCCGGTCGAAGGGTCGGTGCGGGTGTCCCCGGCGTACAAGGTGCAGCTCACCGAGGCCGGGTGGAGCGTGCGCGCCGAAATCGCGGTGCGCCCGGTGCGCACCGAAATCGCAGAGCTCACGTTCGAGCTGCCGGCCGCGTGGCGCGGCCTCGTGCCGGACCTCGACCGCGAGCCGCTGGCGCGGGCCGAAGAGGCGAAGGGCAAGAGCGGCGCGTGGCGGCCGGTGGTGCTGACGTTCACCGCGCCGCAGCGCAAGCCGTTTACCGTGGCCCTGTCCGCGACCGTGCCCGTGCCGCCGGGCGCGCGCGCGTTCGCGGTGCCGCTGCTGCGGTTCCCCCAACTGATCGAGCGGGACGCGACCGCGCTGGTCGCCGTGGGCGACGGCACGGTCGTGAGCGGCACCGCCCGCGGGTGGGACGGCGACGCGCCGGCCGCGTTCGGCGAGCCGCTGGTGCCGGTGCCCGGCCCGGACGGGAAGGTGCCGAAGGCCGTGGCCCGCGCGTCCGCGCGCGCCGCGCGCGGCCTCGCGCGGCTCGCGCTCGAGTGGGAGCCGTTCCGCCCGGACCTGAGCGCCGAACTGCGCGCCGACGTGACCGTCGGCGAGCGCCAACTCGTCGTCACCCAAACGCTGCGGCTGAAGTCGCCGGACGGGTTCCCGAAGCCGGTGAAGTTGCGCGGCCCGGCGGGCGCGCTGGGGCTGAAGCCCGCGCTCGAGTCGCCGGCCGCGGGGGTGTGGCTGTTCGCGCCGCCGCCGGACGCGCGCGACGCGACCCTGCGCGTCACGTTCGCGCTGCCGCTGCCCGCGCAACCGGACGGGCCGCTCTCCGTTCCCGCGGGGCTGCTGTGGCCGGCGGACGCGGCGCAGGCGGAAGCGACGGTGCGCGTGTGGTCGGTCGCGGGGCGCGCGCTGGGCGCGCCGCCCGCGGGGTGGCGCGAGCTGCCGCCGGAGCCGGCCCCGGAGCGCGAGGCGCTGCCGGCGCTGGCGCTCGCGGCGAGCGGCGAACAGGCGCTGGCGCTGGAACTGCGCCCGGCCGCGCCCGACCCGGCCGCCGGCGCGTGGGTGGACCGCGCGCTCATCGAGGCCGCGCCCACCGACGACGGCGGGACCGCGTACCGCGCGCGGTTCCGGCTGGCCCGGTGGCTGGTGAGCGCGCTGGAATTCGACCTGCCCGACGGCGCGACCGCGGTGTCGGCGCGCGCGGACGGCGCGGCCGCGCCGCTGGTGCCCGCGGGCCCGCTGCGGTACCGCGTCGCGCTGCCCGAGAGCACCGGCCGCGCGCTGGCGCTCGAGGTGCAGTACGCGGTGCCCGGGGCGCGCGCCGCGGTGGGCGAAACCGCGTACCGCCCGCCGGTGCTGGCGGGCGCGACCTTCGGCGGCCCGGTGCGCTGGTTCGTCACCGAGCCGGCGAGCGCGGCCCCGCTGGTGCTGCGGCCCAACGGCCGCGCCGAACTGCGCTGGCGCGCGCGCGGCGCGACCTACGCCCCGGCCGCGCCGACCGCCGCGGCGCTGAACAACTGGTTCGAGCAGGGCACCGAGCCGCCGCCGACCGACGCGGGCGGCGGCCCCGAGGGCGAGGCCGTGCTGGTGCGGCAGTCCGAGCCGGCGGAGCTGCGCGTGGCCCGCGTGCCGTGGCTCGCGCTGGTGGCCGGGGCGAGTGCGCTGGCGCTCCTGACGGCGGTGCTGCTCGCGCGGCTCCCGGGCGCGGCCGCGGGCGCGGCCGTCGCGCTGCTCGGCGGCGCGTTCGCGGTGCTCGCCGTGCTGTTCCCGCACCCGGCGGCGCAGGCGCTGGCCGCGGCGCAACCGGGCGCGGCGCTGGGCTTGGCGCTGGCGCTCGCGCTGGCGGCGCTGCGGCGCCGCGCGCGCTTGCGGGTCGAGCGGCTGCCCGGCTTCTCGCGCGTGCCCGCGGAACCGACCGGCAGCGCGCCGGTTCCCGCGCCGCCGAGCGCGAGTTCGGCCCCGCGGGGCAGCAGTCAAGTGAGCGCGCCCTCGGGCGCGTGACGGGCGGTTCGCGCGGGTGCGAACGGCCCCCGCTCCTCAGTCCTTCCGGGCGTCCCATGCTTCGCGCGGTGCGGTTGCCGGTGCTGCTCGCGGTCGCGCTTGCCGGCGCGGCGCTCGCGGTGCCCGCGCCGCCGGCCGCGCCGCCCCGCGCGGCGCTCGAGCGGCTCGCGCTCGACCTCGCCCCGGTCGACGACCCGTTCCCCATCCGCCGGTTGCGCGGCTCGGACCGCGCGCTCCCGGACCTCCTCGCCCAACTCGACGGCGGCCCGGTCGCGCGGCTCGCGCGGGCCGACTTCGAGGCGCGGGTGCGGGCCGCGGCGCGGGCCGCCGCGCCGCGCGCGCTCGCCCGCCTCACGGACGCCACTTACTCCGCCGAACTCACGGCCGGGGGCGACCTCGCCGGCACCGCGGAACTGCAGTTCGCCTGCGAAGCCGGGGCCGGGTTCGTCCCGCTCGATCCGCTCAAACTCGCCGTGCGGTCCGCCGCGTGGGACGACGGCACCGGGGCCGCGCTCGCGGTGCCGCCGGGCCGGGCCGCGCCCGCGGTGTGGAGCGCCCGCGCCGGCCGCCGCGCGCTGAAGCTCGAGTGGTCGCTGGCGGGCACCGCCGAACCCGGGCAGCGGCGGTTCGAGCTGCGCGTGCCGCCGTGCCCGACGGCGCAGTTGGACCTCGCGCTGCCCGCGGACCGCGTGCCCGCGCCGGGCGGCGAGGTGCTGCTCACCGGGCCGTTCCCGGTGCCGGGCAAGCCGGCGCTGCGGCTGTGGCGCGTGCGGTTCGGCGGGCGCGCGGCGGTCGCCTTCGCGGTGCGCGCCGGCGGCCCGTCCGCGGCCCCGGCGCACGCGAAGCTGAGCGCGCGCTACGACCTCGCGCCGGGCCAACTGAGCGCCGCGTTCGAGTACGACCTGCGGCCCGCGCGGGGCACGGCCGGCGAGTGGTCGTTCCTCGTCGATCCGGCGCTGCGCGTGACCGACGTGGTGACGAACAACCGGGCCGGGTGGACCGTGGACCCGCCCGAGGTGCCCGACGGCCCGCGCCGCGTGCGCGTCGCGCTGCGGCAGCCCGGCCCCGGCGGGAAGGTGCTCGTCAGCGCTGTCGCGCCGTTCCCGGACCCGCGCGCGCCGGGCGCGCCGCTGCCGGTGGTGCGCCCCGAGCGCGCGGTGCTCGAAGACGAGAACTGGGACGTGCGGCTCGCGCCGGACCTGCGCGTCGAGGGGTGGGCCCCCGGCGACTACCGGCTCGCCGACGCGCCGGCCGCGCCCGAAGCGGCGCGCGCGCTGGCGCTGGTGGGCACGTTCGTCGGGCCCGGGGCCGACGCCCCGTTCCGCCGCCCGCCGACCGTGCGCGCCGCCGCGCACGAGCCCGAGTTCGCCACCGTCGAGCGGCTCGAATGGGACCTCGCGCCGGACCGCGCGGCGCTGGTCGCGCGGGTCGAGGTGCGGGTGCGGCGGGGCCCGCTGTTCCACCTCGCGGTGCGCCCGCCGCCGGGGTTCGTGCTGGACCGCTCCGCGCCCGGGGCGAGCGAACTCGTGGGGCACGTGGGCGCGCCGGCGAACGGCGCGCAGGCGCTCGAGTTCGCGCGCCCGCTGCTCGCCGGGCAGCGGGCCGAACTGGTGCTGGAGTTCCGCGGCCCCGGGGCCGCGCCCGGCGCGGCGGTGCCGTTCCCGGCCTTCGCGGTGACCGGCGCGGCCGAGCGCGCCGGCTGGCTGAGCGTCGCCGCGGACCCGCAGTGGGCGCTGGCAACGAGGGCCGGGCCGGGCGCGACCCCCGGCGCGCTGTGGGGCTGGCTGTGCGCCGACCCGCCGCCCGGCGCGCGCGCCCTGTTCTTGTACACCGGCCGCGCGCCGGACGGCACCGCGGCGCTCGCCCCGGCGCGCCCGAGCCTCCGGGCCGACGCGCTCGTGCGCGCCGAGCGGAGCGCCGACGGGTGGACCGCGACGACGCGGTTCGAACTGACCGCGAGCGGCGGCGCGGTGCCCGGGCTGTTCGTGCTGGTGCCCGGCGCGCCGGCCGCGCGCGCGTGGCACCTCGGCGACCCGGCGAACGCGGTGGCCGACGCGGTGCCGGTGCCGGTGCCGCCCGCGCTCGGGGGCGCGCTGTGGGCGGTGCGGTTCGCGCGCCCGCTCGCCGGCGGCACGGTGCTGGAAACGAGCGCGCGGGGCCCGTTCGTGCCGGTGCCGCGGGTGCTCGGCGCGGCGAACGCGGCCCGCGCCGAGGCCGGGCGCGAGGGCGCGCGGGTCGAGGGCGATCGCGTGGTGCCCGCGCCGCGCGCGCCCGCGGCGGTCGCGGTGACGGACCCGTACCTCGTCACGGCGGTGCGCGCCCCGGGCGAACTGGAGGCGGCGTTCGGCGGCCTCGCCCGCGCGGACCCCGGCGGCGCGCTCGCGGTGCTGCTGCCCCCCGGCGCGACCGCGACGGCCGCGCGCGCGGGCGACAAGTGGCTGCTCCCCGCGGCGCTGGCGGCGCGCGACGCTGGCGGCGCGGTGCGCGTGCCGGTGCCCGCGGGCGGCGCGGTGCGGTTCGAGGTGCGGTACCGGCTGCCCGCGCCGCGCGGGTGGCCCACGCGCGCGTTCGTCAGCCCCGCGCCGCGCGTGGCCGGCGCGCCCGCGCCGAAGCGCTGGTGGGCGTTCGCGCCCGGCACGCTCCCCGGGTGGCCGTCGCGCCCGTGGGAGCAGACCGCCGACCTGCCGCCGCTGCTGTGCGGCGCGCCGCTGGGCGAACCGCCGGCGCTGGTCACGCGGTCCGACGACGAGTGGGTGCGCGCCGGCGCGGCGGCCACCGCGGACGCGCTCGCGGCGGCGCTCGCGGCGCTGGTGCTGGCGGCGCTGTTCGGCGCGTTCGGGCACCCGGTTCGCATGGTCCGCGGGTCGGTGCTGCTGGCGGCGGCGGTGGCCGCCGCGCTGGCCGCGGTGGAACTGGGGCCGCCGTGGTGGGCGCGGGCCGGGTGGCCGCCGCTCGTGGCGTCCACGCTCGCGCTGGCCGTGCTGCTCGCGGTGCTCGGCGCGCACGCGGTCCGCGCGGCGCGGGCCGCGCGCGCCGCGCCGGTCGCGGTGCTGCTGGCGCTCGCCGCGGGCGCGGGCGCGCAACAGCCGCAACCGGTCACGGTGCTGATCGTGACCGCCGCGCACGGGGGCGAAGAGGTGGTCGCGCCGCGGGCGCTGTTGGACCGGCTCGCGGCGCTGGCGGTGCCCGCGCCGCCGCCGGTCGTCGTCACCGGTGCCGAGTACGCGGTCCGCGCCGACGACACCGGGGCGCGGGTCACGGCGCGGTTCGCGGTGTTCAACCCCGGCGCGCGGGAGGGCGCGGTGGCGCTGCCGCTGGCCGGCGCGCGGCTCGAGCGCGCGACGGCGGACGGCAAGCCGGCGCTGCCGGAACTGGTGCGGCCGGACGTGTACGCGGTGCCGGTGCCGCCGGGGGCGCACGCGGTGGAAGTGCGGTTCGCGGTCGCGGTGACGGCGAACGGCCCGGACCGCGAGGTGAAGTTCGGCGCGCCGGACGTGCCCGGCGCGCGGCTGACCGCGGAGCTGCCGGGCGCGGCGCGCCAGCCGGTCGCGGTCGGGTGTGCCGGCGCGCAGCGGGTTACGGCGGGCGACCGCGCGGCGCTGGACGCGGACCTCGGCGCGGACCCCGGCGCGCCGAAGCCGGTCCACCTGCGGTGGCGCGAGGGCGCGGGCGGCGCGGCCGTGCTCCGCGCGCGCGAGGCGTGCGCGTGGGAGGTGCGCGAGGGCGGCGCGGAACTGACGTGCGCGTACCTCGCGCGCGTCGAACAGGGGGCCGCGGCCGGGGCGCGGTTCGAGGTGCCCGCGGAACTGGACGTGCTGCGCGTCACGGCCCGCGCGCTGGACGCGACCGACAAGCCGGGCGCGGCGCTGCCGCTGCGCGACTGGGCGCTGGCCCCGGAGCAGGGCGGGGTCCGCGCGCTGCGCGTGGACTTCCAAGCGCCCGTGACCGGGCGGTTCGCGGTCGTGTTCGAGTGCGCCCCGCGGCGCCCGCTCGCGCGCAGCGCGGTGCTGCGGTTCCCGCGCGCGGTGCCGGCGGCCGCCGATTCGGTGTACGCGTTCCGCGCGACCGGGGTGCTCGCCGAGTTGGGGGAGCCCCCCGGACTGATCGACCAACCGGCGGACGCGCTGGGCGAGTTCGCCGCGGTGCCGGACCTGAACTTCGAATCGAACCCGCGCCCGCGCGCGTTCAAGCGGGCGCCGGGCGCGGCCGGCGAACTGCGCGTGGCGCTGCGCGCGACCGCGCCGCCCGGCGTGCGCACCGCGAGCACGTGGCACCTCGGCCCGGCGCGCGCCGACGCGAGCGGGAGCGTGGCGTGGTCGGCGGCCCCGCCGCTGGCGCTGGTGGAATTCGCGGTGCCGGGGGCGCGCGTGCTCGAGGTGCGCGGGCCGGACGTGCGCGCGTGGAACCAAACCGGCGGCCGCGTGCAGGTGTGGCTCCGCGCCGCGGCCCGCGAGGGCTCCTTCGAGTGGTACGCGACCGCCGACCGCAACCCGGCCGACCCGCTCACGTTCGACGCGCCGCCGCCGGTCGTGTTCGGGTCCAAAGTGGTACACGACGAGGTGCGCGCGCGCGCCGCGGACGGGTTCGTCGTGCGCCCCGAGCGCGCCCGCGGGTGGGAACCGCTCCCGGCCCCGCCGGGCGAGTTCCGGGCGCGCACCGAAGCGCCGGACGCACAGCCGCCGCGCGTGCTGCTGGTCCCGCGCTGACCCGGAGGAACCGACGATGAGCCCGGACGAAGCGGCGTTCCTGAACGCGATTCGCACGAACCCGGCCGACGAAACGGCGCGGCTGGTGTACGCGGACTGGCTCGCCGAGCGCGACGACCCGCGGGCCGACTTCGCGCGCCTGAGCGCGGAGTTCCTGCGCTGCGTGCGCGGCCTCGCGGCCCTGCGCCAAAGCGCACCGGTCGAATGGGTGCGCTACGTGGACCCGCTGTTCGAGCGCTTCTTCTTCGTAACCGTGCCGCACATCGGCGAAGCGATCGAGTTCGTTATAGTAACGGCGGTTCACATCGCACCCTGCGACTCGTTCGAACAGGGGCAAACGCTCGTCACGCTCGAAACGGACAAAGCCCAAATCGAACTGCCGGCCGAACGCGCCGGATGCGTAGTGGGCGTGATCGCGTTACCCGGATCGCGCGTCCCGATTGGCGGGATTATCTGTGCGTGTGTCGCCCGCGAAACGACCGAGCGCGTGCCCAACACGTTGCCCGTTCCGCAGGTGCGACGGCAACCGTTCCAAGACTTCATTGCAGACTTAGAGCGCAGGCGAGAAACGTTGCTAACCAAGCCCGAAACGATTCACGTCCTCGTCGCGCATAACAACACCGCCGCTGCGATGCTGTTTGGAAGGGGGGAAGTAGTGGTAGCCGAACTGAACGCACGGAGCGAGTTGGGTTTCCCCTCCTCGAACCTGCTTGCGGGGGCGGACGCACTGAATGTTCACTTGCGCGCGCTGCGGTTGCTGCTCGCGCGGCACGGTCAGCCCGCGTGGTTCGCACCGGGCGCGGGGGAATCACCATGAGCGACGGCGACGCGCTGCTCGCGGCCATTGCCGCGCACCCGGACGACGACACCCCGCGACTCGTCTACGCCGATTGGCTCGACGAGCACGAGGACCCCTTGCGCGCAGAGTTCATTCGCGTGCAGGTCGCGGTGCGCCGGCTCGAAGAGCGGCCCGCGACCGAACAGCGCGACCAAATCCACCTGTTTCGGCGGCAACAGGAACTGCTCGACAACCACCGCCGCGACCTTCTCGGCTCCATCGCCGACGAGATGCACGCATTCGACGCGACGTTCGATCGCGGGTTCGTCACGCAACTGAACTTGAACGCGACCGTGTTTCTGAAGCACGCGGCGGAAGTCGCGGCGCTGCGCCCCGAACCGCGCGTGCGCCTCACCTGCTCCGGGTTCCAAAACGTGTCGGCGCTCATCCCGCGCCCGGAGTCGCGGTGCATCGAATCGCTCACCGTCCGCCCGGTCGCGGACGATTTCGTCGAGCCGATCCCCGCACCCGGGTTCCACCTGCTCGGGAACGCGCCGAACTTCGGGCGGCTCGAAGTGCTCGACCTGAGTGCGGTCGCAGTGAGCGATGTCGAATTGGTGCTCCTCCTCAACGGCGACGGGCTCCCGCGGCTCGCGGAACTCAACCTCGAAGGCTCCGAGATCAGCGACACGGGCCTCCAATCGCTCGTCGCGTCGCCGCGGTGGGCGAAGTTGCGGCGCATCGACTTGTCGCGCAACCACCTGTCGGACGCCGCGGCGGAAATCCTGATCGCCGCGCCGCCGTCGCCGCTCGAACACCTGAATCTGCGCATGAACCACATCGGGCCGGCGGTGTACCCGCAACTGCTCGCACGGTTCGGCGGGCGCATCGACCTGTTCTAGCGCTTCGCGTTCCGACGAGCCGGAAGCGTCAGCGACGGTCTTTGCTGTTTGCCTTGTGGCACAGGCTTTCTAGCCTGTGGCGCTTCACACCTCAAAGCAGCACAGGCTGGAAAGCCTGTGCCACCAACCCAAGAAGAAGTCCGTCGCTGACGCTTCCGGCTCGTTCGGAGGCTTCGCGCGGCGCGCGCGCCGCGGTACACTGTGCGTACCTCTTCCCCGCGGAGGGCGCTCGAATGGCCCGTTCCCGATTCGCGCTCGTGGCGCTCGCGTTCGCGGGCGTCGTCGCGCTGCCGCCGCCCGGGTCCGGCGACGAGCGCGTTCCGCCGCTCGTGAAGCAACTCGGCGCGCCGGACTTCCACGCGCGCGAAGCCGCCACCGAGAAACTCAAAGAGATCGGCGAGCCGGCGCTGCCCGCGGTGGTCGAAGCGGCCGCGAGCGCCGACCCCGAAGTGCGCACCCGCGCGCAGGGGTTGGTGCGCGCCATCATCTCCGGCGCGCGCGTCAGCAAGAGCACCAAGCTCGAAATGCGCCCCATTTACGCCCGCACGTTCGAGATGGGTTCGCCCCGCGACGAAGCCGGTCGCCGCCCGGACGAAACCCGGCACACGGTGCGCGTCACCAAGTCGTACCTCATCGGCGCGCACGAGGTCACGCAAGAGCAGTACGACACCGTGCGCAAGCGCACCCCGAGTTGGTTCTGCGCGGACGGCGGCGGCAAGGACAAGGTGCGCGGCCTGAACACCGCGAAGTTCCCGGTGGAACAGGTGACGTGGTTCGACGCGGTCGCGTTCTGCAACGCGCTGAGTCGGCTCGACGGCTTCGACCCGTACTACGAACTGACCGACGAGAAGCGCGACGGCGGCGCGATTTCAAGCGCGAAGGTGAAAGTGCTGGGCGGGCGCGGGTACCGGTTGCCCACCGAAGCGGAGTGGGAACTCGCGTGCCGCGGCGGCACCGAAGAGGCGTTCTGGATGGGCCGCTCGCCGCCGCCGCGCGGCGCGAACTGGCGCATTACCGTCATCGGCGGGTACGGCGGTGCCGACGACATCTTCTTGGGCCGCACGGCCGCGGTCGGCACTTACAAACCGAACCGCATCGGCGTTCACGAGTGCCACGGGAACGTGGCGGAGTGGTGCGGCGACTGGTACGCGGCCGACTACTACGAGAAAAGCCCGCGCGACGACCCGCGCGGCCCGGACGCCGGCGACCATCGCGTGGTGCGCGGCGGCGCGTGGACGCTTCAGCACACGAGTTGCCGCAGCGCGGCCCGCGGGTTCCAACCGCCGGGCGAAGCGAAGAACACCACCGGCTTCCGCGTCGCCCGCAGCCCGTACTGAGGTGGTCCTCAAGTGTAGGCAACTCGCTCCGCGAGTTGCCACTGCCACTGGCGCTGGAAACAACCCGTGCGTGGTTCGCACCGCCGATGGTCGCTCGCGGAGCGAGCGACCTACTCTTGAAGACCACAGGAAGGCGCATGCGCGTTTCGCTCGCCGCCGCCGTGCTGTTCGCCGCCGGGTGTGCGCGCGCTCCTGCCCCGCCGTCGCCCGACGCGCCGGTGCCGTTCGCGTACCGCGATCACAACCTCGTGTTCGTCAGCTTCGACGCGCTTCAAGCCGCGCGCGTCGGGCCGAAGCTCACGCCGGCGCTGCACCGCTTCTCCGACGGCGCGTTCCGGTTCACCGAAGCGCGGTCGGTGGCGTCGTGGACGGTGCCCGCGTCGATGTCGTGGTTCACCGGCGTGTACCCCTCCGAACACGGCATGACGAACAAGTTCGCGGTGTACACGGCGAAGGAAAAGCGCGTCGCGCGGCTGAGCGAACGCGCGCCGGGCCTCGCCACGCTCGCGGACGTGCTGCGGCTGAACGGGTACGCGACCGCCGGGTTCACCGGGAACGCGGGCGTCGGGCCGGCGTTCGGCTTCGATCAGGGGTTCGACACCTACGCCGCGCCGCGCGAGACGTTCGCGGGGTTCGAGGAGAGCGCGCCGCGCGCGCTCGAGTGGCTCCGCGCGCACAAGCACCGCAAGTTCTTCCTGTTCCTCCACGGCTACGACGTACACGGCCAACACGCGCCGAACGGCGGGTTGGACCTGCGCTTCGCGCCGAAGGGGTACGACCGCCGCTTCACCGGGTCGCCGCAGGAACAGGAACTGCTGCGCGAGGAGGGCCTCGAACGCGGGCGCGTGACCCTGCGCCCCGAAGACGTGGCGCTGTGGCGCGGCGTGTACGACGAGAAGGTGCAGCGCGCCGACGCGAAGTTCGGGGCGTTCCTCGAAGAGTTCGAGAAGCTCGGAATCGCGGAGCGCACGCTGTTCGTGATCGTATCGGACCACGGCACCGAGTTGCACGAGCACGGCCGGTTCGACCACGGGTTCACGCTCTACGACGAGCTGATTCGAGTGCCGCTCGTGTTCAAACTGCCGCGCGCCCCCGGGCGTGCGATCGCGGACCGCGTGAGCACGATCGACCTGTTCCCGACGCTGCTCGATCTGCTCGCCGTGAAGCCGCCGGAAGTCGTCGCCAAACGGGTGCGCGGCGAAAGCCTCGTGCCGGCGCTGAAGGGCGCACGCGCGGCGCGTTCGGTGTTCGCGGAGACGGACTACCGCGCGTACACCTACAAGCGGTGCGTCGTTTCGCCGGACGGCTTCAAGCTGATCTACACGCTCGAATCGCGGTCGCGCGAACTGTACGACCTGACCGCCGACCCCGGCGAAACCCGCGACCTCTCGAAAGCGGACCCGGTCCGCGCGAACGAACTGGAGCGCGAGCTGTTCGCGCACTTCGCGCGCCTCGGCCACGACCTCACCGCGCGCAAGTGGGAAGTGGGCCTGAACCCGGTGTATTCGTCGCAGGGGAAGTAGCGGCGCGTGCCTCGCGGGTGCCCGGGGCTTCCGCCCACGGGCTAAGGACAGTCGCCCCTCCGGGGCTAAAAGCCATTCGCGCGAATTCTTCAGCCCTGAAAGGGCGACTGTCTTTAGCCCGCGGGCGTAAGCCCCGGGCACCCGCCGCGAATTCCGCGTGCGCTCTCGCTCGCGCGCGGCATGTCTTCGGCGGACCCGCGCGCCGGGCGCGCCGGTCGTTCGCGTACATCGGAGGCCGAACACATGATTCGCGCTCTCGCGCTCGTTCTTCTGGTCGCGCCGGCTGTGCGCGCCGCCGACCCGATTCCGAACGTCACGGCCAAAGCCACCAGCGCGCAGGTGGAGAAACTGTTCGGCGCGCAGAACCTGTGCTCCGATACCGGTCTCGGCGAACCGGACAAGAACGGGAACCGCGCGCTCACCAAGAACGCTTACGCGGGCGGCGGGTGCATGTGGCACAGCGGTTACATCGCGCTCGGCGGCGACGAACACCCCACCGTGCAGTTCGACCTCGGCAGGGTGTACGACGTGGGCCGGTTCCACGTGTGGAACCACAACGCGAACCCGCACCGCGGGTTCAAACACGTCTCCGTGTTCGCGTCCGAAGACGGCAAAACGTGGGTGCCGGTGGCGCAGCGCTTCACCTTCGCCAAAGCGCCCGGTGCCGACGGCTACCTCGGCGAGAGTCACGAGTTCGCGCCGGCCGTGCGCGCGCGCTACGTCCGCTTCTTCTGCGACGGCACGCACCGCACCGGCGGGAACCGCGAACTCGCGGGCCTCGGCAAAGTGCGGTTCTACGAGGCCGCGAAGAAAGGCGGCGACGTGCCGCAGCACGGCGGCGGCGCGTTCCCGGACGCCGCGGGCGCGGTCAACGTGAAGTTGCCGCCATACGGCGCGAAAGGCGACGGCACAGCCGACGACACCGCGGCCATTCAGAAGGCCATCGACGACTGGCAGGGCAGCGGGCGCACGCTCGTTCTCCCGGCGGGAACGTACCTCGTGAGCGCCCCGCTGCGGTACGCGCCGGGCAAGGGCTTCGGGTACAACAACCTGCGCGGCGCGGGCACCGCCAAGACCACGATTCGCCTGAAAGACGGCACGTTTACCGACGGCGCGAAACCTCTGCCGGTGCTCTCGCTCGGCTTCAACGGTAAGCCCGACGGCAAGGGCGTTCACGCCGACTGGTTCAACAACAACGTTTCGGACTTCACGATCGACACGGGCCGCGGGAACCCGGGCGCGATCGCGCTGCAGTACTACTCGAACAACGCCGGCGCGCTGCGCGACGTGGCACTCGTGAGCCGCGACGCGAAAGGGCACACCGGTCTCGATCTCGGGTATGCGGACCAGAACGGCCCGTGCCTTGTGAAGGGCGTCACCGTCGACGGCTTCGCAACGGGCGTGCGCAGCGGCGCGACCGTGAACAGCCAGACCGCGGAGCACGTCACCGTCTCGAACTGCTCGAAGGTCGGTTGGGAGAACGGCGGGCAGTGCCTCTCGGTGCGCGGGCTGAAGGTGAGCGGCACCGGGGCCGGCTTCGTGAGCGCGTTCGGCGTGGTCGCGCTCGTGGATTGCGAGTTCGCCGGCACCGGCGCGGCGAAAGACCTGCCCGCGGTGTCCAGCGGCGAAACGCTGTTCGCGCGGAACATCAAAACGACCGGCTACAAACTCGCGATCGAGAACCGGCGGAAGAACGACAACCCGACGCCGAGCGCCGCGGGGCCGAACGTGGACGAGTGGGTTTCCACCGCGCCGCTCACGCTGTTCCCGGTGGCGCAGCCGCGGTCGCTGAACCTGCCGATCCGCGAGACGCCGGACGTACCGTGGGACGACGTTTCGAGTTGGGCGAACGTGCGGGCCTTCCGGGAACTCGCGGACCCGGACGATTCCGCGTCACTCCAGCGCGCGATCGACTCCGGCGCGACGACGGTGTACCTGCCCGCGGGCGGGGCGTACTACTTCGGCGCACCGGTGGAGCTGCGCGGCAAGGTGTGGCGCGTGGTCGGCATGTTCGCGCAGGTTCACGGCATCAAAGGCGACGCGGTGTGGCGCGTGAGCGCCGACGGACCGGAAACGCTCGTGCTGCAAGACGTGCGCGGGCACCTCACCATCGAACACGGCGCGGCGAAACGCGCCGTGGTGGTGAAGAACGGTCAGGGGACGAGCGGGAAACTCACCGGCGGCGGCGACCTGTTCTTGGACAACGTGGTCGCGGAGTGGGATTTCGAGAAGGGGCGCGCGTGGGGGCGGCAGTACAACAACGAGCGCGAGGGCACGCACGTTTCCAACCGCGGCGCGGCGCTGTGGATTCTGGGCTACAAGACCGAGCGCGGCGGGACGCTGATCGAAACCACCAACGGCGGCAGTACGGAAGTGCTGGGCGGCCTGAGTTACACGACGACGAAGGGCAAGTTGGCCCCGATGTTCGTGAGCAAGGACTCGCGGGTGAGTGCGGTGATGGGCGAAGTGTGCTACACGGGCGACCCGTTCGCGCGGCTGTTCGAGCAGACCCGCGGCGCGGACACCAAGGCGCTCGACCGCAAGGGCGCACCGCTGCGGCCCGCGTTCCTGCAAGGCGGGCAACTGCCGCTGTTCGTCGCGGAGCCGTAAAAAGCGGCGCGCCGTCGGTCCGCCGGTCGAGCAACACAACTCCATTGTGCTGGTCTACCGGCGGACCGACGGCGCGCCGGTGCGTTGCGTGCGCTCAGCCGATGGGTTCGGCGATCGCGCGGCTGTACTTGGCGAGCAGCAGTTGAACGGCTTGGATCGTCTGCCAGTCGTTGAAGCCGATGCGCACTTCGGTGCCGTCTTCGTTGGCGTCGATGTTCTCAACGGCGCTGGTGAGGCCGCGGTGTAGGTAGTCGAGGATTTCCGAGAGGCGCGCGGCTTGGGCCGGGGTGAGTTTGAGCGGGAGGGGCGGTTCGTCGTCCAGCGGGTTCCACCCGGCACCGCCGAGGGTCGCTTCCGGCGCGGGCGCGGGGGCCTCGTCGCGGGCCAGCGCGCCCATTTCGCTCGCGCGGATCGTTTGCATCTGCCCGCCGCTGCTCGCGGGCACCGCTTGGGCCTTCCGCGCGGCGATTTCTTCCATCGTCCCGAACAGCAACATGCTGCGCCCGACCGACACCTGATCGCCGGGCCGCAGGCGGCGGATTTGGACCGCCGCGCCGTTCACCCGCGTGCCGTTCGTACTGTCGAGGTCGGTGATGATGATGTCGCTGTCTTCGACCTGCACCTTGGCGTGAAACCGGCTCACGCGCTCGTCGTTCAGCCGCAGGCCGTTGCCCTCTTCGCGGCCGATCGTGACGGGGATGGGCAGGTCGCGGTACACGCGCCCCTTATCGACACCTTCGAGAACGAGGAACGTGACCGTGCGCATGGCGGGAGTCCTGTGCGGGCTATCGGCCCGCGTTCGTGCGGCCGGCCCGATGAGTGTGGTATAGCACAACCGGTTCCGATTCGGGCGCAAAAACCGCCGTCCACCTCTTTGCTACTCCCGCCCATTGTCCGTCTTTCAGGCGGGAGTGTCAATTTCGCCCGTGGCGAAGTTTTCACTCGAACCGGATCGCGGCTTCGGGCAGCGCGGCACGCAGGTCGTCGTCGATGGTCACGCGCCCCGCGGCGAACACGCCCAGTTCCAGCACGTACAGCCCGCGCAGGTGCTTCGCGCCCTTCACCAGTGGGAGCGCCTCGCCCGCCGGCAGAGCACAATTGCGCAGGCGCAACCGCCGCAGATTCTGCAAGTGCGGCGATTCCACAAGGGCGCGAAACCCGGCAATTCCGATCCGCCGGTGCGAGAGATCGAGTTCTTTCAGGTTCCGCAGGTGCGCGGACCCGGCCACGGCCACCGCGATAGCGTAGTCGTCCGGTAGCGGCAAGCCGTTCTCGGTGAAAGTGAAATCCGGCCCGCCGAGGCGCAGCACCTCAAGCCCGATTGAATGCGGCGACTCGGCGAGCGCCGCCGCGCCGTCTTGTGATACACACGTCATGAACAGATCGAGCGCGCGCACTTTGCGGAACCCGGGGCGCGCCGCGAGCGCTTCCGCGATGTCGTCGCCGCGGGGGGCGACCCGGTTGAAGTCGAGAGCGCGCAGCGCCACCCAATTCGGCGCGTCGATCACGCGCGACAGCCCTTCGGCCGTCACCGGGTTTTCTTGAAGGATCAGTTCGCGCACCCCGCCGGCGTGCGGCGCGTCGGCGAGCGCGCACAACCCGTCGGTGCCGAGGCCGGCGTTGCTTACGTCCAACTTCCGCACTTTCGCCAAGTGCGGCGTGCGGAACAGCACCGCGGGCGGAACCGAACCCTGCTTCGCGGTGAGTTTGGCGAACCGCACGGTCTGAATCGGGTCGTCGGCGAAGAACCGATCGGCTTCCGCGAGGAACCGCTTCGCGTACACGCGCACGTCCGCGAGGAACCCGCGCTCGTACCACACACCGCCCACTACGCGCTTGTCCAAGTGCGCGCCGATCAGCGCCTTCGCGCGGGTGAGGGTGGTGAGCAGCTTGCGCTCTTCGGCATAGAGTTTCCGCCACGCGGGAGATTGCTCCTCGTGCTGCGTCATGCCGATCTGCACGCGAATGAACCGCGCGCGCGGCGCGTCGGCCTTCGACCCGTGCTCGTCGAGCCAATCGGCGAGCGCGAGCCGCGGCGTGTCTTCGTCCGGTTGCGCGCACACGGCGGCGTACAGGGCTTCGCGCTCGGTCACGGCCACACCTCGAAGAACGCGGGAACGTGGGTGAGGTCTTCGGCATCGCCCGCGAGCACGCACGGGAACCGCTCGCGCAGCGCGCGCACCGTCGCGGGCTTCAGGCCGCAGTCGCGCACGATCAGCACGCACAGGTTCGGCAGGTGCGCGCTGTGGGCGAGCATGTCTACGCCAGCGGCGTCGAGTTGCTGCCCGGACAGGTCGAGCAGGCGCAACGATTTCGCGTCGATCATCGCGAGCGCCACCACTGCGTGTGCGTCTTCGTCTTCGTTCGGGTGCAACCGATTGCCCGCGAAGCGCAGTTCTTCCAGAGCGAGCGCGGAGCCGTGGCCGAGCAGGACGTAGAGCGATTCGGGGCCGAGGTCTTGGTGCGACACGTCCAACCGGCGCACCGCGGGGAACGTACCGGCTTCGAGCACGCGCCGCAACCCGGCGTCGCGGAGGCGCAGTTCGAGGAACGGGTAGTGGTGCGTTTCGCCGCTCAGTCTCACCGTTTCGGCGCGAATGAACTTGCACCCCGCGACTTCGTCCGCGAGCCGGTTGTGAATCTGCACGTTGCTCAGGTCGAGCCACGTCAGGTTCGACGGCCAGTTCCATTGTGCGAGTGGTAGCACGGGGATGGAGTTCGGAGACACCCCCGCGACCGACAGCGCGGTGAGTTGCCCCGGCGCGAACGCGCTCAGCGCGCGGTTAAAGGCGTTGCCGCCGAAATACCCGTTCGTGAGGCCGAACGCGCGCAACCCGGCCAATCGCGCGTGCCACGCGCTCAGCAGGTCGCCGACGTGCGCCGCGGCGTAGCCCGCGGTCACTTCCAACCCGGCGAACCGTTCGACCGGGATGCCGTCCTCGAGCGCCTCAATGAGGGCCGCGTGTTCGTTCGACGCAACGAGGTGCGCGAACCGAACCGGCGTGCGCTCGTACCAGTGCCAACGGTCGTCAAAGGCGCTCTCGACCGTGAACCGCACGGCTTCCGTCAGCCCGCGGCGGAACGGCACCGGCGCGAGTCGCGACACCGGTTCCGCGTCCAATTCGCGCGGGTCGGCCTTCACGAGCGCGGACATGCGGCCGATGAGCGCGAGCCACGGCGCGGAGAACCGCTCGGCGCGTTCCCATTCGATCTGAAGCCGCACGAACTCGGCGCGCGAGTGCTCCCCATGTTCGTCGAGCCAATCGGCGAACACGAGGCGCGCGGTGTCGTCGTCCGGGCGGGCGACGATACCGGCTTCGAGTGCGGCGCGGTCAGACATGCGTGCAGTATACCGCGCGTCAGTCCGCGCGGTGAACTTGCGGCGGCGGCGGTACGCGGTGCAGCTTGGTGCCGCCGCGCTGCGCCAGAATCTCGCTCTCCAGCGTACCCGGCGGGCAGTCGCGCCAAGCGGTGTTGGCGCGCACCTGCCGCCGCCCTTCCTCGAACATGCGCGCCATCTGTTCGGGGTCGAACGTGGTGCTGCTCGCCGGCGCGGCGAACTCCGGCGGAATCGCCGCCAGTCGGTAGTTCATGCCCGCGATCATCGCCGCGGTGTACATGTTTACCAGTTCGGCCCGCGTGTCGGCGTAGATGAGCGTGGACACGCTCCCGGCCGCGATTTTCAGCGTGCTCGCCTTCACCGGTTCGGCGTCCGCGTACAACTTCCCGGCCACGATGATGTACATATCGGACCCGAACAGGAACTCGGCCGGCGGCTTCAGCCGCAGGTCCGGCGGCACTTGCGGCGGGCGGAAGAACACGTTCATCGTCACGCCGCCGTCCACGTGCCGCTCGACGAACCGCTGCCCGTCCACTTCTACGGGCACTTCGACCGGGGGGAAGAACGCGGGGATCGCGGCCGACGCGAGCAGCAAGTTCGTGATGCAGTCGCACGCGCCGGGGGCGTTGCGAACGGCGATCGCGCCCACGTCCCACACCACCGGACGGCGGCCGTCGAGGTCGGTGGTGCCCACGTACAGCCGCCGGCCCTTTTGGTGTTCGGCCGCGAGCCGCGCGACGGCGTCCGGGGTGAGCACGCGCGCGATTTGCGCGCGCAGCGGGGCGTTGTCGGCGAGCGATTCCGAGAGCAGCGCTTTCAACCCCTTGCGCTTGGTGTAAATGTCTTCGGTGCGCAGGGTGGTGTACACGCGGCGCAGTTCGGCGTCGTAGTCCGGGCCGAGGAACGCGAGCGTCGCGACGAGCGCGCCGGTGCTCACGCCGGTCACGGAGTCGAACGCGGGCCGCGTGCCGAGTTCGCTCCAACCCACGAGGATGCCGGCTTGGTACGCGCCGTACGCGCCGCCCCCGGAGAGCGCGAGGCACGTCTTCTTCGCGGGCACCACGGCCGGGCGCTGCGCGAGGCGGATGCGCTCGCCGGCGCGGAACAGGTCGCGCGCGACCGGCAGGCCGGGGCTGTCGCCGTAGCCGTGCGGGTCCATCAGTTCGGCGGGCGCGATGCCCGCCGCGGCGGGCGTGAGCGGCCGGCCGGCGGGCGCGAGGCACCCCGCGGAAGCGGCCAACAGCACCGCGAACGCCACCCGGCGCGAAGCGATCATCCGGCGCACCTCGGAACGGACCCGGCAGCGACGCCGGTGCGTAGCCGCGCGCGCCGAGCGGTGCAACCCCGACCATGCCGTTTGGAGTGGTCCGGTCGCCCCGTGAGCGGCGCTTCGCTACGAAGGGGGCTGTTCGGTCATTCGCCGAAGCGCGCCCGCGCTCAGCGCCGCGCGGGGCGGCCGGACCACTCCGCCGTCAGTTCAGCAGCACCGCGAACGCGAGCAGCATTCCGGCACTCAGTGCGAGGTCGAGGACCGGGCGGCGGAACGCGGGCCGGAGGAACGCGACGCGCAGCGCGATTTGGGCGAGCAGCATGAACCAGATGGGGACGCCACCGACATGAAACGCGCGAGACGTGGCGAAGTCGCCGTGTGCCGCGGAGACGAGGGCGCGCGTGATACCGCACCCGGGGCACGGCTTGCCGGTACGAAGAACGAACTGACAGGTTTGGGGGAGTTCGAGATCGGCCCACGGGACGTGCACGGTGTTCGCGGGCGTCACTTCGAGGGAGAAAAGCAACAGCGCGCCCCCCGCGAGGAACGCGCCGTAGGGTTAGCAATCAACGAGGTGCAGAACAGCGCACTCGACGAGTCCCCACGAAAACGAAGTCAATTGCGCTTACCAGTTCTCGTCGTCTTGCCGTTTCGATTGAGGATGACCGACGTACTGCGCCGAGCCGAAGGCGAGAATCGGGTAGAAGATGATTCCGAGGAACAGTAAGCCCACCGCGAAGCCGCCACCCTTGCCGAACTTTTCGGCCAGTTTGAACGGCATCATGAACACGAGGATCACGGCCACGAAGAAGTTCACGATCGGAATGAACTGGAGCCAGAACCACGCCGGCGACATCTTGAGGATGTTCACGAGGAAGACGTAAGTGCTGTAGATCGGGATCAGCACTTCCCAACCGGGTCGCCCGGCCTTTTCGAAGATTTTCCAGCCGACGACGATCGAGAACACGAACAGAACGACGAGGAAGATCAGGAAAGACACAAAGGCGGCTTGCAACTGGGCTACGAGGTCGTCCACAACACTTCTCCCAAGAGGGCTGAGGGGGGGGTAACGGGCGAAAGAGAAACCTAGCCAATGCAGCTCGAACGTTCCAGCCAATTCCAGTTCTGTGGCGGTTGCGTGGGGGTGAATTCTGCGGTTTTCATTTAAGGTTCACCGAACAACCGGGTCTGGAAAAGCGGGCCGCTACGTCTAAGATGATTACGACGTTACCCGCCTTCCTTCCGCGCCTGTAGCTCAGTTGGTAGAGCAAGCGACTTTTAATCGCTTGGTCCTGGGTTCGAATCCCAGCGGGCGCACTTTTTACCTCTCTCCCACCGACTGCAAGTACGCGCGCACCATCGCGGAATACGCGCGGTGCGGTTGGTCGCACGCTTGCAAATCGGCTTCGTGAACCGCGAGCCGCGCTACGACAGCGGCAGAAGCGCCGTCGCTCACCTCGGCTCGCAGTACCACACACAATTCGACCAACCGCCGTACCTCGCGCAACCGCGCACCGCGCTCTTCGACTAAATCCGGTCGTTCCAGACCAAGCACCGCGATCGTCGCCTTTCCCTCACGCGAACCGTGGCGCGCGAACGCTCGTTCGGCGCGAAAGCCGATGTGCGCGCCGGGGTCGCTCGTGCCCGGATCGAGCAGCAGTGGTTCCTCGTTCGTCAGGTCGGCGTTGTGAGAGGCGGCGCGCGTGCGCCAGTCGCGGAGCGGGAACAGGTTCTTCTTGTGCGTTTGGTTGCACCGGCCGCACGCGAAGTACAAGTTCTCCCACCGGTACGCGAGCCAGTAGTAACCCGGTTTGCGAAGCGTGCCGCCCTTGCGCTGCTGCGACGCGCCTTTGGGTCGGTAGTGTTCGATGTCGCCCGCGTAAACGTGTGTGACTTTCGATTCGCAGAACGCGCACTTGCCCGATTGGGCTTCGACAAGGGCGGCGCGAACGGTCTGGTGGTTGTAGATGGTCGAGTCGAACTCGAACTCGCGCGTTCCGGCATCGAACGCTTCGCGTAGCGCGCGGGCCGCGTCCGCACCGCGCGTGAGCAGCACCGCGGGCGCGGCGGGCTTCTCGATTCGGATCATGGGGCGGCTTTCTTCCGTTCGCTCATCAGCAGCGCGAGCGTCTTCTTGATCTCCTCGCGCTCGCGCACCTCGTCTGCCGTTTCGCCCATCGGCAACTCGCCGATCTCCGCTTCCAGTTCTGAAAGCCGCTTCTGGTCCTTCGCGGTCAGTTTCGACTTGCTCAGCAACTTCCCGCGCTCTCGCAACTTGTCTTCGATTTGCGGCGGGCGGGCGGTTTCCAGTCCGAACAGGTCGCTCGTCAGGATTTGGTCGATACGCCAGTTGCGGATGTGGCCCAAGTCGTTGTCGATGACGACGTGGTCGCCCTCGCGCCGCAGCACCGCGAGGTTCGCATCGGCGGCGGCTTGCGCGACCAGCGGGCTGTGCGCGGTGGCGATGAACTGCACGTTCGGGAACCGCCCCGTGAGGAAACTCATCAGCTTCCGCTGCCACTTCGGGTGCAGGTGCAGGTCGATTTCGTCCACCAGCACGACGGCCGGTTCGTGCAGCGGGTTCGGGCTGTTCGGGTACCGCTCCGCCATGCGGTTCGCGAGGTCCGCGACCCACGTCACGAGCGTTTGGTAGCCGTACCCGAGTTGGCGCAGCGGCACCCAACCGTAGGGTGTCTCAAACTCCACGCGCGGCTTCGGGTGTGATCCGGTGCCCGGCACTGGGCGCAGGTCCGTCACCTCTCCTTCAGGCATGATCTTCAACAACAGTTCCTTCGCCTCGTTGAAGCGCTGCTTCGCTTCTTCGTCGTTGGTGCGCGCAAAGGCGTAATCGAGTTGGAGCAACCACTCTTCGGGGTTGCGCAGTTCGGCGCGATCCGAGAACAGCGTCGCGGTGGGATCGTCCGCTTCGGCTTCGCTCAGCGCCGCGTTCCCCACGCGACGCCCGGCACCGTAGGCGAAGCAGTACGGTGGTTGTGGTGAATGTTCATCGGTCAGTTCAAGAACCATTTTCTCATGATCGAATCGAACAAAAAGTTCGGCTTGAGCATTTCGGTATTGTTGCGCATCGAAACCGATGCGAATGCGGATCTCCGACGTGCTGCTATCGTCAATCGAACGAGGGTCAAGGAGCACCGGAGAGTCAAAGAGGTGGCGCGGAACCGGGCGCGTCGAAACGGTTGTGTCGAATACTGGCTCAAACCCCGCGAGCGACTGCAACAGTGTCGTCTTGCCGGTGCCGTTGATGCCGAGAATGATCGTCCACGGGGCCGGTTTGCCGTCCTTCGTCGAGAGGTTCAGCGTTTGCTTCGGGCCGAAGCAGCGCACGTTCTCCAGCGTCAGCGAAAGGAAGTACGCGGGCAACCGCTCGGCGGCGCGTTCGGGCGGCTTCGCGGCGGTTCCGTTCTGCTTCGCCATTGCTGTCGCGCCGGTGGGAGTTGGTCGGTGTACTGTAACGCACGCGGCGCGCGCCGTCGAGTGTTCCGCGTGCCACCCACCGGCTCACGCCGGCGGTTCGACAACAGGCATTACACTTCGATCTTCTTCCAGCGGCCGCCGGCGAAGCGGATGGCGAAGAACGTGCCGCGGACCCACAGGTCCGCGCACATCGCCACCCACGCACCGAAGAGGCCCCAGTTCGCACCGGGGATCACGCCGAGCGCGCCCAAATCCACTTGAGGGGCCGTGAGCAGGTACGCGAGCGGGATGCGCACGCCGAGGAAGCCGAACCAACTGAACAGCACCGGGACGCGCGAGTCGCCCGCGCCGCGCAGCGCCGCCGTGAACACGATCTGACACGCCAGCGCCGGCATCGCGCACGCGATCAGTCGCAACACCGGCACCCCGGCTTCCACGATGCCGGCCTGAGCTTCGTCCGGGCAGAACACTTGGAACATGGGTCGCGCGAGCAGCAGGAACAGCACGCCCATGAAGCACATCGCGACCGCGCCCATCCCGCACGCCACCCAGCCGCAGCGCGCGGCGCGCGTCGGGTTTTGCGCGCCGAGGCTCTGACCCACGAGCGTCATCGCGGCGGTGCCGAACGCGCCGCCCGCGAGGAACCCCAGCGCCTCCCACCGCAGCGCGATGCCGTGCGCCGCCGCGGGCGTGTCGCCGAGCCGGTTCACAATGCTCAGGAACCACAGTTGGCAGAACGCGGCCGAAAGGCTGTCCAACCCCGCCGGCACACTCACCCACAGCAACCGGCGAATCAGGCCGAAATCCGGGACGAGGTTCGACAGCGTCAGCTTCAGGCCACTCTTGCCGCGCGCCAGAATGACGAGCAGCGTGACGCACCCCGCGACGTGACTCAGCCCCGTTCCCAGCGCGATGCCCACGAACCCCATGCCTTCCAGCGGCCCGACGCCGAAGCACAGACCCCACGCGAGCGGCACGTTCAGCACCGCGACGCCGCCGAGCACGTACAGGCCGGTGCGCGTGTCGCCGGCACCCGCGAGGCACGCCGCGCACCCGGATTCCACGATCTGAAACACCAACAGCGCCGCGAGCGGCGTGAGGAACTGCAAGCACACGTCGGCCGCGAGGCCGTCGAGCCGCAGCGCTTCGATGAGTGCGGGAAGGCCGAGCAGCGCCACCGCGGAGCCGAGCACACCGAACGCCGCCGCGAGTACCAGCGCCTGCCCGGCCGCGCGGTTCGCCAGCGCGAAATCGATCGCGCCGACGAACCGCGCCACCAGCGCGGTGCTACCCACGCTCACCAGCACGGTGTAGCTCGAGACGAACCAGTACAGGTAGCCGGCGGTGTTCAGGGCGGAGAGGTAGCGGTCGCGGTCCCGCGGGTCCGGCAGTTCGAACCGCCCCGCGAGGTACTGATCGGACAGTTGAACGAGCAGGTGCAGGTACTGCTGCGCGAGCGCCGGGAGCGCGAGCGCCAGCACCAGCCGCCAGAGGGGCGCGGCAGCGGGCGCACCGGGTTCGCGCGGCGCGGTCACTTCTTCGGCTTACGTTTGGCCTTGCCCACCGACGGCGGCGCTTGCCGGTGCGCGCGCAGCACCACGCGAATGTGCCCGGCCACGAGGACGCCGAGTTCTTCGCCGTTGGCCCCGGCGCGGAACGTCTGCGGGGACAGCTTGTAAACGACCTGACGGCCCTCTTTGGTGTGCTCCAGAACGCCGGCGGTGCGCATCACGCCGAGGTGGTGCGAGATGTTCACCATGCGCACGCCCACCGCGTCGGCGATGGCCCCGACGTGCGCCGGGCCTTTGGTGAGGTGCCAGATCACGCGCAACCGCGTCGGTTCGGAAATGGCCGCGAGCACCGCGGCCACCTTACGGGCTTCGTCGAATTCGGTCATCTTCTCACCAGAAGGGCACCGCGCGTGCGGGCCGCGCGCGGGCCGGGGTCGTGGGAGAAGGAATGATATGAACGCGCGGCGCGCGTGCAACCGTCGGGAGGGCGCTCGCGGGCCGCGCGAAGTGGGCGCGAAACGGGCGCGAAGAGCCGGTGGCGGGGTTCGCACCCGCATGGTCCGAGGTACGAGCTCGGTGCCTTCCTAATGTCGAGCCACACCGGCGGGGAAGTGCGAGAGTATGAGGGTGCGAGAGCGGAGAGAACGAACGGCGGCCTTCTTCTCTCGACTCTGGCACCCTCGTACTCGGGCACGCACAAACAGGGCGGCGCGGGGGGAGTCGAACCCCTCTCCTCAACCTTCACAGGGTCGCGTGCGTAACCGTTACACCACATGCCGCATCTATCGAGCGCGAAACTCGGAGTGCGGAACGCGGAACCGACGAATCAAACGATTTCTACGGCTCCGCGTCCCGCGCTCCCACTTCCGCGCTTCGTCCGACAGTGATCCCGGGTGGATTCGAACCACCGCTCTCCTCCGTGTCAGGGAGGCACCTTGAAGCTCCCCACGAATAGTAGACAGCGGGAAAGCGGTGTAAACTCCAAGCACAGGGGGATCACCGATGGCCCGTCAGCGCAAGACGTACACCGCCGAGTACAAGCTCGCGGCGGTGAAG
>Ga0169931_10002510_pt1 | contig 29901 bp, 21 predicted proteins | sample Kivu_15m_20L_FD_129675 | JGI IMG/M metagenome (GOLD analysis project Ga0169931, IMG submission 129675) | Freshwater microbial communities from Lake Kivu, Western Province, Rwanda to study Microbial Dark Matter (Phase II) - Kivu_15m_20L... | ecosystem: Environmental > Aquatic > Freshwater > Lake...
GGTGACAAAAACCGATTTGTCCAACCCAATCATATGCTCCTGCCATATACCATGAATTTTTCTTACAATAGCCAAAAAAATTTAAATTTTCCTTATTTTTATCATTTGGTATTTTAAATCTATCAATATCCATATTTTTGTAAGCCAATCCAGTCAAATAATTATAAGTTCCTGTCCATAGTGGATTTTCATTTTTATCTTTAAAAATTGTATCCATAATTTTTTTGCTATGTTCTGAATTTAGTAAATTTTCTAAATTATCGTCTTTAAAAAGTTTTTTTTCAGTTAGTTCTCTTATTGGGAAAAAATCAGTTAGAATTCCTTTGTGAATATATGATTGAAAAATAACACCAATAAGAATACTTTTGACATTTTTGTAAATAAGTAAATTTGCTAATTTAATTTGATATCTATTATTTTTGTTTAGTTCAACATCTATTTCTTTTGCTTTTTTCATTATTTCGGTTGTTGTTTTACAATCTTTGTATTTTTCAATATCATAATATTTACTTCTTTCAACATATACTGACAAATTAAACCAGTCTAGTATTGTTTGTTTTCCCGATAATTTATTTATAATTATGTCGTTTTTTTCTTTGTTTGTTAAACTATCCCAACTGACTGGCAATTCATCAAATTTATCTTTTTTTTTATCGGTAAAATGACAAAAACTCTTTGCAAAATTATAAACATTTTTTATTTGGAATTTAATTGGATTTGTTTTCAAAATATTGTTATTGATATAATCTAAATTATTTTGCACATTTCCTACTGTGTTATATCCTTCATTGTCTAATTGTAAAATAATTTCACTATTATTTTCAGACACATTTATATTTTCGTTATTCAACTTTGGTAATTTATTTTGAACTTCATCTGATGTAGATAGCAATATTTTTTTTTTATCTCCATCTAATAAAATATATCCAAACCAAGTTTGTTTAAATTTGCAAAGAGAATCAGTAGTATAATCATAGATATATTTATCTGACAAAGAATCAAAGCTTTTAAAAATAATTTCTATATCAATAGAATTATCATCTTCATTATATTCATCCATTTCTATTTTAGCATTAATATCATCTTTAATAAGATCACTTGATGATAAATAACCTTCTGCTTTTGCTTTTATAGCATATTGTGTAAAATCAAATGAACCAATAAACCCCCTCATAAATTGTCCAATAGTAATATTACCAATCACAGAATTATAATTTAATTTATTTGTAAATGATTTTTTTATTTCGCTTATTTTTTTTGAAAAAGTTTCTTTTTGATCAAATTTATCCCATGAAATATTATCTAACATTTGTTCGCAAATTTTACTTTCAAATAGAATGGAAATAAAATCGGTAACAATAATCATGACATCATTATTAGCAGTAACTAAATCAAAAATTAGCCATTTTATTAATTTAATTGAATGATATAAATCTGCTATTCCTTCATAAATATGTCCAATATATAATCCCGATATTTTATTTGATAAATTACTACATATTTCATCGCAAGTCAAATCGTAATTAGCATCAATTATTGGATCTATTTTTTCGAATTTTTTATTAAAAAATGTTGTGACGGTATTTTTATATTTTTCTGTTTTATCATAAGTTTGCATACTAAATGGCAATATATTTGTCCAATTTGTACATAATTTATTGGAACATCTACAAATTGTATTAACCAAAATATAATAGTTATGTTTTAAAAAATCCAATTCAAAATTTACTTCTTCATAATTATTTTTATTTCTAACACATCTATTATATTGAATATTAGAATATAAATATAGAGGTTCTTCTTTATTAATATCTGCATCGAATTTTTTTTTTTTATAAATATCATCAAAAGAAGTTATGTCATTAGTATCACATTCGATACTTAAATATGGAAATAAGTGTAATATTAACCATTTTATGTCTTGAAAATCATTTTGTTCAAGTTGGTATAAATATTTTTTTTTATTATTGCTCAAATCAAATCCAAAAATAATTGAAATTATATTTATTATTTTTACGACAAGATCAAATATAATTTTTCTATCATTTGTATTTAATTTAAAAAACATAGATGGTATGACAATATTCTTTATTTTATTTTCAATATCAGAGTCACTATTATCTGTTAATTTCATAGCCACCATAAAATAAATTATAATATAAAAATTGAAAATTTTTTTGATATAAAATTATATATAATAAAATAAAGTAAATACTATTCGAAATGCATAACAAATCTAAAATAAATTCCCGTTCGCAACATTTATATAAACATTTTGACGAAGATTTTGTTAATGTTAAATTCAAACCAGAAGTTCAAAATAAAATTATGAAATATCAAGTGATACATGTATTAAATTTAATAAGCATGTTAAAAAAAGACAATGAAATATGTTGTGTTGATTTTTCTCTTACAGGAACAGGGAAAACTTATACAAGTCTTGCAGTATGTTCTCAAATGGAATTGAATCCTATTATTATTTGTCCGAAAAGTGCAATATGTTATTGGAAGGAAATTTGTGATTTTTTTTGTGTAATACCAAAAACTATTATAAATTATGAGTCAATTAAAAATGGAAAAGAACTTACAGATGAATTAAAAAAAAAGAAATCTGATATTATTGAAATTAAATATGACGAAGAAGATAGTGATGGAGAAGAAAAAAAGAAAGAAAGATATATTTGGAAGAAAGAAAGTATTGATAAAAATAAGAATATAATTATTTTTGATGAAGCACATAGATGTAAAAACCATAAAACACAAAATGGAAAATTATTAATGTCAGCAAAAGGTGTTTGTAGAATTTTATTGTTAAGTGCTACTATTTCACAAAAATACGAAGATTTTAAAATTTTTGGTTATATGCTTGGTTTTTATAAGAGAATTGCAGATGGTTCAAAATGGATAAAAAATTTATTAAGAGAAGAAAAATTTAGATTTAAACATGATGGAGAAACTATGCTAACAAAAAAATTATATCCGACAAAAGGTTCAAGAATGTCATATAGTGATATGGATCAATATGTAAAACAAAATCATGTTTCAACACAATGTTATACATTAGATCAAAAAGATATTATTGCAATAGAGAATTATTATGATACGTTAGAAAAATATGATGAAGGACATTTAGCAAAACAAATACATACGAGACAAAAAATAGAAGAAATTAAATTAAAAATAATTATTGATTTGGCGGAAAAATATTTGGATCAAGGACTATCGGTTGTAATATTTGTTAATTATTTAGAATCTTTGAATATTTTAAAAAAATATTTAGACAAACATCGCATTGTCAGTTCAATAATATTTGGCAAACAAACTTTGGAAGAAAGAGATGAAAATATAAAAGCTTTTCAAAATAATGTAAATAAAATAATAATTTGTATGATACAAGCAGGAAGTGAATCAATTAGTTTGCATGATACAGATGGAGGTTTTCCACGTGTTGCTCTTATTTCACCTTCATATTCAGGTTTGGAATTAGTACAAGCATTGGGCAGGATATATAGAACAGGTGTAAAATCGAGAGTAGAACAAAAAATAATATTTTGCGATTGTAAAATAGAAAGGAGAATGTCGGAAAAAATATCAAGTAAAGTAAAGTTTTTAAATAATTTTGCTGATTATGATAAATTAAATCCGGAAGATTTTTCTATAAAATAAAATTATAAGATATTATATATGTATATTTCAAAAATTAATATTAAAAAAAAATATGAATCAAAAGATTATGGATATAGTTTGAATAACCATAAATGTGTTGGACCATGTTATAAACCAAATGCAAATATAGTTCATCCATTATATTTTGATATATATCAATATAATGAAGTACAATGTCCCACTATTTATCACAAATTTCATAAAAAATATGAAAAAAAAGAAGAAAATGACGATATGAATTTTGAAAAAAAAATAAAAAGAACTTTTACTAATGAAGAGCCTGCAAATTTTGACATGTGTAAAAAACCGACGGAAAATAAACAAATTTTAACAACAGAATTATTAATGAATACTGTTTCACCTTTTTCTAAAAAATATTTTTTAAAAATATACTATGATATTGAAAATTTCGACGATATTATTGTGTGGATTAAAAATAATTCTTCTGTTCCATTTGCTACAAAATGTAGAATTATAAATGCTGGACTTTTTGAACTTAAAAATTCAAAAAATTATACTTTTTTTAGTGAAGAAATAGTTAAAATTTATAATTTTTATGTTGGAGAAAATAAAATGGATCATATATATGATGAATTTTACAAAATGGTTGGAATTGAAGATGGCGAAGTTAAAATAGTCCATTTTATGAATAATAATTTAAAAAAAACGGAAAACAAAAAACAAAGAAATAAATTTATCTACGATTTATTTTTTAATAAAAAAGCAACAGACGATTTTTTTAATTATTTACCAACAGTTTCAATAGAATTTTCATATGACTATCCTTTTGACAATATATTCGAAGCAAATATCGAATATATTAAAAAAAACTACTTAAAAAACCTACTTTAATATCATTGTATTTATTTTGTTTTTTGCATTTTCAATAAGCTTGTCTAAATTTATACTATCTTTATCAAAATTATTAGTGGAAGTATTAATATTTTCTCTTCTATTATCTTCTGAATAATCATCACTAGAATATTCAGATTCAGATTTATATTCTATTTCATTAATATTATCATTATTTTCTATAATTTCATAATTATTATTATTTTCTATTTTTTCCAATTTATAAATTTGACTATCCATTTTTATAACTTTTCTTATATCTTCTTCTATTAAATCAACAGATGGTTCAACAAGAGAATTTTGATTAAAATATTTATTTTTAGAATGCATTATTACATCCAAAAATCGCAATCCATCAGCATCATAATGAGATCCTTCAAAATATATAATAGCAGTTCTTATTAATGTAATAGGCAACATTAAAATCCAATCAAAAACAAATAGCAATTTCATCAACTACTTATAATATTTAAAAATAATTTTTTTCGCACAAATAAGACTTAAAAAGAAATTAAATATATTTTTTTAATGAACGTAACATGTACTGATAATAATTTGGAAAAAGAAAAAATCAAGATCTATCAGTTCTATATTGAAAAGCATAATGAGTTTAAAAAGAAATATGGGGAGAAAACTTTAATATTGATAATGGTCGGATCTTTTTATGAAATGTATGGTCTTTTTGATGAAGGACCAAATATGCATGAAATTTCAAAATTATTAAATATAGTATGTACAAGAAAAAATAAGGCACTAAAAGAATCGCATGCTAATCCAAAAATGATGGGATTTCAAATGAATTCCCTTGAAAAATTTTTAGAAATATTAACAAATAATAACTATACAGTAATAGTCTATGATCAGAAGGTAAATAATATTAACAATAAAAAAGTAATAACAAGAGAAATCAGTGGTATTTACACGAAAAGCATAAATATCGGAAATATAACAACTTCTAATAATAATTATTTGATGTGTTTGTATATAATAAATGAAGAACAAAAAAAATCAAAACCACTTATTTCCGTTGGATTATCATGTGTAGATTTATCAACAGGGCAAGTTTTTGTAAATAGTTCTTATTCCGAAAAATTTGATGAATATATTGCATTAGATGATGCTATGAGATTTATTAATAATATGAACCCAGGAGAAATACTAATATATTATGATGATTGTTCAAAAGCAAAAAATAATAATAGTGATATGGAAAATTTTCTGTATGGGTATTTTGATATCGACGATTATAGTAAATGTAAATATTATTCTTCAATTGATGATAAATATAAAAATCTAACTTGTCAAAATGAATATTTAAAAATAGTTTATCCAGATGCAGAAACATTATTATCACCAATAGAGCAACTTGATTTAGAAACTGAACCACTTGTTGTTATTTCTCTTTGTTTATTATTTGATTTTGTCAATGATAAAATGCCATCTTTATTGAAAAATATTAAACATCCGGAATTTAATTTTGATTCAAGTCATTTAGTTCTTGGAAACAATGCGGTAGCTCAATTGGACATATTTGATTGTAAGGAAAATATTAATGTTAAAGCGAAATATAAGAGTTTATTTAATGTTGTGAATGAAACTTTAACGCCACTTGGAGAAAGATATTTGAGAAATATATTAACGTCGCCATTTGTAGAGAAAGAAAAGTTAAATTTGATTTATGACACAACAGAAAAAATGCGAAATTTAAATATTCCAGAAAAAATAAATGTATTTTTATCGGAGATTAAAGATATTGAAAGATTGGTGAGAAAAATGGAATTAAAAATTATTAAACCATATGAATTATGCTTACTTGTAAATAGTTATGAAAATGTGTTGGAAACATATAAAATATTCGATAAATATAGTAATAAAACAAATGAATTCAAGCAAATTATTAAAAATAAAAATTTAAACAAAATTATTCCTGAATTTATAAATTGTATTAGTAATATTTTTAATATGGAAAATTTGATGTTATATCCTGATATTGATTTCAATGATAAAATTCAAATTTATAAAACAAATATCCATAAAGATATAGACGAATTAAATAACAAAATAAATTCTGGAAAAAGTGTTATAGAAAAACTTGCAAATAAATTAAGTTCTTTTTTTGTTTCTAATTCTCAAAATAGTGAAAATAATAAAGTAGAAATAAAGAATTCAAAGAAGGAGGGAAATTATATATTTATCGTGTCCCAATTTAAGAATGAATTTTTAAATTTATTTGAAAATTATGAAATAAGTGAAAATATTACTGTAACACTTGCAAATATGAAGATAGTAACTAATAAATTGGGTTTAAAACTATTTATTCCTGCTATTGAAAAAAGTTCCGATTTATTCAAATTAAAAAATTATATTATTGAACTTATTGGAGAAAAAAATATTGCAGAAAAGAAGCAAAATTTTTTTGAAATAAAAAATAATAGTCAAGATGGTTATTATCTTTTAACAACAACAAATAGAGCTAATATGCTGAAAGAATTATTATCAAAAACAGAAATGATAGATTTGGAATTTACAAAAATAAAAACACAAGATTTAGAATTCAAAACAACAAAAAATACAACAAAAATTATTATTCCACAAATGTCAGGAGATTGTGATAACTTAGAAGACTATACAGAAGAAATATCAAATTTATACAAAAAATATTATACGGAAGATATTTTTGATATTTATGATAAATTTAGTAAAATATTTAGCAAAATAAATGAATATGTAACACAAATAGATTATTTCAATTCTTGTACTATTTTGAGTTTAAAACATGGTTATACAAAGCCAATAATTACAGACAGTGAAAAAAGTGATAGTTATGTTAATGCAATAAAAATAAGACATCCAATAGTAGAAAGAATTATAGATCACGAATATATTCCTCATGATATTCATATTGGTGGTAGTAATATGAAAGGGATGTTAATTTATGGATTAAACAGTTCTGGAAAAAGTGTATTGATGAAATCGGTAGGATTATGTGTTATAATGGCACAATGTGGATTATATGTTCCTGCTGATAAATTTACTTATTATCCTTATACAAAATTATTAACAAGAATAACAGGCAATGATAATATTTTTAAGGGATTATCAAGTTTTGGCGTTGAAATGTCTGAAATCAATTCTATTTTAAAACGTTCAGATAAAAACACTTTAATTATTGGCGATGAAATATGTAGAGGAACAGAATATGTATCTGGAAATGCATTAGTAGCCGCTACTATTATGAAATTACAGAAATTAAAACCAACATTTATTTTTACTACACATTTACATGAAATAATGAATTTAGAAGAAATAAAATCTCTGAGTAATATTAAGGCTTTTCATTTGAATGTAACATATGATGCAAAAAAAGATACTTTAATTTATGATAGAAAGTTATTAGAAGGATGTGGAGAACCAATTTATGGAATAACAGTAGCAAAATATATTATTAAAGATAATTCTTTTATGGAAGATGCTATTAATATCAAAAATAAATTATTAAATAATTATGATAGTTTGGTTTCAGGAAAGAAGTCAAAATATAATTCAGATATTTACATTCATGAGTGTAATATTTGTCATGCAAAAGATAATGTAAAACTTACAAATTTAGAAACACATCATATTAATTTTCAAAAAGATTGCGATGATAATTCTATTGTAATTAATAAAAAACATATGAATAAAAATGATAAGTCAAACTTGGTTATATTATGCCAAGAATGTCATGATAAAATTCATTCTAATAAATTGAACATTAGTGGATATGTAAAAACAACTAATGGAAAAGTATTGGTTCATTCTTAAAAAAATTAATTTTAATTTTTATTTTTTGGAAGGTATTTTACTGAAATTTCTTTATCTTTTGCCAAATACAAATCACTATCAACAAAATTGATTTTCTTATCATTTATTCTTGATTTTATAACATTAATTATATCATCAAAGATATCTATATTTATTTTATTTGTTACTTTTACTAAATAATTATTTTCCCTCTCTTTATTTTCCATCATACATTTATAAATAATATCACTTCTAGGATCAGAAATATCAATAGAACATTCAGCAATAATTCTATAAACAGGAGCATTGACATATTCGATTTTAATATTATCATAATTATCAAAATTTAAAACTTGTTTTATTTCATCAAGTGGATTATCACAATAAAATGTTAATTCAATATATTTATGAAAAACCATCTTAGTAGATGTTATCCTTGAACTGAGGCTATTTACAAATAAGTCAGCTTCATCAGGATATTTATCTTTTGCATGGGTAACAAAATCTCCTGGTTTTTCCAATAGAGATTTGAATTTCTTTTGTGAATTTTCGATATCATTTTTTGTAATATATTTCCACATTGTTAATGGCAATATACTATTTACAGGTATTTGTGAAAGTCTCGAAAACTCTTCTGTTAATCTATAAATATTCATAGTATATTCAAAATACTTAATATATTTGTCTCTTTCATCATTTTTAATTTTACTATGACTCAAATCAATATTTCCTTTATTAAAATCAATATTGGTTACTACCAATGGATAAAATTTTACATAATTGAAATATTTTTTTTTTTCATAATATATTTTTTTTGTCATTTCTGTATCCGGAAGAAACCCCTTCTTATTTTCATATTCATTTAAAATAAAATACACACCATGATCTGAAAATTCGGATAATTGACAACATACTACTTCGTCTAATTCTGGATAAACATTTTCATAATAGCTCATTTTTTCTTTTTATTATAATTAGTAAAAAAATAATATTTATATATTATTTTTTATTCAATTTTTTCTAACTATTTTTACTTTTGCTTTTGATAATATCAATAAATTGTAAAAATTTTTTGGTTTATCATTTCTCCTTCCATTTATTCTTCCATTTATTCTTCTTTGTTGTGCAGTAATAAAATTTGTATTTTCTGTGATTACAAAACTACTTGATAAAACTGGATTTTGTTCATATTCAACTAAATTTCTATTTAAAACAGGAAGAATTTCTCTTATTTTAATCGTCCTATTTTGTGATTGAGAAATAAAATTAATTAATCCATTTGTTAAAGCGCCATTATTTTGTCTTGTTGTAGGATTATAAACATCTGTACTTAACTGTTTATCTCTACATCCTGAAATCATACAAATATTCGCTCTTGTTTCCTTACTATTTTCAACTATTGTTTGTATCAAAGATCCAGAATTATTATATATATAACTATATTTTAAATCCATACAAGAACCACTGTGACAAGAGTCAAAAACAATACGAACATTACACTTTGCATTTTTTATTATATCAAATAATTCATCATCGATTATAATTCCTGATGCGTTGTAATCAACAGGTACTATTGCTTCATCTAAACCATCAACTTCATCATTATTTCTATCATGAACATAAGTTCCATGTCCAGAATAATGTATGTATAATTCATTAAATTTATCAGAACCGAAAATTACGCTTTTTAAATTTTTAATAATATTTGCCCTTGTTGGTTTTGGATTTTTGTTGTCAGTAAGAGTTATAATTTTACCGTAGTTATATTTTTCAACTAAAACTTTTTTAATATTATTGATATCATTAATACATCCACCTAATTCACTTGATGTATTAAAGTAATTAATACCAATAAGTAATGCACAATGGGTTTTTCTCATATATATTATAATAATATAATATAAAATACATATGGTAAATGGATGATTAAAACACTAAGCTTCTCGTTTGCTAAATTTGAAGTAAATCCAAGTTATATGGTGTCTTTCATCATTATGAAATGATTGTGATATTTTTATTATATTTGTAAATTTTTTAACATAATTTTCTATGAGTTTTAAAAATTCTTCTAATTCACAATTATAATCATTTTTGCCAACAGAATTGTATAATATATGCTCATTTTTTTTTAATCTAAATCTTTTACAATTTTGTTCATTATTTAAAATCCAATTTTCATCTTCAATAGCATAACCACCAACTTTATATTGAAAATTTTTCAAAGTATTTATACAAATATTAATTAAATCATCAATATTATCTGTTTTTTCTGTTCCTAATGGTTCATAATTAATTAAATCATATTTTAAACACTCTCTTATGGCTATATTTCCATTTTTATTACATATTAAATCAAAAAAATCTCTCGCTAAATTTGGATTATTATCTAATATATTTATATTTTTGTGAATCAATTCCATTACTTCTTTTTCACTTTCATTTTTATTTAAAAAATTTGATTGTGAAAATTGTGAATATTGCAATGTTTTTTGTTTGAAATCATCATAAATTTTGCTTAAATCTTCCATATATTTATACTTCTATATTTTTATTCTTTTTAAGTATCTTTTTTTTGGTTTCTTGTTTTTTTATATTTATTATTTTTCCATTTTTTTCATCATATTCGACATTTTTATTTTCCAATTTATCTTCATTTAATAATTTAATAGTTTCTTGGTATTCTTCATCTTTATTTTCTTCTTGCGAATAATATTTCTTAATTTGCTCTTCTTTTTGTTCTTTTGTTAATTTAAACCATTTTTTTTTCAATGCTTCCAAATTAATTTTTTCACATAATGTTTCTACTTGACTTTTTGATTTTTCACTCATGTCAGAACTATCGCTATGCAATTTTTTTAATATTGAATTTAACATTTTTGTTCTATTCGGACAATTACAACATTCCAATTCAGAAGCAAATCTAAATATTTTATTTTCTTTGACAATTGTGTCAATTGTGATACGAGAAGTTGAAAAATCCATTTTGTTTAATTATTAATATTTTTTAATGTTTATATTTAAAAAAAATCAATTTTTATTCTATTTAGCATTCAATATATTGGTAATATTTTGTTTGATTATCCATATGAACTTTTAAAATTCCATCATTGACAAAATAGCTTAAAACTCTTTTTAATTTTAATTCCAAAATATTATTTGACTTTATAAATAAGTTCGAAATAATTTCTGCTTCTGAGAAAAACTTTTTTTTAATGCAAAAGTTTTTAACGGAAACTTTCAAATCATCTGTATTATTGTCTTTTTTACTATCATCGAAAATATTACTTGGACTTGGAAATTGATCAAAACTTATTTCTTGTGCCATATTTCCATTTTTATTTTTATTATCGTTATTTTCATCATCATCACTATCGTTATCACTATCATTATCACTATCACTATCATCACTATTATTATCATTTTTAAAAACATAAATGCCACAAGACAATTGAGTAATAATAGTTTCACTGATGAGTTCTGAAATGATATTTTCGACAAGTTGTTTCTTTTTTGTGTTTAATTTTTCGATTAAATTTTCTAATGTGAAACATTTATTTTCGACAAATAGACTTAAAATACAGGTTTTCATTTTAAAATATTCTTCTTTTTGGTCTTCTTCGTGTTTCTTTTTCAAATTATCATAAACTTCTGCAAGATTAATAAAATTGCTGTCAAAATTAATATTTTTATTTATTGAAAAAGTCATTTCTGGATTATTGGAAGTCAAAGTTGTATCTCTAATAATAAATTTGGTTACAATTAGGCTATTTATTGGAACTGTCAAATCTTTAATATTTTTTAATTTTAATATTTCAACAATTTCTTTTGCCGATGTATTATTTTTTTTCAAAATAATTTGTAATATATTCATTTGTAAAACATTGCATTTTGAGACGCATTTTTTGCCATTTATTTCTAATTCAAAGTTAAAAATACTCTTTTCATGGTCAATATTATATTCGATATTTTCCATAAAATTTGTGTTAATTTTATTTGTTATAGATTTGAAAACTTCGTCTGGCAATAAAGTAGATTCATATGTTGGAAAAGTTATATTTTCAAATTTTTTCCTGTCCCATATATGTCTTTTGATTAAATAAAAGTTATATTTGTTAATATCGGAATTTCCAAATTTATTTAAAGAATGAATTTTTTCTGTAATATTTTCACTTACTTTCATATCTCTCAAAACAGAACAAATTTTTAAATATCCATCTTTATATTTTTTTATATTTAAAATAGATGAGAATTCTTCTTCTATTTTATAGTCACAATTTGAAAAAAGTCTTTCAATCATTTTATTGCAATACAAAGTTATAAATTCTTGTTTGTTAATATTTCTAACATAAAAAGTTAAGCAATCAATGATTTTCACAATATTTTCTTTTTTGTTATTATTTTGGGAAATTTTTAATCCAACTATTTTTTGATGAATATATTCAACTATTTTTTCTGTGAAGTCTTTGCTTTCAATATATTTGTCTTGATTAAAATCAAAGGCGCAATCATCTATTTTAATAAAACTATCAACACTTCTATAAAATTTAATTGTTTTTACAATACTTAAATATTGACCAATTGATTTATCCCAATTTTCAAAAAATATTTTCATTATATCAATATTTGTATTACTTATGTTTGAAAAATAGTGTTCTGAAAAGAAATTGATATAAAATATGTATTTTCCACAAATATCAATAATATTATTATTATCAATCATAAAATATCTTTTAATAGGATAAAATATCATAGTAATATCATTTTTAAATTTTACGTATTCTTTAATGATTTCAAATAGAACACTATTATTATAAGTTCCTGTATTTAGTTTTTCCTTCAATTTATCTCTAAGTTCGCATGAATATATATTGAGATGAAAAATAATAGTTTTTAATAATTCTTGCATATCATTTTTCACTACATTTTTTAAAACAGAATATAATACTAATTGATTTACACAATTGTATTTGTTATTTTTATTTGTAATAATGTCATTTATAAATTCAATATTTTGTTGACAACATTGTATTCCTTTATTAATACTGCTAGGGAAGTTTGTATTTTTGTTGGAAAAAATAAGTGTGCTTACATTAATTCCGATTTTTTCAAAACAGTCCATCTTTTTATCTTTCTTTTGTTTATTTTAATTTTTGTTATTTAAAAATATATTTCCCTATACAGAAAAAAAATCAATTTTTTATTTTTGTAAAAAAAATTGATTTTATAATTTGAACATAAAAAAGTAAATCATAATAAAATAAAATTATGGATTCTAATATATTAGAAAAAATAAAAAAAATAAAATCTTGTTATATTCATTCAAATTTATCAAGAACATCAAATACGATAATTAAAAAAAAATCATATACAGAAGAACAATTTCAAATAATAAAATCAAAACTTGAAAAAAATAATCCAAAAAAAGTTGAAAAATATGTTTGTATTGAATATTTTCATAAAAATTTATTAAAAAGAGAAAAAAAAAGTAACAATACTGATATTATTTACAATTATTATGAAATATATTTAAATAATTTTGAATTAATAAATTACAATATTATTATATCAAAAAATAAAGAAAAAGAAATAGATCCAGAAAATTTTCCCAATGTAAATAAATATGATTATATTGGGGAAAAAAATATTGAAGAATATATATTTAAAAATATCGATATAATTTTTGAATTATATAATAATAGTGAAATATTTATCAATATAAATATAAAAGACACCGAAATATTAAATGAAAATGATATAAAACTAATAGAAATAATTATGCTCGCAAAATAGACTTGAAAATAATATATAAAATTGCGAAAATAAATCCATAAATAACAATTCCAATTAAATTACCATTTTCCATAATAGTAAAGTGCTCAGATAATTTGTTTTTTATAAAAGGTTGTGAAATAATGATATAAAGAACAACTATTAGGACAATTTCCTTGACATATTCGAAAAATTTATTTTTAATATCAAAATCAAAATTAAAATTAAAAAAACTTTTTTTATTATCGCTTTTTTCTGTATTAGTATTTTCTTTTTCCAGAGAAATAGTTGATTCTGTTTCGTCTGTGCTATCTTTTTCCAATAATTTTTGGTTAATTTTTTCTACTATATTAGAAACTTTTTTCTTAATTATTGGTTGTGGTTGTTGTGGTGGCGAAATAGATTTATGCGGAACATTTTTTTTTATTGATCGTATTGAAACACCACCTCTTGGACCTGTATTTAGTGAATTTTGAAATTCATTCATATTTTCATCAATATCAATATCTATATCCATATCTATCTTATATATAATATAAAAATAATATTATATATATGATTTAATTGCATTTTTATTCTAATTCTTTATAAATATTAAAAAAATTATTATTTTTTCTTTTTAGTTTTTTTTTATTTACAACAACATCATATATTTTTAAAAATAAAGATTTATTTATATTTATAATTACATCATTATCATCATCTTCACATAAATCATTTTTGTTTTGTAAAAATACAATAGCATCACCATATATTTCACAATCTAATAAATTTGACATAATTATGTTTTTTTCATTGGATATTGCAGGACAAAAAAAATTTATAATACAAAAACCAATATCAATTTTGTTATAAATAAAATCAGCATAATATGTTCTTTTCATTTGTTCAATTATTTCTTCACTAATATTTTGATTTCTTGCTACTAATGATATTATATCTAAATATAATATTTCTTTATTATTCTCCAACAATATTTTTCCAACATTTTCATTATTATTTAAAAAAATTATTTTTTCTTCTTTTATTATTTCTTTGCAATTTATTGACAAACAATATACTAATGATTTATTAGCGATAATTTCTATTATATCTTCTATTTTTACATCACAATATTCATAATTATCATTATCAGGAGTTATATTTAAATATGTATAAGTGTCATTTTCACATATTAATCTTTTGATAATAATTATATTTTTATGGCATTTTTCATTTTCATTATTAATTGTAAAAGATTGGAATAAATATTTATTGTCAAATTTACAATTGGAAACTTCTATATTATAATTTGTATCAAAAATATCTTTTATATATGCAAATAAATCAAGTGAATTATTAATTTTTTTGAATATTACTTTATTTTCAAGTTTTTTTTCTATATTTTTTAAATTTGAAAAAGATTGGTATTTTTCAAAAGAAACTTCATTCAAATTAGCAATTAAAGCCATATATTTTAGTAATTACTTATATATAATAATTTTTTTTTTATGTAATAAGTATATATGGAAAATGAAAATGTAAGTAGGAATGGAAACTTTTTTTTGTCTATTATTTATATTTTTATAATAGCATTCCTTGCATTTATTATTACAAAATTTTTATTTGCAAATATTTATCAAAATGAACAAAATAAAAATGAAATAAGTAAAATAATAATAAAATTAGATAATAATAATGAGGAAAAAAAAAATGGAAATAAAATAATTTTAAATGCAAATGATGTTTTAAAAAAATATGACAAACAAGCGATTTACAATATTCTTGTTCCTCCAAAAAGAAGGGGTGATCATGATTTGCCGATAATACCAGAATATACACAAAGAGTTCCAACATATAAGAAAGTTGGCATGTTAATAAATAATGATATAGAAAACGGTGAAAAATATAAAATGTTACTATTGATGGGAAGACAAACACATATTGGTTCAAATGTATATGAGTATTATGCGATAGACAGTGATAAAAATAGTTTGGTAAAATTTGAAATACCAAATTCTCGTGAAATTCAAACAGGAGACATTGTAACAATTCCATTATTAAATAAACAATATTCAGCAAATATTGATAATTTAATAGGATATAAATACAATCCATATGACATAAATTTGTTTCATTATTTTTAAAGATGACTTATAAATTCATTGATATATTCTTGATATTCTTGATATTCTGAAAAATAAGAATCATAATCATCTTTTCCGCCAAACTCATGCAAAAAATAATATTTAATAATATAATCTTCTTTATTTTCCATATTTTCGGGGAAAATAATTTTATCCCCCTGAATAATCACTGTTACGTTGTTATCATAATCTACTACAACAGAATGCCCATTTAGAAACATTTCTTCATTATTATTATTATTATTATTATTATTGCTGAATTTTTTTATAAATGGAAAAATATTTTTTTGTTTTGAAAGTGAAGATGCAATTGAGAGTTGAATATCAATTTGTAGAGGATCAGAAATTATAGTTTTAGAATTTATGAGATGTGATTTAACAGTATCTGTTACTTCTAATCCCGAGCCAAATTTTAATAATTCTCTTGCGATTTTAGTATTTTTTGTTTTTTCGATTGTTGCCCAGCTCCAAATCCAAACATTTTGATTGTAAAAATATGTTCCTAAAATACCATAATTAAACATTGACATAAATTTTTTATCTTCATCAAAAAACATTATTTTGTCAAATTTTTTTATATCATTGTATTCAAAAAATAGAATATATCTTGCTTGTTTTATTTTTTTTTGAAATTCTTCGGTATTTTTATCATAATTTAATAATGCATCTGCTATAAATAAAGAGTAATCCATTATAATATATAGCAATATATATTATAATAATTAAAATAAATCTCCAAACATATCATTAGAATCATTTGTTCTATTTTTGAAAATATCTCCGATTGAAACTATATTAAGTTCTCCTTCAAATTGACGCACTTTATTATTATCTTCATTACTATAATTTTTTTCCTTTGTTGATTGATATACATTTCTATCACAAAATATAATAGGGGGAAAAGCCCCATAAATAATATTTTTGCTTTTTGACATTATATAAATATAACAATAAAAGATATTTCAAATATTTAATCAAAAACAAGAATTAAATCTTCTCCCATAAATTCTTCCATTTGTATATTTTGTTTTTTTAAATTATTTTTTTTTATAGAAAAATTATCACTATTACTATTGCTATTATTATTTCCATTGCTATTTTCATTATTTTTATTTCCATCATTATTATTATCACATTTATTATTATACTTGTATTTAACCATATGATTTATATTACAACATTTTCCGTAATTATCACTATTATCACATGAAAATTTAAGGTAATTATCGTCACCTAATGGTTCAACAAAATTTTCATAAAGCAATCTATGTAAAGCTACTTTTTTATTTCTAAAAAAGAAATTAACATAAGTTCCTCTTTTAGAATTCAATTCATTAGTAACATAACCATTCCACAAACAACATTTTTCATCATCAAATATATCGTTGTCAATATATTTTACAATTCTTCTTAAATCTTTATTGAATAATTTTCTTTCAATATTTATATTTTTCAATTGTTTATTAATTAATTCATCAAAAATTTTTTTTTTTTTGTATTCATTTTTAATTTCCATTTTTTGTATATAATATTGGACGCGAAATAAAATTATATTGTGGTTGATAATGTTGATAATATATATATCGCATCTATTCTTATTGGAACAATATCATTTTTATTTTTGAACAAAAATCGTAAATGTATATTATTTATCCAATTTTTTTTATTGTAATTTTCTAATTCCCCCCCTATTTTTATTCCTTCATCAAAAATATAAATAATGTCGTGAAATTCATTATAAACTATAATTGGAATTTTGTTTATTTGATTTAGAATATATAATTCAAGAATACAGTTTGTTATTATATTTGGACTATCAACTAAGTTTATTATTAGACTTTCAAAATAATTTTCTTCTTTTTTTGTATTTGTTAAATTTAAAATATTTTTTGGTATATTTTTTATATTTATAGGATTATTTAACCATGTTATTATTTTACTTTTAAATACAATAGACAATTCTGTTTGTATTGGATTATAATATCCTAAATTTCTATTTTTTGTATCTGTATATTTATTTTTTACCCAATAAAAACAATTAGAATAAGCTCTAAATACATTCATATTTTCATCTATTATTTTTTGTAATAAATAAGTTTTCATATTTACTGCTTGATTTTCATTATTCATATTTATATATTGATTTTCTATTTCATCAATTTTAGCTTTTTTCTTAAATTTGAAATTTTCTTTTCCAAATAATTCCCCTAAAAATTTTGCAACATTATCTTCTGTTGTTTTTATAATTCTTTGTCCATCTCTTTCTGTAAATTTACCTTGATCTACTATATCACTAACATAATAACCATTTATATTGAATATTTCGTATTTTTGGGTTTTATTATTTAATATTTCATTTGCTATTTTACTAACCATTTTTATAATATTATCACTTGTTAATGCAAATTTACATGATGATTTATAATATTTACAATGTTCATTTCTACTACATGTATTTTTATCGGTATTTAATTCACATAATATTCTGTCATTTGATATTTTATATTTATCCAAATTTGGTATTTCATCTGCTACAACAACAAAATTACCACCATCCATATTTTTATTAGTTTTATCCATTTTTACCATAAATTCTGAATAAGAATTATAAATATTTTCATCAATCAATTTATATAATACTAATTTTAGCCTAACAATTTTATCATTTCTTGATAATTCTTTGCTATCTATTATTTCTAACATTTTATTTTTTATTTGCAAATTTTTGGGATTATTGATATAATTGCTAAATTCAAATTTAAATAATTCATATGCTTCCGAATTGTAATTCCATAAATTTACGTCTGTAATTCTATTATCTTTTCGAATAATATTATTTTTAATATCTTCATCTATTTCATCTATCATTGGATTCGGTTCAATTAAATAATGCTCTCTTTCTAATTCCATTTTTTTATTTCCATTAATTTCTATTTTCTTTACAGGAATCATATGTTTCATATCAGTCATAATGGCATTTATTACCAATTTTTTTTCACTACTAAATAATGTTTTGTCATAATATACGCCTATTTGTGTAAATAATAATTTATTATCTGTTATTTCTTCTATTTTTTTTAAATTTTCTAATGTTTCATCATGGTCTAATATATATTCATCTATTGAATTAATTATTTTCACATCATAAGTTGATATAGAACCTGAAATTGCTACTGGAACTAATATATTATTATGTGTAATTAAAAATTTACATTTATTTTTTGTATCTATGTATTGATATTTTGGACTATAATTTTTGTCTTGAATTTCAAATAATATTTTTGCAGTTTTCTTAGCAGAAAATCCGGCATTTTTATTTTCTATCAAATATTCCAAACAGGATTTTTCATAAAATTTATTAATATGATAAACTATATTGTCTTTTTTTTTTTCATATTTAAATTTTTTTAACATTTCAATATTATTTGTATCTTTTTTTATAACCATGATTATTGGATAATATGTTTTGTCTTCTTGAATAATAAAACAACAATCTTTATTGCTATCAATTAAATCATCTATATTTTCAGAATTGTTGCAATCAATATAATAATCCTCACGTGTCTTTTCTTTTTCATAAATTTCACTCATGACTACAATTCTTTTTTTAAAAATAACTATATTTAATCCATTATTAGTACATACTCCTGGTAAAGAAACTAAATTTCCAATAGTTTCGTAACCAATATCTTCATTATTCATTAAATAATGGATAAAATTTTCAATAGTTTCGAATTTTGTTTTAATTTCTCCATTGTTTAATGAAGTAAAATATATTTCGTCATTTTTTTTATCTCTATTTAAAAATTGGATAATATTTAATAATAATTCATCTTGTTTTTTTTCTAAAATTATACTAATACTATTTAAGAAAGGATTATTTTCTTGGTTAATTCCATATTTGAAAAAATAACCTTTTTTTGCTTCTGATAAATAATTATTATTCAAAGTTATTGTTTTCTTTAATAATTGATTAAAATAAATGTCAAGCAAATTTCCCATCAATCCAATACGTCCTTCATTTAATTTTCCGGTATCTTGCAATACATAAATTTTTTCACGACTATCTTTCATAACCACTTCTTTATCTATTTTTTCTTCTTTCAAACAAGATTCATTGTATATATTTTTTTCTTTATTATCAGTATCCATCTGTGGTTTTAAAAAACAACATGGCAAACATTGTCCATTTGGATTTTTCGCTTTTGTTAAAAACCCTATATGATAATAATCACCATTATCTTCTGGATTGCATGCATAATGTATAGTATTTCCAGTAACATTACCATCATCATCAGATTCAGCCATTGGAATTGTTGTTAATTTAATTTTTTCTTTTTTGCCATTTTCTTTAATGATTAGTTCTCTTTCGTATCTGCCATTTTCTTTATTAAAATTATATCCCATTTTTTTTAATTCATCTAATTTATCATCAGTAAATTGCTTGGGTCTTCTCTTTTTTTTATCTCCACTGTTTTGGCATAAACGTGAATATTTATTATCTCCTTTTTCTGTTTTATAATGCAATCTGGAATCAATGAGAGCCATTTTTTTAATATCAAGTTTATCTTGTGAAAAATTAACAACATCTTTCACTTTGTTTCTTCTTTTTGCGATTTGTGTCAATTTATTAAGAGTTTCTTTTAAAATTTGGTATTTTGGATTTTTTTTCAAATATACTTCTACATATGCAAAAATAAGAATACTCATAAATGTAACTATTTTTTGCAAGTGTATTTCATCTTTTGCTCCAGAAATTCTTATATTATAATTATCTGTTTCTTTACCTTGAATATTAATAGAAGTTCCTGGCAATTTAGATCTTTGAGCAAGGTCCATTTTTTTTAAAGTTTTTCTCATTTTTCTGATATACGGATTTTTTTCTTTAACTTTTTCATATTCTTCTAATGCATTTTTTTCCGTTATATTGAATTCCTTACTTAAAGCTTCAACAAGGATTTTTTCTGTTACTTCATAGTTTTTTAAATAATGTAATATTTTCTGTTCAATTTTAATTTGATTATCATATTTTGAAACTCTTTTATATCTTAAATAAGTTCCATATTTTCCTGCAACACTTGATTTTTGAATTTTTGATTCTCTTTTTGTTGGATCAATTTCCAATGCTACGTATGGGAAGAAAAATCTTGAAAAGTCAGACAATTCATTATGATTTACAATAAAATTTCCTGGCAATTTGAATTTTTGAATTTTATTTATAAATGCATATTTGAATTCAATTTCATATGGTTTTTCAAATATAATTCCGCTTTTTTCATTATTTATTTTATTAATTAAATCATAAATATATGTATATGTTAATTTAATATCTTCTACATCAGCCATTTCTTCTTTTTTCCATATAGCTTTATATTCCATTCTTCCATTTTCATGTAAAATAATTGAAATATAAATGAAATCTCCCTTATTTTTTGTTTTATATTTTATTCCCAATCCAACCGGTGTTGTTTTAAACCATTTTTCTAATATTTCATTGTTTTTCTTTTTCCCATAATATTCAACCATTTGTTTTTTTCCCATTTTACAATATTTATTTCCATCGTTTGTTTGATATTGAATAAATGGATATTCATCATTTGTTATGAATTCATTGAATATTTTGTATAAATTTAATCTATTCATATATCCATTAGATTTTGCTGAATTCCATCTCAAATTTACATGAATTACAGAATGTGTGATATATTTTTCCGTAAATAAATATGTATAATCTTCTTCTTGTTTTATTTTTTCTACTGTATTTACTATTTGATTTTCCAATATTAAATCATTATTTATGGTTTCAAAAATATTTGTATTTTTCTTAATTTCAATAGCTTTTCTACCATTTAATAGATCAATAATTTGTTTTAAATCGTCTGATTTAATTCTTGGAAAATAAAGTTTCAAATATGTATCTTGCAAATTTTTTAAATTTTCTGATGGAGGATTATAATTCTCGCCTAATTCATTATAAATATCGATCATATAGATTTCACCATGTAAAAAATATGTATCATAGTCCTGTAGTATATTATTATTTTCATCTTCAAATTTTATTTTATTATTATATCTTTTTAAATTATTCCTTAAATTTTTTATTTTATCTCTTAGTTCTTCATAATATTTAATATTATTATTTGGTTCAATGTCAATTTCCATTAATTCATTTCTTTTCATCCATTTTTGTCCAAGTGAAATTTTGCTTATTTTATTATCATAAAAATATTCAATCCATAAATATTGTTTTGCCGACGTTAAATATAAATTTTCACCTATTCTTGTATTGCTTTTCAAACTACAACAAATTTTATTTCTAATTGTTTTTATACTATCATCTTTGTATATAAATTGTGTCTCTACATATTTTTTTTCATAAATATCTTTTAAATTTGTATTATAAATATATCTATCATAACTTTGATCAAAATTTACCATCATATCTAAATTACTCTTTGCTTTATATTCATTTCCTAATACTTCTTTTAATAATTTTTTTGTATCATTGATTTCTTCATAATCTTGTTCTTCATAGTAATCATCATATATTTGTTCTTGATCTTCTTCAATATTATCTGCATCTTCAATTTCATCATTTTTATCAACGTCAATTACTTTATCATGTGTTTTTTCATAATTATCAAAATCATCATAATCATTATGATTATTATAATCATTATAATCATTATAATCATTATAATCATTATAATCATTATAATCGTCATAATCTTTGTATTCATAATTTTCATAGTCTTCATATTCAAAATTATCATCAAATTCTTCATTATAATCTTCATTATAATTGTCTTCATCATACGATTTTTTTCCGCCTCTCTGATCATTTAGGACGGTTTTGAAATCAACAAATTTTTCTTCACCATTTTCTTCATTAGAAAATGCTCTATCTTTTAAATTTTTGTGTTGATTTTCGTATTTAATCATAGCTTCATAATTATATATTAATTCTTTTTCAACTAATTTTCTTTTTGAAATATTTTCTTTAATCCATTCTTCGCCATATTTATTTTCTAATTCATTTAATTGTGATTTAGATTCTTTTATTATGTTTATTGAAGAATTAATATGGTAAATATTAAAAAAATAATCATACCATTTTTTTCCATATTTATCAACAAGTTTTTTATAATCTCCATATTTCAATTTCATTAAAGTATCATAAAAATTCAAATCTTTTATTTCTTCTAATATTTTTCGTATTTCATCTGATACCATATTACCAATAAAAATATATGTATGATATTGTATTCTTCTATCAAAATTTTTATATTTCCAAATTACTTTAATTGGTGTATCTGCCATATAAACATAATATATATATTTTTTATATGTATATATTATTATAAGATTATATTATCGAGTCTGTAATCATCATTCCACAATAATTAACAGGACTTTTTTCAAAATCTATTTTCCTATAAATATTATAATTTATAGCATTTTTTGCTATAAAAGCAAATATTTTTTTAAATAATGGACCATGATTATCATAAATAGGACAGGCTACATGAGATATCTCGTGCAAAACAACATACATTATCAAATTATAATCATGAATTTGATATTTGTCATCTTTTGTCCTTAAACAAAAAACAATTTGTTCTCCTTTATTAACACTATAACTTGTATATTTATCTCCTCTTTCATTTTCAGTAAAAACTATATGGTTTGCTTTTTTATATAATAATTCGATATATTCTTTATAGTCTTTATTATCATTTTCATCCTTTTTATTATATAAGTAATTAGATAATCTTACTACGTCACGTTTTATTTTTGCTAATATATCTGCTGTTTCTTGTTTTGTTTCATCACTTTGAACTAAATATAGTTCTCCATCAATATTTGATTTTACATATTCCATATTTTTTTTTGTTCCATTAAAATAAAAAAATATAAATACACATGCTATTATAATTACTAAAACAAATATAATAATTTGCATTTATTATATTTAATATTTTGAAATTTAATTTAGTTATGCAATACAATTTATTTTTTTGTTATAATTATATATATAATGGGAAATAATGGTTCAACACAAAATGACGGCGATATTAAAAAAATAATTAGTAATATTGTTGAAAATACACCACATTCTACTACTGTTGGCGGAAATTATAGCAAAAATTATACAAGTTCTATGATGAGTTGTCCCAGCGCAACATATAATTCTCATGGTGGAACTTGTCCATGTTCTATTACATCTGATTCACATTTATCTACTTTAATTGGCGGTGGCGATGTATTTTCTACAACACTTATGAACGAAGTTGCAAATTTAAAAACAGAGGATTTATCAATTACTTCTAATTCTATGTTGTTAGGAGGCGGATCAGAAACGTCAATTGAAAACTCTACTACTTCAATGCCAGATTCAGTTACATCACCTATATCAGATTCAGCAACATCAATCGATAATAATCCAGTTGTACAGCCAATAGAAAGTGAAATTACGTCTTCTGAAACGTCTTCTGAATTAGTAGAAAAAACTGTCATTTCAACAACATCTTCGACACAACAAACGGAAAACAATACATCAGGATGTAAAATATATAGCGCTACTTCCCCTTTAAATAGCGATTTTGAAAAAAATGTAGGATTACAAAGTGAGGGAAACTCAGATACTGAATTAATGATAAATAGAATAATTGGAGGGTTCGTTGGAGAAAACAATAATGGTGACAGTGATAATATAATTGGAGGTAAAAACCCAAAAACAAAGAATGATAGCACAAGTGAATGTTCAAGCAGTGATGATGATAGTGATGATGATGATGATGATGATGATGATGATGATGATAGTGATGATGATGATAGTGATGATAGTGATGATGATAGTGATGATGATGATATGGATGGTGGTGATAATATTATAGGTGATGATGATAAAAATAATGAGGATGGTGATAATAATAATGGTGGTATTGGTGATATTGATGGTATTGGTGATATTGATGGTAATATAGATGATGATGATGATAATGATGATGATGATGATGTTAGTAGTATTGATGAAGAGGAAGAGGAGGAAGACGAAGATTTTACATCATCAGTCCTTAATCAAGCTGGTGGAAATAGATTTGTTGTCAATAAGAAATATTTATTTTCGGATACAAATTCGATGTTTGATAGTTATGAACAACCATATAATTATAAAAAATTGTCAAATTTAATCTAAATCATCGAAACAAACCATTTCTGAAAATTTTTTAACAGTAGGTTTTTTAGCTTGTGAATTATTTTTTTTTTTGCATATTTTAGCTTTTGGTTTATTAAATAAGTTTAATAAATCGTCATTTTCTTCATCACTTTTTTTTTCTGTATTACAATAAAAACCTATTGGGGCTGTTCCTTTTCTTCTATTTTGTTCTCTTGCAATATAATCGTCAAACAATTCTTTTGCATCTGGATTGATTAATTCCAAAAATTTCAATGCAGGTTTCATTATCTGATTTGTAATATAAAATAAATAATCTAATTTCAAATTATTTTCGATTATAAATTCTGGAGTTTCAACCTTGTCTCCTTGCAATTCTGGTTCATAATCTGTTTCAATATATGCATAGGGAATTCTATCATTCGACAACGGTTTGCTACCAGGATCTCTATCAGCCATTCTATCAGCGAGAACAGCATGAACTATTCTTGTTCTATCAGCGTAATATCTTTCTTCTTTTGGCTTTTTACTTTCAATTTCTCTTTCTTTTTTAGTAAGAGCATTTCCTTTTAAAGTTTTTGTAATTACAAATTTATCCATTTTGAATTTTCCCCTAATAATTTGTTCGAGAATTTCTTTCATAAATGTAAATGCTCCTTTTGGATTTCTTTCATTTAAAATCTTGCCAATAATACCGGCAGAAACAGTTTTTACAATAGGGGCATTATCACGCCTCTTTAATTCAATACCCATAGATTTTTGAGAGAAAGATTTGGGATCTTTTTCATATAAATTTCCAACATAACGCTTTTTACCTTGAATAATAAATGGATACAAAACTTTTTCATATTCTTGAGCCATTGGAGCTGGTAACATTGTTGTAATTATAATGCTTGCCCATATTCCTAATCTAATTGATATACACAAAGAATTATAATCTTTTTGCATTTCACCTGTTTTCAAATCTTTTATATGTGGACAGAAAAAAACAGAGTCAGTATCACCATATATAATTTCGGGTTTTACAGAATATCCTTCTAATAATTTTTTCATAGTAACATGCATTTTTTCAAAAAAATGTTCTTTATTTTTATAACCAATATCATCTAATTCTATTTCAAATTTTTTTATTATTAATTCATAAACATCTTTTTTATTTAATTCTGTAATTTTATTTTCTAAATCTTCAACATTATTTATTCCAATTTTATTCCATATATTTTCATATTTACTATAATTTTTTGTTTTTATTTTTCCCGGCTTTTTTTTAATTATTTCTAATATTTTTTCACGAATAACAGGAGATATATTATACAATTCTTCAATAAGTTTGTCAAAATCTAATATGCTATCCGTATTTTCCAAATCTTTTATAAAATTCATTTTAACTTCATATCCTATTTCTTTACGACAAAACTTTGCCTCTGGAATTAATTGTTTTTCACATGTATTAACATGAATTTCCATATCATTACCATCATCATCTTTTGTTTTAAATTTGGTTGGATAATAGAGAAAATAATTTTTTGCAACATTTAAATAATTTTCTGCAACGGTTTTTGTGCATTCTAAATCTAACATAGAAGCATTTATTATTTCATAATATATATTTTCTATGAAATATTTCGAAAATTGCAACATTTCTCTTCCAGTAGCCGTTGTAGATGCTGCTATTTCCTTCATACGAATACTTGATGTTGATGCTCCTGTTTGTCCATATAATGAATTTGCCGTTACTTTGTATGCCAATTGCAATCCATTTAATACCGATTTTTTAAATCCATCTGTTTCATTATCCATCATTTTTTTGTATTTTTTTCTGGCATTTAATAAATCAGTTAAAATACATGGTATAATACCTTTTGAACCATCTTTTTTCTCCGCAAATCGACATGTAGTTGATGTCCCATTATTATTTTTATATGATATTTCGTGATATATATAATTAGGCAAATTGTCATATTTTGGATCATTTACAAAACATTCATGTGATAAATTTCTCATTCTCATTGAATTTGGATATAAACTTGCATAATCTAATACAGGTATAGGTTCAAAATAAACACCAGGTTTAGGAACAAATACGATAGCTCCTTCATAACCATCATCATCTTCATCAGAACCTTCACCATTATCACCATTATCATAATTTTTTTTATTTAAATTTTCTATGTGCTTATCTAATTGTTTTTCTGATAATTCATCATAAGTTTTTGTTTTTTCTTTTTCTTTTTCTTTTTCATCTTTACTCTTTGGTTTTTTAAGGACAGGAATAAGATGATCTTCTTCTTTACATTTTTTTGCTACTAAACTGAAAATCTTAATTCCTTGTCCTCGTAAAAATAAGAATGAAAAAGGGACGTGACAGACATTAGCCATTCCAACATTATTTGTAATAATTTGTAGTTTAGCCATTAGTTTATTACATAGAGCACAATCTTGAACACAATATTTTCCAACTATGGCTCTGTCTTCAGGTGTTCCGTTACATAATCTAAAAATGTCTTTTGGAGAAACATCATCTTTTGCTTGTGTCCAGAAAACTTTATAGCCTTTTCCAATAAATTCTTCTGTATTGATATTTCCACTAATTGTAAAACTATTTTTTTCCATTTTTAAAATTTCAAACTTTTTTCCACCTTCATATCTTTCTTCAACTGCGCCATCATAATATCCAATTGTAATAAAATTACCAACTGTAACACCAAATGTTCCCTTAGTTGTAATTTTATATTCATCTTTTGCTTTTTGTATTCCATTTATATCACCAGAAACAAAATCAGAACTGATATTTTCGTTACTATGAGTATTAACTGTATCACAATATATCGCCTTTTTATTTTCCAACTTTTGAATATCAACTATATTATCACGAATAAAACTTGCAGCAACATAATCTAATTTGTATGATGATAATTTAAACTCTCGTTGTGCTACTTTCATCAAATCTATTTGAATTCTTCCTGTCATTTTATAAAAATAAAATAAATTAACACCCATAGCGCCAGAAGACAGCGGATAGCCATCTTTTTTCCAAAATGAAACTTCATCATCTATTCTTGATAGTTTTTCTACTTCTCTTGCAAAATTATTAGCTGCAACAAAATTTTTCTTGATTTCTATCATAGATTTTAATTTTTCAACTCTTCCTTTAATATAAGCCCAATCAAAACCAAATATATTATATCCGGTTATTATATCGGGATTTATTTCTCGTAACATATTTGTAAATCCTAATAGCAACTCTTCTTCCGTATTATACCACTTCACTATACAACCTTCTATATCGGCTGTTTCATGTAGTGCTAATAAATATTTTTCATAACAATCATTTTCACCATACTTAGATAATGTCATCCCAATTTGTGTAATTTTATCTTCTTCTCTGTCCGGTTGTGGAAATGATCCATCTTTACTTGTACATTCAATATCAAAACCTAATATAACATATTTTTCTATTAAATGTTCTTCTTTTGCTATAATATTTATCCATTTTGTTGAATAATTATGATCATTACAACTTTTATAAACCGTATTTTTGCTAAGTTTTTGTTTATCTATACAAATAGTTCCAACAGCATTTATATTTTTTATATGCATCATTCTCAACATTGGTAACAAATTTGATTCATAAATTTTTGGTGTAAAGAATTTTCCACATACTTTTGTTATTTTTTTAATACATCTTTCGTATGCTCGTAACGCATCTATATTGTTAAATTCCAATTTTAGAAAGTTAAATTTTGTATAATCTGTGAAACCAATAAATTTATGGCTTTTTATAATTGAGTGTTTAATCATATCTTCTGCTAAAAATTTTGGATAAACACTTTCTTTCATTCTTTCAATATAACTATTTATAGTTAAAGTGTTCCATATAGCAGGAATTTCAACAAAAAAATAAGGTTTGAATTCTGTAACTTCTAAATAAACACTTTTTTGATCTTTTGTTTTTCCAAATAGTCTGATCATGTACATTTTATCTTTTTCATATTTTGGTTTTCCATCATTATCACTACTACTATCACTGTCATTGTCAGAACTGTCATCAGAACCTAATTCTGAATTTGCGCAATATTGGTGTTCGTCCCATTCCAAAATTTGAAATTCAAAATTATCTTCCATCAATAATATTTTGTTTTATAAAATATAATTATGTAATTACACATATTTTTTCAAATTTTTTTTCTATGTAATTTATATTATGGCAAAGTTTCAAATGATAAAACCATACACAGAAAAAATTTATACAAATAGTTTGATAAAAAGTGCAAAAAATTTTTATGAAACACTAAAAGGCGGAACATATAGTGGAAACCATTTTGTTCTAAAAGATTTAGAAAATAATAAATTATACAAATTTGAAATAAAACATAAATCATTACGTGGTGGTGACAATAATAATAACAATAATATTTTTGGCTGTAAATATTGTAACAAAAAAAAAAATAAGAATGATGAAAGTAGTAGCGATGGTGATGAAAAAAAAAAAATGTAAAAAAAAGATATAAATAAATGTATAAAAAA
>Ga0169931_10002511_pt1 | contig 29898 bp, 23 predicted proteins | sample Kivu_15m_20L_FD_129675 | JGI IMG/M metagenome (GOLD analysis project Ga0169931, IMG submission 129675) | Freshwater microbial communities from Lake Kivu, Western Province, Rwanda to study Microbial Dark Matter (Phase II) - Kivu_15m_20L... | ecosystem: Environmental > Aquatic > Freshwater > Lake...
GGAGCCCATGCCCACCTTTTTGTCATTCAAGAAAATATCGCTGCCGGGTGTGGCGGTGATGACCAATGTCCCGAAGTTGGGGCTCATGGTGATGGTGGGTTTGGTGGTTTGTCCCGCACCCACGGAGACGGTTTTTGTAGTGGTGGCATACCACTCATGGCTAAGGGTGAGTTGGTGCTCGCTTGCGGGCACTTTGTCCAGAGTGCAGGGCGTTTGTTTGCCCGTGTCCATGCCGTTGAGCAGGACTTTGGCTCCGTTTTCGGGCTCGGAGGTGATTTGCAATGTGCCGTAGTTGGGCGGCAGCTTGATGTCCACATTGCCTTTGGTGCCTTCTTTCAGTTGCACCGTCCCGGTTTCGGCCAGGTAGAGGGTCTGCTCAATGCGCCAGTTGTAGGTGCCCTCGGGCATTTCGGAGGAGTAGGGCGTTTTGCCCACCGACTTGCCGTCAATCCACACATCTGCACCGGGTGGGTCGCTTTTGATGACCAACCATTCGGTTTTGATTTGGGGTGGTTTGACGGTTTTCTCTATGGTGCCGTGGATCAGCGTCATCTCATAGACATTTCCGCTTTCGATGGGGATGGGATAGGCGTAGTTGCGGATGATGCCCAACACGGGGTGTTGGATGGTGAGGGTGCGGGCCTTGGGCGGGACGAATATCCACCACTCTGCGGTCTTTTTGGAGATGCTCGCGCAAAAACCCAACATCCCGCCTTCAAACTCAAACCCATCCTCTGTTGACACGAGTTTGATTAAAGCACACAAATCGTGGTTGGCATCGCGCACGGGTGAATGTGCCCTTGCGGTCAGGTCGTTTTCCAATTGGCGGAAGGAGAGGACGTCAACCTGCCCCGTGGCGGAATGAAGGGCGCAGGTCATCAGGAAGATGATTGCGAGCGGGGTCGGTATTGAGTGCAGTGGTTTCAAATTATCAAATGAATCAAATCAATTAATCCCTGAGGCAACGGACAGAGAACCCATAAGGCTTATAGTAGTAGTTCCTGAATACATTGCCACCGTAGTAACCCAGGGGGCGGTACCAGGCAGTGCTCGTACCGTGCTCCGTAGAACTCCACCAGTAACCGTCGTTGCCAATGTAGTAGAATGTACCATAGATGTCACATTGACCGCCCGGAAGACCTGAAAAGCCGCTATCATTATTGCCGTTTCCATTATCCATCCAACCGCTTTTACTTTTCATTTTGATTCCGGAAACATTCTTTCCGCCCAAATATGAAACAAGTTGAGTCCACTCATAATCAGAGGGAATGTGCCAACCTTCGGGTGCAAGCCCCCTTGGGTCGTTCACCGCGTACCAATTATACATCTTGCCATATTTCTCTCCGTTTTTTGGGTCATTGTCATAATAACACCAAGCGGGTTTGCCCTCCTTTCCCGCTTTCTCCCACTCTGTATTTGTTCTTGCTTCGGGGATTAAGTCTCCGTTTCGGAATCGGTCCACATTCAGATTTTCAGCCATCCAAATTTGATTGCCGATTTTCACTTCTTTGAATGTGGTCGCTACCGGTGGGCTTGCCTTTCCCTCTGTCATTTCCACAACGACCTCTTCCGTTTCGCTTTCCGCAAGGGTGATGGTTTTCCTTTCCGTCTTGTAGCCTTCTTTTCGCAATTCCACTTCGTGGGTGCCTATCAACAGGTCTCTAATTGTCTTCGGGGTCAATCCCATGTCCTCGCCATTGATGACAATCTTCGCCCCCGGTTGGTTGGAGATGACTTTCAGAGTGCCGGTGATGGGTTCGGGCATCAAGGTCAGGGTGGCGGGTGTTCCGGCTGTGAGCTGTCGCTTGTCGGTGGCGGTGCTGTGGCGGTCCAGTTCTGCCTCAATGGTATAGACACCGGGGCGCAAGCGGCCCTTCCACTCACTTGTGCCTTCAGGTTTGCCGTTCACTTTGATGGTCGCTCCGGGGGCAGACTTCACCCTGACCTCCGCAAAGGTGGGCTTCATGTCGGCCTTGATGGTTTTGGTTTGGCCCGCACGGAGTTCTTCCGTCAGCGTGATGGTCTCGTACCACTCGTGCACCAGCGTGATGGTGCGGGTTCCTTTGGGCAGTTTGTCAATGGTGGCGGGAGTCAACTTTCCCGTGTCGATTCCATCAATTTCAATTCTTGCCCCGTCCTCCGGGTTTGATTGCACGACCAATGTGCCATAGTCTGATTTGAGCGCAGGTTTCAAGCGGATTTCTTCCCCCGATTTCAGAGCAAAGCTGCCTGATTGGCTTTCGTATCCCGTGCGCCTCACTTCCCACGTGTGGTTGCCCACCACCAACTCGGCTTGGTAGAGTCCTTTGCCCACGATTTGGCCATCTATCAACACCTCGGCATCTGTGGGGTCGGGTTCTATCACCACCCACTCCGTGATGATTGTTTGGGGTTTGACGGTTTTCTCTATGGTGCCGTGGGCCAATTTCATTTCGTAGGTCTCTCCGCCTTTGATGGATTCGGGAAATACGTAGTCGCGCAGCGGTTCTAAATCGGGGTGGAAAATGCTGACTTTGCGGATTTTGTCCGGCACATAGAGCCAAATCTCACCCGTTTTATTCACCTGTTTAACAATACCCAGCGCACCACCCGAAAATTCAAATGACTTTTCGGCTGTTACCACCTTGATGAGGGCTGCCGTTCGGCCATCGCTGTCTTTCTCGGGATAAAGAATGGCGTCTTTATCCATTGGGCGATGTTCAAAGGAGGAAACCGCGATTTGGCTATGGCCGCATAAGCCCAATAGCAAGGTGGTTATGGTCAAAAGGGCCCTCATGATTGTCAAAAATGCTCCAATCCGTAGATGCTGCCATCAGGGTTTTTCTCGGGCTGCCAGGTGCGGACTTGTATCATGGGTTTAGTTGTGTCGGAAAAGTCAATAAGCAAGAAAAGATAGCCTTGGTCGCTGTAGTTGCTGGAGTGGTAATTCTGTTTGATTTGGATGCCGAAGAAGTTGGGGTTGGCATTGCTTTTCCTGAATTCGGAATCCTCAAACTCAATGTTGATGAATTCTTTGCTTCGAAAACCTGATTTGAGTCGTTCCAGATACTCTTGCTTCGAATATCGGTTGTATTTGACTATCTCATTGTCAAAGGGACTTGGGCCAAACTGACCATCCAAAGGACGGTGTTTTTGCAATACTGTACCAACGATAATGAGAGCATTGTCGTCAAAAATGCTCTCGATGTAGCCAAGGTCTTTCAGTGCAAAAGCCGTTTTGTATTGCTCCAAAAAACGAACAATCAGCAGTTTCTCGTGCTCATTCCAAGCGCTGTTGTTGTAAATCGTCTTGACGGCTTCTTCGCCCAGCCCGAAAGCCACGTTTTGAATTTTTCGTTTGCTATCGAAGTGAAAAACGACATCTTCAGTGAAGGACTTGTATCCACCCTCAAAGTCAAATGACATGTATGTACCGCGGCAGATATATTGGTCTCCGTCTGTGTAAACGGTGAACTCGCTATTGTTGACCACTTTGGCCTTTCCATAGGCCAGAAGCTTCTGATAGGCCTCAAAACCACCGGTTGTAAATTTTTCTCGAACTTCATTTTCGCGCTTTGATCGAATGGCTGACGTGACTTCTTTGACGACTTCTCTAAAGGGCTCCGGGTCTGCTTTCTTCAATGGGTGCTTTTGCTTTTCTGCAATCAGTTCAGGCTTGGGTTTGGATTCAGGTTTTGTTTTCTCCCCGGCAAATAGCAACTCCTTTTGTCCGGAAGGGAAATAAACAGGTTCCATCACCTTGAAAACCTCGGTCAAATCCTTGTCTCCGAATAGTTGTTTGTCAAAAACGTACTCGATTTTCAGGTTCGTTTTGTCATATTCCTTTGCAGTGGGCCCAAAAAATTGTATCAACCCACGCCCGTCCTTCACCTGATGAGAAGCCACCCAATCTTTACCATCCCAATAGGTGAATTCCAAATCCTGCACCTTTTGCCCCCTGAACTGAACCAACAACTCAATCTCACGCTCGTTTGGATTGTCTCGGATGCCGAGAGCAACGAACTTGACATCCCGCAGTATCTCATCAATTTTTCCGGTGATATAGGTGTAGCTGTTGAGTTGCTTGTCCCCAACGGGTATCATTTGCATTCTGGAATCGGGAAGGCTTCGCAACAGATTAAGACTTCTGTAATAATCCCTGAGCGCTCGGCCCACCTCTGCTTTTTCCTCATGTTTCTTGGCGCTTTCGAGAAATTCGCTGATACGTTGCTTGCGGTTGAGGAATATTTTTTCGATGTCGGCTTTCAGCATATATCGAAGCACGCGCGCATTGGGCTCTTGCTCGATGACAATGCGCTGTGTGTTGTCTATCGTGACATGAGAGAATGTATTTATGACCGAACGGACAGTCTCTTTGAATTCGGATTGGTTTCCTCCCTTGCTCTTTTTGATTTCCTCCGAAAACTCTTGCTCAAACTTACTTTCTACGGTCACCGAAATTTGACTCACCAGGTCATCCAAGGCGTTTCGGGAAGCGGCATCAATGGTTTTTCCGGTGCCTTCGCCCCACAAATAGGAAGGGTTCTTTTTGATTTCTTCAGCGCTTTGAGAAACTGACTTATGCGAAAAGGCCAGAAGAGAGAAGAGAAGAAGCAGATATTGAGTCATGTTCTTGGTCAAAGTGCCCGCTAATATAGTGTGAAGCGATTTTTGAAAGGACTTTTCACTCGGCACCTGAATGCAAAATGCTCAGTACTTACCGATGCCCGGTCTCGTGAATGAGGATTTAATGCCTTCCTCGAATTTGATTGAACCGGCCAATCAGCCCGCTGTCTTCGCTCTTATAAGGTCGCTATTGACAATGAAACAGCTGATTTAGTCCTTTGAAATCAAGGAATTGATGCCAATACAAGCAACAAAGGCAACGGAGAACAAGAAATGAATTAGGAAATAAGTAACAATAGTCACGGAATCCGTGATTATAAAAATCGATTCCGTCATTAACATTATGAGTACAGTGATTATTATCATCGGTACCGTTATTAGAATTATTCATACCGTGATTAATGTTGACAATACTGATGTTAGTAATATCAATTACGACACCGATTTCATTGTCTCTCTGATTGTGAGAATAATTTCTTTTATCAAAAAATTGGTCTCTTATTGGCTTCAGTTGTTCGAGAGAGCATTCTCCAGCTCCCGATTAATGAAGAATGTCATTAGAGAAATGAAACCCACGAACTTTCCCGTTATCGAAAATGTTCTTCCGTTCAAATTCCATTAGGCAATGCATACCTAACTCTCTCCTTACATTTAACCCATCATCCTGCAAGACATGATCAACCGTTACTTCAATCCCCTATTGGCCGTCTTTTTTGTGTTTGGCGGCCTGTCGGCCATTGGCCAGACGTTTAGTTCGACTGTCAATCAGCCTGTGCCCGATGACGGCCAGTTCTATTTTTTCGACATCCAAGTGACGGGGCTGCTCGATGCCATCACCGCGGATTTCGGCTTGGAACGCGTCTGCATCAACTACAACCATACTTGGGATGCCGATGTGGAGTTGTGGCTGGTGGCTCCGGACGGAACAGAAATTGAGCTCACCACCGGCAATGGTGGGGCAGAAGACAATTTCACCAACACCTGCTTCACTGACAACGCTTACTACGCCATCACCGAAGGTGCAGCGCCTTTCACCGGCAACTACAAACCCGAGGAGCCGCTGATGGGTGTCAACAATGGCCAAAACCCGAATGGCACTTGGCAGCTGAAGTTTTATGACAATTATTGGTTTGCCGACAGCGGTTATCTAATCGAATGGTCCTTGTTTTTCACAGATGAGGTCATCAATCCCGAACCCAACCCCATTCAGTTCGATGAGTCCAATTTGCCTTTGGTTTTCATTGATGCCTATGGTCAGCCCATTCCGGACGACCCGAAAATCAACGCCCTGATTCAAGTCATAGACAATGGCCCGGGCCAAATGAACCAAGTGAACGGAGCTTTCACATTTGAGCACCACATAGGCATCGAAACCCGTGGAAACAGTTCGCAGATGTTCCCCAAAAAGGGAATGGGATTCGAAATGTGGGACATCACCGGAACCGATGTGGACACCACTTTCTTGGGTATGCCTTCGGAAAATGATTGGATTCTGTTTGCTTCTTTCTCAGACAAATCACTGATGAACAATGTGCTCAATATGCACATCGCGCGCAGCATGGGCCATTATGCCTCGCGCACCCGCTTTTGCGAGGTATTTATCAATGGCGACTACCGCGGGGTGTATGTGGGAATGGAAAAAATCAAGCGCAACAAGAATCGCGTGGACATTGCCAAACTTCTGCCCACTGACAATGCGGGCGATGAACTGACCGGGGGCTATATCTTCAAAATTGACAAAAACTGGGATGGCGGATGGACAAGCCAATTCAACCTGCCCAATGGCGACCCGGCCGAATATCAATATGTCTATCCAAAAGCGGCCAATATCACTCCGCAGCAAGCCGGCTATTTGCAGGCCTTTTTCGATTCGGTGGAGGTGGCCCTTCATACCTCGGACTTTCACCATCCATCCGGAGTCCGCTATGATGAACTGCTGGATTTGGAGTCGTTTGCCGATTATTTCATCATCAACGAATTCAGCAAAAACATTGACGGCTTTCGCCTCAGTTCTTTTTTCAACAAAGACAAAAACTCGAAGGGAGGCAAGCTGAAAGCAGGCCCGGCTTGGGATTATGATTTGTCCTTTGGCAATGCAGACTACTGCGATGGACAAGATGATGAAGGTTGGTATCACCAGAGTTCATGCGCCACCGCCATGCCCAATATGTGGAACCGCCTGCTGCTCGATTCGGTATTTACCAATGTGCTCAAATGCCGATGGAACCACCACCGCGAAGAACTCATCACCACCCAATACCTCAATGCTTGGACCGATTCGGTGGCCAATCATCTGTCGGACGCTCAAGAGCGCAATTTCATTCGCTGGCCCGTTTTGGGCAGCTATGTTTGGCCCAATCCATCGCCCATTCCTGCGGACTATGCAGGCGAGATTTTGGAATTGCAAAATTTCATGGCGGGCCGCATCACTTGGCTCGATGCCAACATGCCGGGAGTGGGCGATTGTCCCATCCCCAATCAGTCAGAAAACTTGGAGTCATTTGCCAATGGAACGTTTCCCGCCACCTGCTGGCAATTGTGGGATGCCGATGCCGATGGGCAAAATTGGGACTGGCACCCCATGGGCGCTGCTGTTTCCATGACCCAAAGCGCAGCCGGCCAGCCGCTTTTGGCTGACAATTACTTGGTGCTGCCCCCGCTGATTCCCGCGGCCAACCAGCATTTGGAGTTCAAAACCAGATTGGACAACCCCAATTTGGCTGTGCAAAAAATCGGGGTGTGGATTTCCACCTCGCCCACGCCCACTGATTTCAACACTGAGATTTATGTGGCCCAAATCACGGACAACACCCAATGGCAGTCCCATTTGGTGGATTTGACTCCTTATCAGGGCATGAACATTTGGATTGCTTTCCGCCATTTTGAAAGCATGGGCAACAACGGTGTTTTGCTTGATGATGTGCTGTTTCCCGAGATTAATCCCTCCACCGTCAATTGCAATTGGCTTTCGGTATCAGAGCAACGCCTGCCCGCCTCATCGGTGTGGTGGTCGGGAGGTGGTTTGAGCGTTTGGACTTCGGCCGACATAGACCGAGCCGAGCTGATGGACGCGCGTGGTTCGGTGGTGCGCACATTCGGCCGCCAGCCGCGCAGGACATTCATCGAAATTTCGGGAGTGGCAACGGGCGTTTACTTCCTCCGCCTCTCGGCCGGAGAGCGTAGCGAAGTGTTCAAAGTGTTGATTCCATAAGGGAAAGACAGCTGTTTCGTTGCGGAATTTTCTCCTTGGCAGACCGAGGTGCGGGCCTATATTAGCCCATCAATCCTATCCGCCATGAAACACTTTTTCCTTTTCGCAGCCCTTTTGTTTGTCCAATTGGCCCCGGCCCAAGGCCGCATGACAGAGTATCTGCTGGACGAACCCCCCGTGGTGGTCAATGACAAGCAGGCCACACTGAACAAAGAAACCCAACCGTGCTTCACCATTTTCGTGCATGCCGATGACCGCGATTTGGAAAAACACTGGGTGGCCTATTTGAAGCAAAAAGGTGTGACGGCCAAAAAAGAGAAAGGTGTGCACCAAAGTATTGGCGTCAGCTTGATGGCCATCAGTGCGGACACCATCAGCCTTTTTGCCCGTGCCGACAATGCGGTCAGAGGATGCAATCTGGAAGTGTTTGTCAAGCGCAATGGCCAATTCATCACCGCAGAAAACGACCCCAATGTGACCGTCAACACACGCACTTTCATCAAAGATTTCACCAAGGACTATTACACGCGCGCCTATGCCGAAGCCTTGGCTGAGGAGACCAAAGCCTATGACAAAATCATGAAGGAACGCGATAAGCAGATGAAGCGAAGAGATGGTTTGGAAAAGGACATTGCCAAGAAATCGGACGAAGTGAACAAACTGGGCGACAGCAGAAACGAAGCCGATGCTGAAGTCAGTTCGCTCAAAGACCGCAAACGCGAACTGGAAAAAGAGCGCGAGTTGCTGGACAAGGACATGGATTTGCTCAACAAAGAAAGCAATGCAAACAAAGAAGACATGCGCCCGGTGCAGGAAGAGATAGACCGCTATAACGCCCGCGGTGAGGCCGGCAGCAAGGATTCGCAAAAAGCCATGAAGCGCCTGGAGAAAATGAAAAAGGAAGACCTCAAAACACAGAGTGCCATCGGAAAAAAGAACAAGGAAATAGGCAAGTCTGATGAGAGACTTTTGGACAACGACAAAAAGCTGAACAGCGCCCAAGGCAAGGCCGACAAGCTGAGAAATGAAAGGGAAAAGGCGGAGAATGACCTGCAAAGTCTCAAACGCGACTTGGACAATGTCCGCGATGATTTGAAAAAATCCGATGAGAACAAGAGCGACCAAGAAAAGAAAACAGACCGATTAAAGGCCGCAGCGGCCAAAGTGGCCAATCTCTGAAAAGCCAAAGCCCCGAGTCATTCTCACAAATCACTCGGGGCTTTTTGGTTGGCCATCGATTTTTCGACCTACTGTTTCAGGAACGGCTTGGTGATGCGCACTCCGTCCGTGTGTATCACCATCAGATAGGCCCCACGGCTCAATGAACCCACCTGCACCGCCTGCGATCCTTGCAGATTGCTGTCTGATTGCACCATGCGGCCGCTCAGGTCATACAAGCCATAGCCAAATGTCTGTGGAAATTCCCAACGAATATTGATGACTTCATCGGCAGGGTTGGGGTAGAGGACAAAGTCCAACGTGGTCAACTCGCTCACAGACGTGGTGCCCATGCAGATGCAGTCTTCTGTGTACACATCGTTGAAGGTTTCGGGATTGCCATCGTCACAAGTCTGGCCCGGAAACACACACGATCCGTCTGTTTGGGTGGCTTCGGGGTTGTAATTGCATGCCGTGGGCGTCATGCAGCCAAAAACCAACACTATGCCGATGCAGTCGCAATCCGCGGTCCAGATGTCGTCAAATGTGTTGGGATTGCCGTCTGAACAATAGTCACCGGGGAACTGACACAGACCGTCATCTTCATTCGCATCCGGATTGTAGTTGCATGCCTCATCATCCGTGCAGCCGAGAATAATCAATGTTCCCGAGCAGTTGCAATTGGCGTCAATCATGTCATCCGATGTTTTGGCATTGCCATCATCGCAAGCCATGCCCACCATCAGGCACGAGCCGTCATCTTCGTTCGCATCGGGATTGTAGTTGCATGCCTCATCATCAGTGCAGCCGAGAATTATCAGTGTTCCGGTGCAGTTGCAATTGGCGTCAATCATATCATCCGCTGTGTTGGCATTGCCATCATCGCAAGCCATGCCCACCATCAGGCACGAGCCGTTGTCTTCATTCGCATCGGGATTGTAGTTGCATGCCTCCTCATCAGTACAGCCAAGAATAATCAGTGTTCCCGTGCAGTTGCAATTTTCATCAATCATATCATCCGCTGTGTTGGCATTGCCATCATCGCAAGCCATGCCCACCATTAGGCACGAGCCGTTGTCTTCATTCGCATCCGGATTGTAATTGCATGCCTCGGCATTGGTGCAACCGGGCACTATCAATGTTCCAGTGCAGTTGCAATTGGCGTCAATCAAATCGTCTGCGGTGTTGGCATTGCCATCATCACAAGCCATGCCCACCATTAGGCACGAGCCATTGTCTTCATTTGCTTCGGGATTGTAATTGCATGCCTCAGGATTTGTGCAACCGGGCACTATCAGTGTTCCTGCGCAGTTGCAATTGGCGTCAACGGTATCATTTTCCGTGGCGGCATTTCCATCATCGCAAGCCAAGCCCACCATCAGACAAGAGCCGTTGTCTTCTGTCGCATCGGGATTGTAATTGCAGGCCTCGGCATTGGTGCAACCGGGCACCGAGGAGGTGTAGTGATAGCGCGCCAAGGCAAAATCGTTGTTGGTTTGTTGGCTGAATCCCGCGCAAATCACTTTGTTGTCAGCGGTCAATTGAAGTCCGTTGGCATCTTCAAATCCTGTCCCGAATGTGGTGATGGCATGTCCGTTCACCGCCCAAGTCATGTCAGCGGTTCCATTGCTGTTGAAGCGCGACACCAAGAAATTTCTATCCACAAAAAACCCCATCGCTCCTGTGGTACCGCAGGCCACTATTTTTCCGTCAGGATGAATAATACCGTCCAAATAGGTCTCTGTTGGATTGAGCGAAACAATGGTGGTGCCCATGGTGCCAAACCCGTTCACCACAGCCCCGTTGTTGAAAGTGTGGCTGCGCATGATGGCGTTCACGTTGTTCACATTGAGGTCTTGGTCGTTGCCAAAAGCAATCAGGTGGGTGCCGTTGTGTTCCAAGTCAAAATAGCGCCCATTGGTGGAGTGGGTGTACACGCCCGAAGTTCCGAATGTGTTGATGATGGAGCCACTTTGGTCAAACTTGGCCACAAACGGAAAGTAAGTATTGATAAAAGTCTGCTGGTTCAGGATGACTGATGAGCCGCCCACATAGATGTCGTTTCCCGGGCCAAACACTGCACAGCTTGCCGACAAATCGCCCGAATTGGAAAAAATCTTTGTGCCCGCATTGCCAAACGCGGGGTCCAATTGGCCATTGTATGTCAGGCGCAGCATCCCGATGCGCTCATTGGCTCCGGGGATTATATTGCCAACTACCGTGATGGTCGTTGGCGTCACCAACAATTGGCGCATGTATTCTTCGCCCGGGTCCATATCCACCGAAAAAATACCTGCGGTGCCAAAAGTGGTGTCCAACACACCTTCGGATGTGAGGCACAGTACTGCCGACTTGGTATTGGCTGCGGTCACCGATATGGCGCCCGCCACCACTATTCTTCCATCGCTCAGCACGTCCATGTCAAAAGCAAAATCGGCCCCGACTGCGCTCATGTGCTGAAAGGTGCCGTTGTTTCCGAACGTGTTGTCAATCGTGCCGTTGGCATTCACCCGCACCACCACGATGTTGAGGTCACCACCGATGGAACTAGTGCCGCAATACAGCATTTTGCCATCGGGCAGCGCCACCACGTCTTGTGCATTTTCCATGGCCGAAGCGCCAAAAGGGGCCAACAGTGCTTTGCCTGTGCCGTTGAAACTGAGGTCCAAGCTGCCGGGCGACTGGGCATTCACTGCGCCTGCGCTCACCAAGGCCACCAAGCCCGATAAAAAGAATTTTTTCATCATCATTTTTGAGGTTAGGTGGCAAAACTAAACTGATTGCCCGGCCTGTGGCAGTGCCCGGGTGCCAACTCATGAACGGCCGATTGTGTCCAATTTCGGGCGTCAATCCATGGGCATTTCATATGGCTTCTGATGTTACTTTTGCCCCGCTTCGGCAGGTTCCATAGTTCAACGGATAGAATAGAAGTTTCCTAAACTTTAGATCCGGGTTCGATTCCCGGTGGGACTACATTTTCTTTTTCCTAATTAATTTAGTTTTGTGTTCTGTGTTTTGTATGTATTTGAAATATAGTATTATAAATATAGATTGAGTTGCCGATGGGTAAGCCGAGTAAAGCCAAAAAAAGGAAATCTGTATCCACATTTGTATCCACTTTTCTATCTTCGGTCGTGAAATGGACAGGGACATTTTCCGGATCCCGTTTTACCCATACTCGCCATGGTCACAGTCAACTACTACCTGAAGGGTGCGCTTTCCGAAAAAGCCATAGCCGAACTTCGCAATGCGGGAGACCCGAAGCTGCAAACCGAACTTCGAAAGCCCAGGCAGGTATTCCTGATGGTTTCCGGATTGGGGGATCGCATGCAGATCTACACGAAGAAGCGGGTATCCCAGTACGAATGGGACAAGGAAAAGCAGCAGATAGATACCCGGGGCAACAAGGTAAGCGGTCCGGAGATCAATGAATGGCTCCTCCGGTTCCATATTTCCATCACACGGCTGTGCAGGCAGCACGAAATGGATGGAAAGCGCACGACTATCGAGGACCTCCGGAGCACCCTGGCCGGTCATTTACCTTCAGCAGGCGTCAAAACCGAGCTGACCTTCAAGGACTATTTCTCGCAGTTTCTGGAGGAGCACAAGACAAGGGAAGGCCATTCCAAGAGGAGGAGAACCATCCAGAAGTACAATACCCTCTATACTCATCTGGATGCATTTGCGACGAAGGGTGGAAAGAAATTGCGGGCAGATGCCATTGACGGAGCCTTTCTCGCCTCATTCCGGAACTACCTGCTCAAAGACCTCGGGATGGCCGACAACACCGTGGCCAAGTACATCAAGAGTGGCAAGACCCTCTTGCGTTACATGATTTCCCGCGGATTGGTCCAGCCCATCGATCTGGCTCAGGTAAAATCCACGGAAAGGGAAGGAGAGATGTACATCATCAATCTGAAGCAGCTGATCCGGCTGCAGCAGTTCCCCATTGAAAGCCCGCGTCTTGACCACTGCCGTGACGTGTTCTGCTTTCAGTGCTGGACAGGTCAGCGATACAGCGACATCGAGGCCATGCGGCGTGAGGACCTGAAGGTAAACGAACAGGGAGAGAAAATTTGGGAGCTTCATACGGTCAAGACAGGAGAAAGTATCCGAGTACCCATCGTGGAATACGCTGAAATGATTCTGGATAAGTACCGGGACGAGGACCGCCCTCTGCCTCTGATCTCCAACCAAAAGCAGAATGAATACCTCAAGGAACTTGGCAAGCTGGTCAGTTCCGGTTCGGAGAACCAGCCGGGGATTGAGGGCTTCGCTGCCATGACCAGGACGATTACCTACCACGATGGAATCCGCCGGGAAGAATATGTGCCCTTCCATGAAGTACTCACCACCCACGTGGCGCGAAAATCCTACATCACCAACAGCCTGGTCCTGGGGGTATCCGAACGGGTGGTCCGGGAAGTTTCCGGCCATAAGTCAGAAAAGGATTTCCGGAGGTACGTCAATCTGGCCAATCGCTTCAAGGATGAAATGATCCGAAAATCATTCAGTGCTGAGAATTTGAGGAAATTTATCTGAGGGCTCCGGGGCGGGAGGCTTTTTGCCCCGAGTAGCGGGAGGCGGGAAATTCTGATTCCGGGTTCATCATGCCTCGCCGAACGCCGTTGTACCCCGCCGAATGCCGAGGAATGGCGCCGAACGCCGTAGAACGGCGTTGCACGGGGATTCTGGCTGGAATGAAGGTTGCTAATTACCGCCTTGTTTTTAGGGCCTTACCTCATTTGTTTGCTTTTAAAATAAACCATGCAGAACTGACGGAAGTGAAACGGAAATTCTGGCAAGGCAAACCGACTTTTGCGCAATCGACGGACTTCTGTTTCCGGGGAGTCCAGTCAGGTATGAACCGGTTCTATTTACCCGCTAACGGAGGGGACGGTTTATATCGGGAACCATGAGCAGTTTCTCCGGAGAGATGGGGCGCTTAGACCGGAATTTCAAACTTGGTGACGATCGTTTATTGTTGATTCACCCTCGTGTAGGCAAGGCATAGCTTTACAAGCTAGCCCACATGGTCAAGTAATATCTATACTAAAGATGCGCTAAAGTCAATAAATAGCTTTACATTTGGATTGTAAAAGTCAATCTATAACTTTACTTTATGGGCGCGAAATCATTACAACTGCAGCAACTCAACAGCAAAATGCTGGGCTTTGCCTCGCTCAAGCAGGTGGCCGTGCCACCTACCGGATGGATAAAGGCCATCCGCACAGCCATTGGTATGTCTATGCAGCAACTGGGCAACAAATTGAATGTTTCCAGGCAGGGTGTCATGGACATTGAGAGGCGGGAAAAGGAAGGTTCCATTACCCTCAAATCCCTTTGGGAAATTGCCCGTGCCATGGATATGCAATTGGTGTATGGGTTTGTGCCCAATAATGGATCTCTGGATGCCCTTATAGAAAAGCGCGCAACCGAACTGGCTACACAAATTGTGATGCGTACAGCCAATACCATGAAGCTGGAAGACCAGGCCAATTCAAAAAAGCGGATCGAAGCCGCCATCAGGGAAAGGGCTGCGGCCATTAAGAGCGAAATGCCCAAAATTTTATGGGATTAGAGTTAGAATACATTGATGGTCAAACTCCTTTAGATGAAGAGGAGAAAGACGGACTGCTCATTCCTGCCATTGCCACTCGTGGCGAGCTGGACGAATTTGAGCAACAGAATATTGAACAGGCCGTGCAGTGGACACTGGGGCGATCCTTTAAGCCGGAGACTATTTTTTCCGAAGATTTCATCCGCCTTGTGCATAAACGCATGTATGCCGATGTATGGGCATGGGCAGGTGAGTTTCGCAAAACCAACAAGAACATTGGTGCAGATAAATGGCAAATACCCACCAAGCTGAGGTCACTGCTGAACGATAGCCGCTATTGGCACGAAAACAATACCTACTCACCAGATGAAATGGCCGTGCGATTCAAGCACCGTCTGGTAAGCGTCCATTGTTTCCCCAACGGCAACGGCAGGCATAGCCGCCTGATGGCTGACATTATTATTGAGAAAATCTACAGGCAGCCTGTATTTACATGGGGTGCCGCCAACCTGTCCAGCGAAGGAGATGCCAGGGGAGCCTACCTCAAAGCCGTAAAAGCAGCCGATCAGGACGATTTTGGTTTACTTCTGGCCTTTGCCCGTTCCTGATACCTCGGATTCCGAAGCAGCAGACCCCACTTTTCCGCTTTCAGCTGACCCCGGGATATCAGGACATCCGAACCACTGACAATCCCGAAAGGGATCTCAAAATTGAGGGGTCAGTTTAGACCAGAAAAGTGGGGTTTCTTTGGCCGGAACTTTTAGCAAACTAAAATTCTTTGTTCAGTTCAGGTAAACAGTTGTGAAGTCTTAAGTAAGCATTCAATGCCAAGGCCTTCATCATTGCAGGTGGCATCTGACCGTTTTCGCACAGGTAGTGTATTCGAATCATAGGATATGCATTCCCAATCATTTTCGATCTTAAGTACTCCCATGTGCTGTTAAACCCTCCTCTGGCTGCTTTCAAACGACCATTCAAATAATGAAATTGGAATTGGCCATCTGTTCTGATAGTTCCGGCTTTGCCAATATAGAGAACAGAATCATCTTCATTTGTGAATACGTATATGCCATAGGCATTTGGTACTTGCCTTAAAAGAAAATTGTACTAACGAGATCCGTTCTCCGCGATTACGGAGTCAATATCGACGTCAAAGTATCCTGATTCGGAGAAATTGCCTGCGATTATCTCAGTGATTTGGACTATTGTCATGCTTCATTATTTCAAGTTTGAATACGCTACCTCACCCCCCAAAGATACGCAATAATCACCATAGCCATCGTATCCAGTTTACAGTATTGCAGCAGCTGATATCGTAATTCGTCTTTTTGCTTATTGCTCAGTGATTCATCAAACCGAATGCGGTGATAGGCTCTCATAGCGGCGGTTCCGCCACTCACTACCTCGTCATCCCATTCTTCGGGCTTGAGGCCGCTTGTTAAGGTGTCGTAAGGGTCTATTATGCCGCCAAGGAATTCATCGGGTGCGTAATCCTTGAAATGCTCCACTTCATGGAGATAACGGTGATTGCTCCATACAGCAGGTAGCACTTTTTTGATGGACGTTTTTCCCTTCATAAAAGGATGGAAGTAATGCTCAAGCGTCATCTTGTTCATATCCACAAGGCGCCCTTCTCTATCCTTGTCACTTGTGATGTCGTGCAACCACTTCTTCAATGGTTCATCCGTTACACCGTATGTTTCCATTTGATTAATGATGGTTCTTAAGACTGTATTTTCATGCGTAGCCCACATCAGTGGTGTTCCGGATGATCCAATCTGCGTCATCAATGATCTGGCAAATTCAAAATTTGGAAATTCACTCGGATTGGGAAACATTTCGCCTGTATGAATCCATTGTGAGTGTGCAGGTGTAGCTCCTGGTTGGTGAATTGTATGGCAGCTCCATTGAAAGGCGATTAACTCATAGGGACGCATTCCCGTGTGAAATGGCAATGCTCCAGTATAGGTTTCAAAATCAATAAAATGAAGTGGATATTTTAAAGCGTTTACAACTGATCTGAGCTCATCTGAAAACCACTCCTCATTTTTTCGGGTATTCTGAATTTGTATCAATTGTCGGGTGCCTCTTGTACTCATTTCTCCTTTTTTGTTTTTCAAATACTTAGGATCTATATCAAACAAGTGTGTTTGACCTTCAGAAATAAGGTCGTCAAGGTAGAAGCCTTTCGTGCGATTTGGGATGGAACCTCCGAAATACAAATCGAAGATATTCGGATCGGTGTAGGCTAAATCTCCCCAACATTCTTTATAGCCATTTTTGGGTTTATCCGGAGTGTTGAACTCGCAAGCCTTACATCCCTTGGAGATACGGTAGTCTTCAGCAGTAAGGCCGTTGTTGAGTATCCGCAGGAATCGGTCTGCTCTTTGGTTGATGTCATCCTGCATCTGCTCAACTTCCGCGGTCACATCCATATACTCAAGAATGCCTTCGCTGGTTAGCAGTGAGATGTAATCGGCCTTTTCAGGCAAGGATTCAAATTTAAAAATCACTTCAGGCTTATTGAAGGCGGGTTTTTGCTGCGCAGGCAATTCCTCCAGTTCATTGTCATTCTTTTTGTCCTGCTTCTTTATGCTGAACCAACCCGCAAGATCATCGATTGCAGTGCGCCTAGCCTTATCGGGCATCAGCAATGAACACTTGATTTTGTAATCCGGGAATGACTCTTTCAGCACGGTGTATTGATACGCTACATCCTCAATGTATTTTTTTAGTTTGTTCTTATCGGGTTGCTCATCCGTATTGTGCGATTTTGCCTTTACCTCTATCAGGTGAAAGGTATCACCCTGCTTGACCAAAATATCGACGCGCACTAATTTTTGTCCTGATACAATTGCGGGCTCGAACAGCACTACGTTCTCTCGTCTAAGAAGTTCTCCGGTTTGAGCAATAGAGTCCTGAGTATTCCCCTCGATTGAGATGCCGTTCGGGAACATCATTGTGGCCATGGTGCCGACGATATAGCCCCCCTGGGCTAGCATTTCCATGTACTCATTCGTGTCGTTGGCTGTCGGATAGAACGCCTTCTTGTAAACTAGCTTTTTCGTGCACGAAGACGCGAGCTGGAAGTCGGATTTTGAGAGGTAGATCATATCAGCTTGGATTAATGATTAAAGTGGAATTTTCTGCTCAGCAGCGAGTTTTTTCTCTAACTCAACGTGCGGTTACCGTCAAGAGTTCTTTTCGGAACGAGCAGCGGACTTTCGAATCCCTGACAAATTTCGTTTATCGGGTGAGCTAAAGTCAAGTGGGCGTCATCAATTAAGGTGATAAGTAAAGCTTATTTTACGCTCCTGGTTATATTGATTCATTCGGATGTATTTGACAGCGCCGTGAATGTCATTACTCCGGATCAACCGGAATATGAGAACCTCTCTTTTCGGCCTTTCCACACTATTGCAAAAAGTGATTTCCACCCGCTCAATGGCAGGCAACAAAAGCTGATTTTTTCTCATAGAATAGGTTTGATTGGTTTGCATGTGACGTTTGACTGGCCGGTGTTGACCGTGTTAACTGGCATGAAGGGCACTGAGGTGTTCTATACTGTGGTCGGGATTGGCCCTACAATCGGCTTACCAGTTCCATGATTTTAGCCTTTAGCAGCCACAGCTCCTCCTCCTCAAATACTGGCTTATAAATCGTCTCGCTTCCCGGAAGATTTCGGGTTTCGTCGGCTACCATGGATGTGACCAACCCCTGGAGAGTCTGCAGTTTTTCAATGATCATCCGGTCGTCATCATTGCGGGCCTTACTTCTGAGGCCCTGGTTCAACTCATACCGCTTCTCCCGAACCTCAAGTTTCTTCATTTCAATGTGCAGTCGTTTTTCTTGTTCGTTGGGATTCATTTCGTTCATTTTTATTCTGTGTTTGGTTCCTGTATAATTCGGTTTGCGCCCATCGCATCAAGGAGTATGAGCGATAGACAAGAGGTTAAATGATCCGATAGGCATGGGCCTGCCTGGGTGATTCTAGTCCTGCCGGGGTTCTGTCCAAAGGGAGAGCCGGACAAACTGCTTTTCGAAACCCCGGCATTTCATGTAGTCAAGCATGGGACTGTTGCGGGCAAACACGAGTGCCTGTATCAGCTGAGCCCCAAGGTCTTTCAGCCTGAGTATTGCGGCTTCAATGAGTAATCCGCCAAGGCCCTTTCGGCGCCAGTCGTCATCCAGGTAAATGTTTTCCACTGTTCCCACCACCTTATCATGGAACAGGCTTATGCTATGATCCACTGAACCGGAAATGAATCCGACCTTTCTGTCACCCACTTTTGCCATCAGAATAAAAGAGTGCGGGTCATTCAGCTTGCCTTCCATAGCGTAGCCGAATAAATCGGCTGATTTATGAGCATCGTGGAAATAATCCGGATCCAACCCATGATGGTACTTCATCAGGTCGAGCCACATCTCAACCATTAAGGGAATGTCTTTCTCGTTGGCAGGTTCTATCTGATAGTTCATCATTCGATGGGGGTTTAAGGACACCTCTAAAGGGAGCAGAGACATCGTTGCCGACAGCCTTCATGCAGCCCGGGAAAGCCCGGGCTGCGTGAGGCGCCATTTCATCCAATTCCAAAGCGGATAGTCCTCCCGCAGCCGTAGTCCGCTTGCGCGGCATCCAGCACTCGCTGTGCCTTGGGCCTTTTGCACCCGAATGTGGGAATAATTATTTCCGGTATAACGAAAAGGGCACAATGCTTCAACCGGAATATCCATAGCCGTGCGGATATAATTTCCGGGAGTAAGGCATCCGTAAACCCAATACTCTCCGGCCAGAATAGGATCCACTTCCCACACGGCCCTGCAGATCCGGGTATCAATCCGCCAGAACGTATAACCCGAATAGAGCTCATCGTATGAAAAAGGACTGCCCATCCAATCCCAACGATCAATAGGAAAGGGCCACATATGCTCCAGGCTGTAACTGTGGTTATTGACATACACATATCCTTCTCGATTCGTCAGTAACCCCTGGGTGGCTATTCCATTATCGTTGCCTGTATATGAAATATGCCATACAAAACGGTTAGGCCGTATCCGCCTTGAAGGAAGTTTTTCACTCATGTTCGATTTGTTTTTTTAGTGATGAAAACAAATATAATAATAAAAAAAAACAAAAGTCAATAGTTCTGACATAATAATATTTATTATATTCATCTCCGGCCGGAATGTACCTTTACACGCAATGTGTCAAGATTGGATAATGCGCGTTGTGGTCCGACCGGCGGAATCATGCGCACAATATTTAAATCGTATTGGTGTTGTGCATCAGTAAGTGCGGAAGGATTTTCAGAGCAACCCTTAAATCCAAACAGCTATGTTCTACGTCCTCTTTTCAGTGGTGATCATCCGCTTTTTCAGAGCCGTCAGGATGGCTCCTCATGAAATTGCGCCAGAAGAAGAAATTCTTGAATTTTTGATTCATTTGTTGGTCAGTGGATTAATATATTCGCTTCTCTTGACTATATGGCACCTCTAAAAATTCCTTGCGCGAATCATATTTGAGTTTCATGAAATGGACAAAACCAGCACTTACTCGGGCCTCATTTTACCGAATCCTCTGCCAAATCTCAGTCACAGAGACCCGGCTATGCTCCCTCAATTTGGCTTGCCTTCGAAAAAATCAGTCGCCGCGCTTCACGAAATGAATTCTTAGAGGTGCCCTATATTAACCAGCCTCGCGGTTTAATTCCGGGCAGAAACGATTCAGCCATGAACTTCACCATCCGGCCCGGAAAGGCCTATCAGATTCCTCAGTTTACAAAGCTTTGGCTTAGTCTCATGGAGGAGCATGAAGCGCTGCTGCCACACTATTTCAGTAACTACCGCCGGATGATCCGCCGGTATGAGCAGACGCTTATGCATGCCGTGGATTCGGATTACCGCTGGGTAATAGCGGCTGCACGGCAGCGCAGTGTGCTTGGCTTTATTACCGTATACATAGATGATCATCCCTCCATGTATCACCTGAATCGTGTTGGTTTTTTGGGAGATGTTATCGTGCACGCCGATTATCGCGGACAAGGTATCGGCAAGGCACTGATCGATGCGGGCATTCGCCGCCTCGAACTGGCCGGAGCAGATTTGGTGGAGGGGTATGTGCTGGCAAAAAACAAGCAGATGCTTTCTTTTATGAAAGGGCAAGGTTTTACGCCGCAGTTTGTGCGCTACTCGAGAGAGTTGTCAACTCGCCAATCTTCCGGAAGCGCAAATGATCCCATTATGCCAAGGAAACGTCCTGCAGCGAGGACAGCCAGAAGTTCAGTTTCCCAAATATTGGGTGATTTGACTTCGGAATAATGAACCTCTGTATGACCAACAGTTGAATTCACTTCATCAGAGGGAGACAATTGAGGCAGGCTTTAGATGGCGACGATCAGCAGATGTGCGTAATACCGGATTATGCCATCGAGTTTCCATTCTGATCCAAAACACTGTGTTGAATCTCATTATGGAAAGCAGATATATATTCCGGGCAAATTAAAAAGGTAAATACAGATAACTATGCAAAACAGGATTACCCAATGGGCCACTATGGCAACCCTTGGCTGCATCATAACCGGTGCAAGCGCCCAGGAATGGAGAGACAATGCTGGCAAGCGGGTATCGGTGCAAATCAGGCAGGAGGGCGATACCACGTGTATGATTTCGGTAATATCGTGATTGATCTTGATGCTCTTGGTGGAAATGATTACGAGATTACTTCAGCCGAGCCTGTATTGAGGCTGGTTTACCCCGGTGGTCATGCTTCAGCGATCTCAAGCGCTGAATTCAGTGATGATGGCAGGTATGTGCTCACTGGAAGTTATGATGGTACAGCACGTCTTTGGGAGGTGGAAACCGGCAAGGAGATTCAGGTGTTTGCGGGAAAATTCGAGCTCAGTTTCCTTAACGGCCCGAATGTATCCATAAGCCACGGTGGAAAGAGGATAATGACAGATGATTTCGACGCGTTTCGTGTATGGGATACCGCCAGTGGATCTGAAATACAGCTATTCAAAGGGTCACTTGAGCTGAACAGCAGCGCTGTGTTAAGTCCGGATGGTCACTTATTGCTTACCCGGAATGTGGGTCTTTTTAACTTGGAATATGATCCATCCAGGGCCTGCATCTGGGATGTTTCCAGCGGACATAAATTGCACATTCTTTCAGGCCACTCAGAGTATATTGAATTTCTCAATTTCGATGCAGATGGCAAATGGGCGCTGACTGGAGAACCCGGATTAGCCGACCCCGCTTTTCCGCTTGAAACTAACCCCCGGCATCCCGGTGACGCTGGATCAGTAACAATCCCCGAAAGGCATCTCAAAAATGAGGGGTCAGTTTGGTCCGGAAAAGAGGGGGCTGTCAGGTCGGAATTTCCACTCAGAAATCAGGGGTTTTTTTGGCCGGAATTTACGGCAGCCCATCTCCCAACTCAGCGGTTTCCGGAAGCACCCGATTCATCGGAAACGACATCCCTTCGCATCGGAATTATTTTTTCGTATTCCTTCCGATGATCGCGACTGGCCTGGCTCTCATTCCGCAATGACCGATCCGATAACCTGATGGAGAATAGTGAGCAGAAAAACCGGCCAAGGATTGTTTTCGGGTTCCGCTTCACAAAACCACGTTCAATCAGGACCTCAATTAATACCGTTATTTCCGACGGGGTGGAAGAAAAGCCCACCCATGTTCCGTCTGCGTTAATCACCTCCTTTTGCCTGAGCAGTTGCATGATCTGCTCCTGCTCGGAAGGTGAATGGAACACTTGCTCCGCAGTCAGCGGCTCTTTTTTTCTTCCTGGTTTCTTCTGCGATTTGTCAGCGATCATGCGGGGCCGGTCTTTGGCGTGTTGCTCCTCCACCCATTTCATCAGGATGGATTGCTGCTCTGCCGGGATGTCGAACGGACGGTACTTATCCATGAGTTCGTACACCCGGAATTCCATCAGGTCGGCAAAGGAGTGCTGCCCCGAATAGTTCTTCTGCTGGTGGGCAAGAAACGGGCGCAGCTTGTTGCGATCGCGGGTGAGAATGGCCAGTGCCAGGAAAAGTTCGTAAATAGGATCATCGGAAGGTATGATCAGTCCGCCGTGCTGAAGATGATAGGCGAGGTCGATGCCGTGGGTGTCGCAATAGTGTTCGGTGAGTGACCGGATCCGATCAAGGTAGGTATCTCGGTCCAGGCCGGTCTTCAACCGGGCGCCCTCGTTCATAAGCTCCTGAAGGGAGAGGAATACATTCGTCAGATCGAGGTCATATTCGTGCCATGTGAATATCCAGGAGCCAGGGTTTTCACCTTTGCGCATTGGGGTAGTTCTGTATGGCTTGTTTTCGGTTTCCACAGTAATCAGATAACCAGCTGATGATGATGCGGCCGGGAATGAAGATAAACGCGATTCTTGAACTACACCCAATGGAACCTGAGAAGGGGAACAGTATGGTGCCCAGGGGCGGGCGGGGCCAGATGAAAATGTCTCCGGGAAAACTGTATCCACTTTTGTATCCAGCTGAAACAAAAAACCCCGAAAGTCCTTTGCTTTCAGGGTTTTGATAAATGGATTAGTAGCCCCGGAGGGACCACAATATCAGAGTGAGAGCGGAGTGCGAGAGCGAAGGGCCATTCGTTCATACATTTGGTCCTACTCCAAGCCGCCACCCAATGTCCCCCTTCAGCCAAAATCTCAAATTTCTGCGCGGAGCCAAAGGCCTCACCCAGGCGCAGCTGGCTGAAAAAACCGGACTCACCCGCTCGGTCATCAGCAGCTATGAAGAAGGCCGCGCCCGACCGCGCATGCAAACCCTCCAACTGATTGCCTTCTTCTTCAAAATAGAAGTGGACAAGTTGCTCTCCCCCGACCTTATCAACACCGGGCAGCGAATGGCTTACCATGACTTCTCCGGATTGCGCGTCCTAACCGTGCCGGTAAATGAGCAAACCAACGAAGAGACCATCCCGCTGGTCAATGTCAAAGCAACCGCAGGCTACACAGCCGGCTATGGCGATGTGGACTATATGCAGGCCCTGCCCAAAGCCGCGTTGCCTTATCCGGAAATCTCCAAAGACAAAACCTACCGCATTTTCCAAACCGATGGCGACAGCATGTTGCCCGTCCCTGACAAGGCCTATCTCATTTGCGAGTTTGTCCGCGATTGGCGCCAATTGCGCAATGAGACCTGTTGCGTGGTGGTCACCCTAAACGATGGTGTGGTGTACAAACGCGTTATTAATAACCTCATGTTTGATGGCACCCTGCTCCTTCGGTCTGACAATCCCGAGTTCAGACCCTTCTCCGTACCGGCCGAGCAAATTTTGGAAGTATGGAAAACCGTTGGCTACACTACTTTCTCCTTGCCCGACCCTTACGAGAAAGCCCCCGGCATTGCCCACCTCGAAACCGCCCTCAGCCGCCTTACCAAGGAGGTGAAAAAACTCAAGAAGAAGAAATAACGGAACGCAAAAAACCCCCGCTTTTGGCGAGGGTTTTTTCTTTTTAACCTTGTGGGTCTATCTAAACATCTAAAGTCTAGCCTCTAAAATCTAACGTCTAAAGTCTAACCATCTGATGGTCATCGCGATTTCCAATTTTCCTCAGTACCCATGAAATCTTCTAAGTGATAAACTTTGTCGGATTCTCTGAATAGCAATGTTCTGTCGTCCACGATGGTGCATTTTCTTCTTCCCGCAACCGACATCTTCTTGATTTCCGGAAACATCGAAACAGGTACAATCAGAATTCTCCCGTCTTCAAGCTTAATGGTAATCTTGCCGGGCAGGTTGAATTCTATTTTTCGAATAGAAGCTTTTTTTAAAGTTCTCATGGTTTCATTTTTAATTGGAGCGTTTTCACTTTTCTGCCTTCTTTCACTGCATTGAAATGGTTAATGAGCGTGGTTCTGTTGGCTTCTATCAGCTTGAGGCAAAGAATGATTTCTTCGGCACTCAATGTTCCTGTTTCCGCGATTGATGAATCTTGAAGCCAAATTTTCGCTGAACGCTGACGCTGTCCTTTTTCTTTGACTGCGTGCAAATGAGGAGGTTCGTTCAAAGCGTCATAGGCAAAGATGAAGAATGTCAGAAAGCGATAAACAGCAATTTTTGGCATCCGATTCAGATGAGTTCGGACAAAGTTAAACAGAACCTGAGCTTGCCGGGAATGGGTGATTACGAACAAAAACCCCCGCCAAAAGCGAGGGTTTTTTCTTTTTGACCTTGAGGGTCAATCTAATCATCTAAAGTCTAACCTCTAAAATCTAACGTTTAAAGTCTATTCTCTAAAGTCTCTCATCAACCGCTGCACATCTCGCAGTTGGCACCATTCTCCAGCGAACAAGCCTGCACGGCCTCTTCGTGGGTCATCTCTTCGGCTTTGCTCACCACCGCCTCATCGGGTTGTGTTTCGTAGGCCTTGTCCACCGTGAATTTGATGGCGTCTGTGGCGGCTTTGGTGCGCAGATAATACATGCCTGTCTTCAAGCCCGCTTTCCAGCCATAGAAGTGCATCGAAGTTATTTTTTGGTAGTTGGGCTCAGCCATAAAGATGTTCAGCGACTGCGATTGGCAGATAAAAGCCCCGCGGTCTGCAGCCATGTCGAGAATGACTTTTTGCGAAATCTCCCAAGCCGTTTTGTACAGCGCTTTCAGGTTGTCCGGAATTTCGGGAATGTCTTGCACCGAGCCGTTGGCCGCGATCAGTTTATTCTTCATCTCGGGGTTCCAAAGGCCCAGTTTGTTCAGGTCGCTCAGCAGGTGTGAGTTCACCACCACAAACGCGCCCGACAGCACCTTGCGCGAGTAGATATTTGAGGTATAAGGCTCAAAACACTCGTTGTTGCCGAGGATTTGGGCAGTAGAAGCGGTAGGCATGGGTGCCAACAACAGCGAGTTGCGGATGCCGTGTTCTTTCACTTCTTCTTTCAGCACGTCCCACTCCCAGCGGTTGCTCGGTTGCACACCCCACATATCGAATTGGAAAATGCCTTGCGATGCGGGCGAGCCTTTGAAGGTTTCATAGGGGCCTTCCACTTTGGCCAAGTCCTTCGAAGCGGTCATGGATGCATAGTAGATGGTTTCGAAAATGTCGCGGTTCAGTTGGCGCGCCTCGGGCGAGTCAAACGGCATGCGCAGCATGATGAACGCATCGGCCAAGCCTTGCACACCCAACCCGATGGGGCGGTGGCGCATGTTGGAGTTGCGCGCCTCAGGCACGGGATAGTAGTTTTGGTCTATCACGCGGTTCAGGTTTTTGGTCACTTGGTAGGTCACTTCAAACAAGCGGTCATGGTTGAATTTGCCATTTTCCACATAGCGGGGCAATGCCAAAGACGCAAGATTGCACACAGCCACTTCGTCAGCTGAGGTGTACTCCATGATTTCGGTACACAGGTTGGACGATTTGATGGTGCCCAGGTTTTTCTGATTGCTCTTCTCGTTGGCCGCATCTTTATAGAGCATATAGGGCGTGCCGGTCTCAATTTGCGACTCTACGATTTTCTTCCAAAGGTCTTGTGCCTTAATGGTTTTGCGGCCCTTGCCTTCTTGCTCATAGCGGGTGTAGAGTTTTTCGAATTCAGCTCCGTAGGTTTCTGACAAGCCGGGGCACTCTGCGGGACACATCAGGGTCCAGTTGCCGTTTTCTTCCACGCGCTTCATGAACAGGTCGGGGGTCCACATAGCATAGAATAGGTCGCGTGCGCGCTGCTCTTCCTTGCCGTGGTTTTTCTTGAGGTCCAAAAAGTCCATTATGTCGGCATGCCATGGCTCGATATAGACTGCGAAAGAGCCTTTGCGCTTGCCGCCCCCTTGGTCCACATAGCGGGCAGTGTCATTGAACACGCGCAGCATGGGCACGATGCCGTTGCTGGTGCCGTTGGTGCCTTTGATGTATGAGCCTGTGGCGCGCACATCGTGGATGCTCAGGCCTATTCCGCCTGCACTTTGCGAGATTTGGGCGCATTGCTTCAGGGTGTCATAGATGCCGCTGATGCTGTCTTCTTTCATGGTAAGCAGAAAGCATGAAGACATCTGTGGCTTGGGCGTACCGGCATTGAACAGGGTGGGGGTGGCGTGTGTAAACCAGCCTTCGCTCATCAGGTTGTAGGTCTTGATGGCCGATTCCATGTCGCCTTTGTGTATGCCCACGCTCACACGCATCAGCATGTGCTGAGGGCGCTCGGCCACTTTGCCGTCCAACTTGAGCAGATAGGAGCGCTCAAGGGTTTTGAAACCGAAATAATCATAGTTGAAATCGCGGTCATAGATGATGGTGGAGTCCAACAAAGGCGCGTTGTCCATGATGACTTGATAGACGTCTTCGGCTATCAGGCCTGCATTTTTGCCTGTCTTGGGGTCCACATAGTCATAGAGCGCTTGGATGGTGCGGCTAAATGACTTGTTGGTGTTTTTGTGCAAGTTGCTCACCGCGATGCGCGAGGCCAACAGCGCAAAATCCGGGTGGGTGGCGGTGTTGTCGGCTGCGGTTTCGGCAGCCAAGTTGTCCAGGTCGGTGGTTTTTACGTTGTTGTGCACTCCGTTGATCACCTTCATGGCGATTTTCACAGGGTCCACTTTCTCGTCCAGACCATAGCACAGTTTTTTGATGCGGGCAGTGATTTTGTCAAACTGCACGGGCTCTTTTTGGCCATTTCTTTTGATTACATACATAAGGTTTCCTCCCGAATTTTTTTTGTTTGGTCAATGTTGGTTTTGCGTCCCGATAGTTATTCGGTTAGCGGTTTGGTTGGATGGGGTGCTGCTGAGGGTTTTCAACAGCGGTTGTTTGAGTAAGTGGTCAGCTTGCTCAGAATGAGGCGTCTATCGAGAAAGGCGTGTCGTCCGAGGCGGCCGGACCTTGCATCACACCTGCTTTTTGATACTCAGCCACTCGTCCTTCGAAGAAATTGCTCTTGCCTTGCAGCGAGATGAGCTCCATGAAGTCAAACGGATTGCTGACGTTGTATATTTTGGGGTTGCCCAATTCGGCCAGCAGGCGGTCAGCTACAAACTCGATGTATTGCGACATTAAGTCGGCATTCATGCCAATCAGGCGCACAGGCAAAGCATCGGTCACAAATTCTTTTTCGATCGCTACCGCACTTTCGATGATTTCGCGCACGCGCTCTTTGGGCATTTTGTTGCGGATGTGATTGTTATAGAGCAAGCATGCAAAATCGCAGTGTAAGCCTTCATCGCGCGAGATGAGCTCGTTGGAGAAGGACAAGCCCTTCATCAGGCCGCGTTTTTTGAGCCAAAAGATGGAGCAGAAGCTGCCCGAGAAGAAGATGCCTTCCACCGCGGCAAAGGCTATCAGGCGCTCGGTGAATGTGCCGTTGCTGATCCAGCGCAGGGCCCACTCGGCTTTTTTCTTCACACAGTCGATGGTGTCAATGGCGTTGAACAATCCGGCTTTTTCCTGAGTGTCTTTGATATAGGTATCAATCAGCAGTGAGTAGGTCTCTGAGTGGATGTTCTCCATCATGATTTGAAACCCATAGAAAAACTTGGCCTCGGGATATTGCACGTCTGACACGAAGTTCTCGGCCAGATTTTCATTCACGATGCCATCGCTGGCCGCAAAAAAGGCCAACACGTGCTTGATGAAGTGGCGCTCATCGTCATTGAGTTTTTCGTGCCAATCCACCAAGTCCGAAGCGAGGTCTATCTCTTCGGCTGTCCAAAAACTCGCCTCTGCCTTCTTATAGAAGCTCCAAATGTCATTGTGCTTGATAGGGAAAATCACAAATCGGTTGGGATTTTCGGTCAGAAGGGGCTCGTTTGCGAGGGCGTTTTTTTGGGTGTCCATGTCTTTATTTTTTTGGGTCAAAATATCTTTATCTCGGCTTTTGACCGAGGGGTTTACTGTCTTCTTAAAAATGAATTTTAGCGGTCGAAAGAGAGGGGATTAATACCCCAACTCTTGACCGAACAAAAATTGTCAAATCACCTTTTCGGGCAAAAGGAAAACAATTGACAACGGCCGACACTTTTCAACACGCATACGGCAAGATGCAGTATAACAGTGTGTTATGATTTATACGGCATTCAATGACCTTTGTCATTTCCTTGTCGTCCTGTCCGGTCGCGTTTGCCTTTTTGCCCCATTTGCAGGCACTTTGGAAGGGTGGGAATGTGATAAGTTTTTCATCAACAATCCGGGCCGGGATTGTTGACAAGAAAAGTTATCCCCGGGGCCGGTTTTTTTCCCTTTCCTGACTATCCTTTTGCCCGCTGGCCCTGCGCCACTTTGTCACCACTCGTGTACCCGGCACCAATTCTGAAAAACATCCCTCGGTTAGGCTAATTTTGCCACCCTTTTGAAACTCTTTTTTTAAGCAACACACCTAATTCGGGAATTCTTTTCCCTCTAACCCATGATTGAATCAATTACCAAAATATTGAAGTCCATTTTCGGTTCTAAAATCGAAAAAGACCTCAAGGAAATCATGCCCATTGTGGGCGAAATCAATCGCCATTTTGATGCATATGCCTCTCTGTCCAATGACCAACTGAGGGCCAAAGGACAAGAAATCAAAAAGCGCATAGCCGCTCACATAGCGCCCATTGAAGAGAAAATAGCTGAATTACGTGTACAAGCTGAGGCGGCCCCGGCTACTGAGCTCCAATTGAAAGAAACCATCTATGAAGAAATAGATGCATTGACCAAAAAATCGGACAAAGAACTGGAGGCAGTGTTGGAAGAGGTGCTGCCCGAGGCTTTTGCACTGGTTAAAGAAACCGCCCGCAGATTCAAAGAGAATGATGAAGTGGAGGTATCAGCCAACGAATTTGACCGCAATCTGGCCGCCCGCAAGGAAAACGTGAAAATCATGGGCGACAAAGCCCGCTGGGCCAACACATGGGATGCTGCCGGCAACCGTGTCAAATGGGACATGGTGCATTATGACGTGCAGTTGATCGGTGGCATTGCTTTGCACCGAGGTAAAGTCTCAGAGATGCAAACAGGTGAGGGTAAGACGCTGGTGGCCACGCTGCCTGTTTTTCTCAATGCATTGGCCGGCAAAGGCGTGCACTTGGTCACTGTCAACGACTATCTGGCCAAGCGCGACAGCGAGTGGAATGCGCCATTGTTTCAGTTCCACGGCCTCTCGGTGGAGTGCATAGACCGCTATCAGCCCAATTCAGACGAGCGCAGAATGGCCTACCGTGCGGACATCACTTATGGAACCAACAATGAGTTTGGTTTTGACTACCTCCGCGACAATATGGCTGTGCGCCCCGACAACTTGGTGCAACGCAAACACCACTATGCCATAGTGGATGAGGTGGATTCTGTGTTGATTGACGAAGCGCGTACACCACTGATTATCTCCGGTCCCACTCCGCGTGGCGACCAGCAGGATTTTGA
>Ga0169931_10002512_pt1 | contig 29896 bp, 32 predicted proteins | sample Kivu_15m_20L_FD_129675 | JGI IMG/M metagenome (GOLD analysis project Ga0169931, IMG submission 129675) | Freshwater microbial communities from Lake Kivu, Western Province, Rwanda to study Microbial Dark Matter (Phase II) - Kivu_15m_20L... | ecosystem: Environmental > Aquatic > Freshwater > Lake...
CGGCGATGCCCGAAATCACTTTCGAGCAGGGTGATGGTTTGACCTTGCGCTTCCCCGAGCAAAGTTTTGACCTCGTGGTCTGTCGACAGGTAGCGCGGGTGGCCGAGCTCGTTCGGGTGTTGCGACCTGGCGGTTGGCTGCATTTGCTTGCAGCCGATGAAGAGTCTTTGCGCAGTTTTGGGTTGGTCCACACCAGCGTTCAAAAGCTGTTGCTCGAGACCCAGACGGTGTCGGTCTCGGCCGGAAGAAAACCGTGTTGATGCTCAGCAGTTTTGGGGTAGAGCCCGGACAGGTTGCCGTCGAGGCGGTTTGGAGCGGGGCCAACTTGGAATTGCTGTTTTTTTGGCGCGGCTTTGACGCCGCGCTGGTGTTACCACCGCAGCTCGAGTCGCCCGGACGACGGGATGACTTGTGGCGCCACAGCTGCGCCGAGATGTTCGTCGCGCTGCCAGAGGGCTATCTCGAATTCAATTTTTCGCCCAGTGGCGAATGGGCCGCTTATCGCTTCGATGCGCCTCGTATCGGCATGCGGCCGCATGTGTGGGCCGATGAGACGCCGCCCCGCGTTAGCGCGCTGCAGGCCGATTCTGGAAGCTGTATCTTGGGGGTGACGTTGCCGTCCGCTGCGCTCGTCAGCTCGACGTCTACGTCTTGCAGCGATTTTGCTGTCGGCTATGCCAGCGTCATCGAGACGAAGAGTGGTGTCAGCTATTGGGCCCTGCGTCACGCGGGCAGTGCGCCTGACTTTCATGATCCGCGTGGTTTCAGCGCTCGGCTCGGGAATTCTCAATGATCAAATTCGGCGTCGACCGCCTCCTTGAAAATCCAAGCTTGCAAGCCCGATTGCACGGACGGCGAGTTGCGTTGCTCGCGCATCCGGCATCGATGACCGCCGATTGGCGCCACAGCCTCGATGCGCTGCATGCCGTGCCCGGCCTGACGCTGACGGCGGCTTTAGGTCCGCAGCATGGCTTGCGAGGTGACAAGCAGGACAACATGATCGAGTCGCCGGATTTCATTGATCGCAAGTGGGGCATCCCGGTGTTCAGCTTGTATGGTGAAGTTCGTCGTCCGACCGCAGAGATGCTCGCGCACTTCGATGTGCTGCTGGTTGACTTGCAGGATCTGGGTTGTCGTATCTACACGTTCATCACGACGCTGCGCTATGTGCTTGAGGCTGCCGCGGCTAACGGTAAAGCGGTTTGGGTGCTCGATCGTCCGAACCCGGTTGGCAGACCCGTCGAGGGTTTGAGCTTGCGACCTGGTTGGGAAAGTTTTGTCGGTGCCGGCCTGATGCCAATGCGTCATGGACTCACCATGGGCGAGCTTGCGCGCTGGTTTGTGCGCGAGCAGCGACTGGATGTCGAGCTTGAGGTCGTTGAGATTGAGGGTTGGCAGCCCCATACCGCACCGGGTTACGGCTGGCCGTTGTTGGAGCGCAGTTGGGTGAACCCAAGCCCGAATGCCGCCAATCTGTCCATGGCGCGCGCCTATGCTGGCACGGTCATGCTTGAGGGCACGACCCTATCTGAGGGTCGTGGTACGACTCGGCCGCTTGAATTGTTTGGTGCTCCCGATCTCGATGCTGATCGCGTAATGCAACGGATGTATCAATTGGCCCCGGACTGGTTGCAGGGATGTCGCTTGCGCGAGTGCAGTTTCGAGCCGACTTTTCACAAACACGTGGGGCAGCTCTGTCACGGCGTACAGATTCACTGTGACGATGTGGCCTATGATCATCAGCGTTTTAGACCGTGGCGCTTGATGGCGCTCGCTTTCAAGGCGATCCGCAGTGAGCACCCCGATTATTCTTTGTGGCGCGACTTTCCCTACGAATACGAGCGTGAGCGCCTCGCGATAGATGTGATCAATGGCGGTCCGCAGTTGCGTGAGTGGGTCGATGAGCCAGCGGCAACACCGCAAGATCTCGATCGGCTTGCGACGGCCGATGAGCGCGTCTGGCGCGAAGAGCACCGCGAGATTCTAGAGACCGAACCGTGACGGAGGGCAAGCCGTGACCGAATCCAAGCCCACTTTCGCCGAGCCGCTGCGGCGGCTCGCCGCGCAACTCACCGAGCTATTACACACTCGCCTGCATCTTTTTGGCGTTGAACTCTCGCTGCAGGTGCGCGCTGTGCTGGGCTCGATGGCCTGGGCTTTGATCGCAGCCGCTTTTGCCACGTTCGCCATGGTGATGACGGTCGTGACCCTGTTGATGGCTTTTTGGGAGCAGCGAGTCTGGATCGCAGGCGGACTTATGCTGCTTTTTGCCTTGATCGCGTTGCTGGCGCTATGGCAGGTGCGGCGTCGATTGCAGCGGCTCGATGAGTTTCTGGGCTCGAGCACTCGAGAGCTCGACCTTGATCGCGATGCCTTGATTCAGCAGAGCGAAAAGTTTCGTTCAGGGCTCATGACTGAGCTCAACACGCTTGATGAGCAGGCACAAAAAGCCGTCAAAGGCGCCGTGATGGCACGCCTCGGAGTCTTCTTGCTGTTGCTATTACGCCGTTTGTTGAGAGCACGGCGTTAAGGCTGAGCGCCGAGAGGGCTTGCACCCTCCCGGCGTCATTCGTTCAGCGCTTGCTGGTCTTGAGACGACGGCCGCGATTGGAGCTTGCCAAACGCAGCGAAAGACGCAACGAGAACGCTTTGAAGGTCACTGCGGCAACCGAGCGGTTCAAGGCTTTGGCGACCTTTTCGGTCGACATCTTGCCCGCGAGTTTACGCAGCTTTTTCTCGTCCGCTGGGGTCCACGGCGCTACGGTGCGCTTGGCTTTACGAACGGTACGAGTTTTCTTTTTGGCCATGTATGCAAAGTCCTGAGAAAAAAATCCGGGCGCATTCTAGGGCCAAAAATTGTTTCTGCATACCAAAATTCTGTGCAGCGGCTTCAAAGATCACTGCGGACGCGATCATTACAGCTCTGTCATTTCAATAATTGAAGCCACGTTTGCGCATCAAAGCTTCGATTTGCGGGTCGCGCCCAAGAAAACCGCGAAAACTATCCGCTGGGTCGACCGTGTTGCCGACCGATAGCACTCGGTCGAAGAGTTGCCGTGCAAGCTTGCGATCAAAGGGGTCTTTGGCCCGCTGAAAAGCTTCCCAGGCGTCGGCAACCAGAGTGTCAGCCCACAGATAGCTGTAATAGCCCGCTGAGTAACCATCGCCCGCAAAGATGTGACTGAACTGCGTCGGGCGATGACGCATGACGATTTCGGCGGGCATTTGCAGAGCCCGCGCAATGTCGGCCTCTCGTGCGGTGACATCGGTTGAGGCGTCTGGGCTCGCTTCGAGATGCCATTGCAGATCGAGCAGCGCAGCCGAGAGAAACTCAACGGTGGCGAAGCCTTGGTTAAAAGTTCGCGCGCGGTCCATCCTCTGCAGCCATTCCTCGGGCAGTGGCTCTCCGCTCTCGTGATGCAGCGCGAAGCGTTGCAGTAGTTCGCATGTGGACAACCAATGTTCAAACAATTGCGAGGGAAATTCGACGTAATCGCGCACCACGTTGGTCCCCGATAGCATCGGGTAGTTCACGTTGGAGCAAAGGCCATGCAGGGCGTGGCCGAATTCATGAAACAAGGTTACCGCGTCATCCCAGTTGATGAGCACCGGCTCTTCCGGGGCTGCCTTGGAAAAGTTGCAGTTGTTGGAAACGATGGTGGGAATGACGCCATCGAAACGCTCTTGATTGCGATAAGCGCTCATCCACGCCCCCGATTGCTTGCCGGGGCGCGCATACGGGTCAAAGTAGAAGAGCCCAACTTGCGTGTGATCGCTGCGCTCGACGCGCCATACGCGAACATCGGGGTGATAACGCGGCACCTCGTCGTCGGCAAGCTCGATGAAGCGCAGATCGAACAGCGTTTCTGCGACGTGGAACATGCCGCAGCGCAGCTGCTCCAATTGCAGGTAAGGTTTTAGAGCATCGGTGTCGAGATCGAATTTAGCCTGGCGGATTTTTTCGGCGTAGTAACGATAATCGTGGGCAGCGATACGGATGTTCGCGCCCTCGGCATCAGCCAGCGCCTGCATCTCGGCGATTTCCTCGCGGGCCCGTCGCAGAGCCGGTTGCCATACGGCCATCATGAGTTCACGAGCACGCTCGGGAGTTTTGGCCATCGAGTTTTCAAGCCGCCAATGGGCGTGAGTCGCATAGCCCAGCAATCGGGCCCGTTCGGCCCGCAGACGCAAAATCTCGCTAATCAGGGGTTTGTTGTCGCGCTCGGCCACATGATCGCCACGGTTGACGAAATTACGCCAAACCTTTTCGCGCAAGTCGCGGCGTGCCGAATAAGTGAGAAATGGCTCTACGGCGGAGCGCGTGTTGGCCACTACCCACTTGCCCGGTTGTTGGCGTCGGTTGGCTTCGGCAGCAAAAGTTCGACACAACGAAGCAGACAACCCCGCGAGGTCTGCTGCCGATTCGAGCACCGTGCAGATGTCTTGCTCATCGGCAAGCAGATTCTGGCTGAAGCGAGTGTAGAGACTCGCCAGTTGCTGATTGATCTCACCGAGACGGGTTTTTGCTTTCGCGTCGAGCCCCGCACCCGCGCGCATGAAATCGGTGTAGATCAGCCAGGCTAATCGACGCTGCTCGGCATCGAGATCGCTGCTGTCAGTGGCCGCATAAACGGCTGCTATCCGCTCGAAGAGTGGCGTGTACTGAGTGATGCGGTCGCGGTGTGCAGCGAGCTTGGGCTCCATGGCGCGCTCGAGTTCCTGAACCGCAGCATCGCTCAATGATGAGCCATGGATGTAGTACAGGGTGAGTGCGCGATCGAGTGCTCGGCCGCTGCGCTCCATCGCTGCGATAGTGTTTTCGAAGCTGGGCGCCGCAGGGTTGGTGGCGATACGCTCGAGTTCCGCCCAGTATTCAGTCATGCCGGCCAAGAGAGCAGGGCCGAGCGCATCAACGGTCACCACGTCGAATGGTGGAACACCGCCGTAAGGACCTTTCCAAGGTTGCAACAGTTGTTGCGGCAGTTGCTGATCGATCATGGTCGCTGCAGCGGTTCCGGATCGCGATAACCGGTTATCTGGTCGAGTTCGTAATGCAGTTGCAGTAAGGTGTCTTGCAACTGTGAGCGCAGGCTCTCGAGTTGGGTTTCATCGAGCTTGGCGGGCACCTCGATAGGGTCGGCCGCTTTGATCAGCACACGCGCGCCAGGTTTCGGAATCACGGTGCGATCCCAAGAGCGTTCCCAGCGCCAGCAGTGTGATGTCGATGCGGCAACCGGCAAAAGCAGACTGCCGGTTTTTTGCGCGAGGGTGATCGTGCCAAGTTGCGCCACACCGCGCGGACCGCGCGACCCGTCGATCGCCAAGCAAGAGTTCAAACCGCGATCTTCGCGTTGCGCCTTGATCATCTCGACGAGCGCACGGGCGCCGCCTTTGCCCGATGAGCCTCGAGCCACGCGAAAGCCCAGGCCCTCTTCGATACGGGTCATGGCTTCACCATCGCGACTTTGCGAGCACATCAAAATCCAGCGGCCTTGTTGCGGCAGACTGAAGTAATGCAGCAGCGCGAAGGTTCTCGAATGCAGGAAGGCGCCGACCACCGGTTGCTGACGAGTGATCAGTTCGCGCAGTTTTTCGATATTGCGCTCGTCGTAAGTCCACGAACGACCGAGCGATCGGTACAGGCGCCAGCCGATCGGTGGCAGCACCTTGTGCAGAAAAAAGCGGCGTATCGGTTTGCGATTTCCCGAGGACATCAAGCGTCGCCGGTGCCGCGGCCTTTGCGACCACCGCTTGCATGGGCGTGGGCAAAAGCGCCGCTTGCCATTGCACCAACGATGGAGAGCTCACCGGCGAGTGCCACCACAGCGCAAATCTCGGCGAACTTTGCCGCGGTTCCGTCGCCGACACAGCCGAGCATGGCAAGGCATTCGCGAGCGGTGGGCAGGAAGGTTCCACCACCGACGGTGCCGACGATGAGATTGGGCATGGTGACCGAGGCGTAAAGATCGCCAGCGGCGTTCACTTCAATGCGGGTGACCGAAGTGGTCGCTTCGGACACGCAGGCGACATCTTGACCACAGGCGATGAACAGAGCGGCGAGTGCGTTGGCAACGTTGCCTTGCAGCCCGACAGCGCCCGTCTGAGCGGCGCCCACGGTGGCCTGACTCCAGCAGCGAGCCATGGCTGCGGGGTCCGCACGCCAGTAGCGACCGATGATGCGCGCCGGCAGCACGACTTCGGCTGAAGCATTGCGACCGCGTGCGCCCAAGAAAGCTTGCGCCGAAGCGCGCTTGTCACCGGAGAGCACCGATTCGACGAGCCAGCTTTGAGGTTGATGCGGCATGATCGCGAGCAGTGCGTCACACACCGCTTGGGTGGCGAGCGTCACCATGTTTTGGCCTGCCGCATCGCCGGTGGAGTACTCCAGCATCATGTAGACGGTGTTGCCGACCAGCGACGTCTTGGCACTTTGTAGTCTGCAGAAACGCGAGGTGGAGGCAGCCGCGGCCTGCATCTCGGCAAAGCGTGTCGGCAGCCAGTCGGCCATCGCGGCTGCGGTCGGCAGATCGGCGAAACTGAAGCAGGGCGCTCGACCAACGAGCTGTCGACTGCAGGCAGCTTGTGCGCCACCGCAGCGATTCATGACGTTGAAAGCGTGTTGGAACGAAGCGACCAGCGTCCCTTCGGTGGTGGCGAGTGGCACGATGAACTCGCCGTCGGCATAGCGACCTTTGATGCGCACCGGTCCGGCGACACCCAAGGGCACTTGTGCATAGCCAATGAAGCCTTCGATGCTGCCTGCGAGTTTTTCCGGCGCAAGTTCCGCTGCGCGGCCCGTAACGGCCAGCAGTGGGTGGCCGTCCTCTGCGAGGCGCGCCCGTCGCGCGTCACGCGCTTCGCTGGAGACATCGGTCGTCGAGGGTAGCCGACGCGGGCTACGGGTTTCTTCGGTCATGGTGCAATTGTGAGCGGCCGCGTCGTGAGCGGCAACCGCCGCGCAGCACGCTTTGGGGTTAAACTGAAAATCATGCAACCGCTGCCGCATCACTACACCGTCTCGGCGAGCGCCGAAGTCGAGGGCGCCGTCGCTTTGGCTTCGGCCGGACTGACCGACATTTCGAGCGCAGGTCCCATCGAGTTTGGCGGCCCGGGTGATCTCTGGTCACCCGAAACGCTGTTGACGGCGGCTTTGGTCGATTGTTTCGTGTTGAGTTTTCGCGCAGTGGCGCGAGCCTCTCATTTCGAGTGGCTGCGGCTAGATTGCGATGCCGTGGGTACGCTCGATCGGGTCGACAAGGCCACTCAGTTCACGGTCTTTACCGTCAAGGCCGTGCTCACCGTGCCGGCTGGGTCTGACGTTGATCGTGCGCGCAAGTTGCTCGAGAAGTCCGAGCACGTTTGCTTGATTTCGAATTCACTGAAAGCCGAAAAACACCTCGAGGTCGAAATTCGCGTTGCGGCTTGAGCGGCTCAAGAGCCCTGCAGCAGTTCGCGGATCTTTTCCGGTGCCACGAGGTGGCAGTAGTGGTTGCCGCGCCAACTCGCCGGCATCATCTTCCAGCGCCAGTCCTGCCATTCGGCAAGCAGCGCTGAGGCCCGCAGGCGTGGCCGACCATCAGCACCGTTCGTCACCGTCGCCGGCGTCTTGACCCAACTTGAGCCGGTGTAGCTCAAACTGTCGTCTTGCAAAAATATCTGACTCGGCTTGAGTGTGGCCGCGCGACGCTCTGCCGTGCTCAAGCTCGCCCAAGTCTCACGCACGATGGCGCGTTGAATGTTTCGGCAGTTACCGATTGGTGGTGGCGTGCCTGCGGTGCTCAAGCCGTTACGCAGCGCGCTGGCACCATGTACCGCAAGCAAGTGATCGGCCGTCTTGGTCTTGCAGGAAATGCTCTGGATGACGCCATTCTCGTCGCGCTCCAGAAACTGGTGAGTCCGCAACGGCTCGATGCCGGGCTTGGAGAGTTTGAAAGCTTCGAAATCAGGCTCGATGACGTTTTCGATGGTGAGCGTGGTGTCGACCAGCCGGCGCTGCACTTCGGCGCAGAACTGTTCGTGGGAGTGATCGAGCGCAAGGGACGTTGCGGGGGCTTCGGCGGTCACGAAGACGCCGATCAGGAGTGCCGCCAGTGACCCCTTGCAGCAGACGTGATTTGATTTGCCATGTGTCATGATGGACCCATCGTTTTCTTTGTTTGCTTGAGTCTATCATTCGGGTCATGAGTCCGAGCTCCGCCGCCAAGCTTGCTCACGAGGTGAACACGCTCGATGAGGCAACCATCGACGCCCTCTATGGTCTTGAGCCTGTGTTTGAGCCGGGTCTCAGTGAGTCGACCACGGCCGAGCTCGGCGTGTTCGTCGAGCTGCAGTGTCCGTGGTGCGCCGAGGTCTATGGCTCGATGCTCGATTTGACTGACGCCTCGCGCAGTTACATCGAAGACTGTCAGGTGTGTTGTCGACCTCTAGAGGTACAGCTCGAGGTCAGTGATCAAGGTGATCTTCAAGCTGTGCGCACCCTGCGCCTCGAGTGAGTCCGCGCTCTAGCGAGCGTTGCCAAAGGCTGCGTGACGCAGTTTATCGCCGCGCTTGATGCCGCGACGCTCAGCCTCACCGCCACGCAATTCGAGTACGGCGAGAACCGGCACGTCGGGGCCGACGGGCTCGAGGGAGAGCGGTGGCACGTTGGCAAAAATAGCCACAATGCGGCCTTGCGCGTTGGCGAACAGCATGTCGAGCGGGATGTAGGTGTTCTTCATCCAGAACGAAGACAGACGCGGGGCTTCGTGGATGAACAGCATGCCTTGCTGTGCCGGCAGCTCGCGCACCCACATCAAGCCTTGTCGTTGCCGCTCTGGCGTATCGGCGACCCAAACGTCGAAGTCATGCATGCCCGCCGCAGTTTCGATTGCAACTTGGCTGCGCGGATAGGTCGCAAGGTCGATGGGTGCAGGTTCGCGCGGTGCGCGCCACTGCGCCGAGCTTGGCAGTGCGTTGAGCAGCGCCGCGAGAGCCAACACGATGACGAGCGAAGATCTCACCATGCAACCAGCATACGCTTGGCAAGCTTGCCGTGCATTCGAATCAGAGCGCGCAGCAGGTGTAGTGTCGCGGTGACCAAGAGGGCGCCGCCGATAGCCAGCAACAGCAAGCCGAAGGGGTGGGTCAGCCAAGCGTCGAACTCAGCCCCGCCCAATTGGATGTCGAACGTGGTGTAGAGCGGCAGGCCGAGTTGTTGCAGTGCTTCGAGGATGGCGCTCGAGAGCATGCCCCCACCAAGCGCAAGGCCGGTTACGGCGATCACGAAATAGAGAATGCCGAGCGGCAACATGAGCACGAAGTAAGCGAGGGTGCTCCAAGTTCGAGCATCGCTGAACATGGCGAGAATGCGCTTGCCGATAGATTGCTCAGGTGTCGGTGCGCGCGGGCGGCGTGGCATACGCTCACCGCTCATGACTTCGATGACGCGCCCCTCGACATAGGCGAGCACTCGCGAAGCGCCGATGAATGCGATGAAGAACGGTATGCCGATGATGAGTATGGCGAGACCGATCGAAAGCGTCGTGCCGGTGACAACGAACGTGAAGTAGAAGATGCCGGTGAACAGTGCCAGCATGCTGTAGAAGAGCGCAGTCCAAGTGTAGATATCGGTATAGACGGCGAAGAACTTTCTTAAGCCCCGCGTTTCGCGAGGGGTGCTCGTTTGGGGTGCGGCGTATTTCGGCACGGCGAAAGCGGCTTGCACGCGCGCTTCCGTGTCGAGGTAAGCGGCGGCCACTTCTTCCGGTGAGCCATAGCTGCTGACAATCGCAGCCAATACCTGCTGTTCCGAGCGCGGCGCAGCGGCCGCACACTCGGCGCGCAGGTGCTGTTCGGCGTCGTAGAGCGCATCTTGGATCAAAGCAGCGTCGTGTCCGGCGAGCGCGGCCCGCAGCGCCTGCAGGTAGGCATCGATGGATTCGGGAATGGAGCTCGTCATGGCGGTGTTTCCGTCGCAGTAAAGTGGTCGACGAAGTCGCGCGTGTGGTGCCAAGCGGCCAACCAATCAGCCAGCACGGCGCGACCCTCGGGGGTGATGCGGTAGTAACGGCGGGGCGGTCCTGAATAAGAGGGGACCACGCGGCTCGCCAGCCAGCCAGCGGCCGACATCGAACGCAGCACCGGGTAGACGGTGCCTTCCTTGAACAGGGGTTCGCCGCCAGCCGGGTGCTGCAGGCGTTTGGCGATGTCGTAGCCGTATTGGTCATCTTCGGCCTTGGCGAGCACAGCCAGTAGCACCAGCGCGACCAAACCGCCGTTCAGATCTTTTTGAAACTTTTTGGCATGGCTATCGTTCATTGCCCTGTATTGTTAAGTAATTAGTACTAGCTGTCAACCTATAATGGTTTTTTATCACGTCGGGGATACGGCTGGGGTTTTCTCGCTCCGGAGCTTCGGTAAGATGTGAGCGACATGCCTCGTATCGCCCGCAAACTTCGTTGGCTGATTGCCATGGCCGCTGCGCTGCTGCTGTCCGCCTGTGCCGCCATGGGTCCACGTTTGACGGCGCCGGAGCTGTCTTTGGCTGGCGTCGAGCTCGTGCGTGGTGACTTGTTCGAGCAGCGCCTCAAGGTTCGCTTGCGGGTTAACAACCCTAACGATTTGGCCATCGGCGTTAAAAGCGTGACGTACGTCATCGAGCTCGGCGGTGAAGAGTTGGGGCATGGCATCTCGAGCAGCAGCTTTCAGGTGCCCGCCCGTGGTGAGGCCGAGTTCGACATGCTGGTGACCGCCAATCTTGCCTCCGCTTTGCTGCGACTGGTCGATGGCGCTCGCGCGAGTGGTCGAGTGCCTAACGAAGTCGACTACCGTGTGCGCGGCCAGGTGCGTCTGGAGCGCGGCGTCGTCAAAGCAGTGCCGTTCGATCAGCGCGGCACCTTGCGACTGCGCTGACCGGTGACCGGGTCTTCGCACGACCTTTGGCGTCACCGTTTGCGGCTGATTGCCACCGTGGTTTTCTTGGTCATCGGTTCGATCGCGATCGGTTGGTTCGCGGCGACCTGGCCATTGTGGCGCCACGCGTTTGCCGCTTAAGCGTCTCCCTGGCCATTTTCTCGATCATGCAGAGTTCGCAGCGATTGCTGCTCTGTTGCACGCCCTAGGCGCGACCACTACTGCGCCGACGCTGACGCAACTCGCAGCAACCACCGCCCTCTCTGCGCGCCGATTGCGCGAGCTCTTTGTAGCGTGGGCCGATGTATCGCTCGAATCTTTTGTTGAGGCGCATGATTATTTTCTTCGTGCGGGCGACAGCAGTGCTCACGGGAGCGCGCTGTTTGCGGCTGCGCATGCTTTGCAGCTGCGCGGTGCGAATCGCTTAGGGCGCCGGACGGTAGTGACTCATCTTAGGCCGAGCTCGCTTGTGCGGGAGCAAGCCGTTGATCTCGTGTGGGGCGTGACACCGAGTCCATTGGGCACCTTGGCTGTCGTCGAGTCACAGCATGGGATATGTCGACTCGAAATCTTTGACAATGATCGTGCGCTCGCTCTGCGTCTGGCGAAAAGTTTTAAATTTTGTAACCTGCAACGTGACGATCATCGCGCCCGCCAGCTTGCGCTTGCGGTATTTGGTGGAGCACGTGAGCGATCTGCACCTAGTCCGTTGCGTTTGCATCTTTGCGGTAGCCAATTTGATCTCGAGGTTTGGCAGGCCTTGCTCGCCAAAGATTGCAGCGATGTGCTTGCCTACGGTGAGCTTGCCGCAGTCATCAACAGGCCCCAAGCCGTTCGGGCCGTTGCTTCTGCTGTCGGGCGAAACCGTCTCAGCTGGATCGTGCCGTGTCACCACGTGCTGGCTCGCAACGGTCTCGGTGGCTATCACTGGGGTCTCGATCGCAAGCGGGCGCTCTTGATTTGGGAAAGTCTCGCACTGCCGTACATGCGATAATCAACGGATGTCGCAGTCCAAAACTACCATCACCACTATCAGTGTCATCGTTGCCGTCATTGCAGTCGGCTGGGCCATCTATGCCAGCCGTCATCCATCGAGCAGTGCTGGCATGCCAGGTGGTCCGGGGCGTGGTGGTCCGGCCGCGTTGTTGCCGATACCGGTGGTCACCGCAGAGGTAACCCGCGAATCACTAACGCGTGAACTCAAGGCGCTGGGTACGGCACGCGCCAACGAAGCTGCTGAACTGACGGCCAAGACGAGCAACATTGTTACCGCCGTGCGCTTTCGCGACGGAGAGCGGGTCAGCGCTGGAACGATCTTGGTTGAGCTTGACGGTGCCCAGGTCAAGGCCGAACTTGCGGCTGCACAAGCGGCCTACAGCGAGAGCCTTGCGCAACATCGCCGTGCTCGCGAACTGTTGCCGACACAAGTCATTTCCCAGTCGCAGTTCGATCAGATCGAAGCCAACCACAATGCCAACGCCGCACGGGTCGAGGCGGCGCGCGCGCGGCTGGCCGATACCGTGATCCGAGCGCCATTCGCCGGGCGAGTCGGCTTGCGTCGGGTCAGTGTTGGCACACTCATCACTCCAGGGACGGTCATCACCACGCTCGACGATGTTGCGCGTATCAAGGTCGACTTTCCGATCGCGGAAGCGCATCTGACCGCCTTGCGTAGTGGCTTGCTCGTGACTGCCACAGCAGCGAGTCATCCTGGAAGGCGTTTCGAGGGGCGCGTTGCGACTGTCGATTCGCGTATCGAAGCGACGAGTCGCTCGGTGATGGTGCGAGCCGAGTTCGCTAATGCAGACGATGCGCTCAAACCTGGGATGCTGCTCAACATTGAACTGTTGCGCGACCCCGTCGATGCCATCGTAATTCGCGAGGAAGCCTTGGTGCCCGAAGAGCGGCGACAGTTCGTCTATGTCGTCAAAGATGGTGTCGCGGAAAAACGTGAAGTCGCGATCGGTGCACGTCGCCCCGGCAAGGTGCAGGTGGTTCGTGGCCTCGAGGTTGGTGAACGCGTCGTCGTTGAAGGCACCATTCGTCTGCGTGAATCGACCCCGGTACGCGATCTCGCAAGCGAATCGCGCGCATGATCCTTTCGGAGATTTCGATCCGGCGGCCGGTGTTTGCCACCGTGCTGTCGCTAATGCTGGTGATCATCGGTCTGATGGCCGTTTTGCGCTTGCCGATCCGCGAATACCCTGATGTCAGTCGGCCTATCGTCAGCGTGTCGGTGTTTTATCGCGGCGCCAACGCCGCGGTCATCGAAACGCGTGTCACGCAGCTGCTCGAGAATGAAATCGCTGGCGTCGAGGGCCTCGAAAAACTGACCTCCTCGAGTAGTGACGAGTTCGCGCGAATCAACATCGAGTTCTCGCTCGATCGCGATCTTGATGCTGCGGCCAACGACGTACGCGAGCGGGTTGCGCGTGTCACGCCGCGACTGCCACAGGATGCCGACCCGCCCCAGATTCTCAAAGTCGATGACGGCGCAGAGCCCATCATCTATGTAAACTTTTCGAGCACCGGGCGTACCGGTCTCGCGTTGACCGAATACGTCGATCGTTACGTACGCGATCGCTTCGGTGCGTTGCCTGGCGTTGCGAGTGTGCGGGTCAGTGGTGCCGAGCGTTATGCGATGCGGGTTTGGCTCGATCGTGAAGCGCTCGCCGCAAGACGCTTGACCGTGGCAGACGTCGAGGCCGCCCTGCGGCGCGAAAACGTTGAGTTACCTGCCGGCCGCATCGAATCGAAAGAGCGCGAGTTCACCTTGCGCACCCGGACCGCACTAGAGAGTGAGGCCGATTTTCGCAACTTGGTCATAGGGCGCGGCGCCGACAATTATCTGGTGACGCTCGGCGATGTCGCCGAGGTGCGTTTGGCCAGCGAGCAGCAACGCAATCTCGCGCGTGCCAATGGTCTACCGGGCGTCAGCATCGGCATCGTGCCGACTTCGACTGCCAACGTGCTCGATGTGTCACGCGCCGTGCGGGCCGAGATCGCTCGCGTGTCCCGCAGCTTGCCTGCTGACATCGAGAGCGAGATCAATCTTGATTTCTCGATCTTCGTGGAAGAGTCCATGAAGAAAGTCGGTTTCGTGCTGCTCGAAACCTTGCTGATCGTGTTGATCGTGATCTTCGTGTTCCTTGGCACGCTGCGCGCTACGTTCATTCCTGCCGTCACCATCCCGATTTCGCTGCTGTCGGCAGGAGTCGTCATGGCCGCGCTTGGATATTCAATCAATACCTTGACTCTGCTCGGGGCCGTGCTTGCTATCGGACTCGTAGTCGATGACGCCATCGTGGTGCTTGAGAATATTGCGCGGCGCATTGAAGAAGGTGAGCCTGCGCTGTTGGCGGCAGCCAACGGCAGTCGCGAGATCGGCTTTGCCGTGGTTGCGACCACCTTGACCTTGATGGCGGTGTTTGTGCCCGTGTCTTTCATGGACGGTATGCTCGGCCGCCTGTTCGGCGAGTTTGGTACTACGCTCGCTGCTGCCGTCGGGTTCTCGGCGGTCGTTGCGCTGAGTTTGACGCCCATGCTCGCTTCAAAATTATTTGCGAGTGGTATGCACCGTGGCGAATTCGCTCGTTCGCTCGATCAAAAGTTCCAAGGCTTGTCGGCCCGTTACGAACGTTTGCTGCGCGCGGGCATGACGGCACGTCGACCGCTCGCCATCGTATTGGCTGCCGCAGGTCTGACGACGCTTTTGGTCTCCGTCATGGTGATCGGAAAACCGTGGGAGGGCGGAAAACTGCCCCAAGAGTTTGCGCCGATGGAGGACCGCGCGGTGATGCCGGTTTTCGTCAGTGCGCCTGAGGGTGCGAGCCTGGCTCATCTTGACCGTTATATGTCTGAGATCGAAGCGGTGCTGATGCAGGAGGTCGAAGCTGGCAATGCACGGCGGGTGGTGGTCCGCTCCGGTTCGTTTGGCACTCAGGGTGATGTCAACGTCGGCACGATATTCGTACCACTGACGCTGTGGCATGAACGTGAGGAAACGGCACAGCAGATCGCGCAGCGCGTGCGGATGAAAACCGCCAGTATCACCGGGGTGCGAATCGTTGTCATCACACCGCCGAGCTTGGGCATGCGTGTCGGCAATAAGCCGTTGCAGGTGGTATTGGGCGGTGGCGACTATGCCGAAATTGCCGCGTGGCGTGATCAGATCATTGCGCGCATCCAGCGCGAGAACCCCCGCTTGTTGGCACTCGAGTCTGATTATCAGGAGCGTAAGCCCCAGTTACAGGTGAGGATCGACCGCGACCGTGCCGCCGATCTTGGGGTGTCGCTGCAAAGCGTAGGTCGCACGCTCGAAACCATGCTCGGGTCACGCATTGTCACGACATTCATCCGCGCAGGTGAGGAATACAACGTCGTACTGCAGGCGCGTAACGACGATCGCACCACGGTCGATGATCTTGGGCAACTGTATGTTCGTTCCGATCGTAATGGCGAGATGATTCCACTCAGCGCACTCGTCGAGATCGAGGAAACCGCGGGGCCGAGCAGTTTGCGGCGCTTTGATCGTCTGCGCTCAATAACCTTGAGCGCTAATCTTGCGCCGGGTTACACGCTGGGTGAGGCGCTCGATTACGTCGAGCAAGTCATTCGTGAAGAGGTGCCCGAAGGTGTGCAGGTCGGGTTCGATGGCGAATCGCGTGAGCTCAAGAAGTCGGGCGGGCGAATTTGGTTGACCTTCGCTTTTGCACTGTTGATCGTTTATCTCGTGCTTGCGGCGCAGTTCGAAAGCTTCATACATCCATTCGTTATCTTGGCTACGGTGCCGCTCGCGCTGTCGGGCGCGCTCATTGGGCTTTGGCTCTTCAATGCGTCGATCAATATTTACAGTCAGATTGGCGCTATCATGCTCATCGGCATCGCTTGCAAGAACGGCATTTTGATCGTCGAGTTTGCTAACCAACTGCGGGATCGCGGTGTCGAGTTTGTCGAGGCAGTCATCGAAGCAGCCGTCATCCGCTTACGCCCCATCTTGATGACGAGTCTCTGTACCGCTTTTGGTGCAGTGCCCCTGATGCTGGCGGTTGGCGCAGGCGCCGAAAGTCGTCGAGCCATCGGTTCGGCGGTGTTTTTCGGTACCATAGTCGCATTGGTGTTGACCTTGTTCGTGGTGCCAGCGCTCTACGCGCTGATTGCCCGTAATACCAAGTCGCCACAGTATGTGAGTGATATGCTCGATCGCCTGATACGTTCCAAACAGACCGACTCTGCAGGAGCTCAATCATGACCATAGCCCTTTGGACACTGTTGCTCGCCGTGTTGATGCCTATCGTTTGCGCAGGCATAGCCAAGGTCGGACCCGGACGTTACGACAATCGAAACCCGCGTGCTTGGCAGGCTCGCCAAGAGGGCTACCGCGCACGCGCTTATGCTGCACAGCAAAACTCCTGGGAAGCGTTGGCGGTGTACATCGCTGGTCTGCTGGCCGCGTACATCGGGGGTGTATCGGCCGATGCGCTCGCCACCATAACTGGTATTTTTGCAGTGTCGCGCGTGGCTTACCTTGGCTGCTACCTGGCTGATCTTGCAGCCCTGCGATCGTTGGTGTGGTTCATTGGTTTCGGCAGTTGCATTTGTCTCATCGTGATGGGGGCGCAAGCGCTCTGATGGATGTCGCCGTATCGAACGTGGCGCCATCGCGGCGCCCTTCGAACACCTTTCGTAAGCTTCAGGCTCATTTACGCGGCTTGGTCGGTAAGGCGATCCTTGACTACGGCATGATTGCCGAAGGCGACAAGGTCATGGTGTGCCTCTCGGGTGGCAAAGACTCGTACACCTTGCTCGACATCCTGATGTCACTGCAGCGTAGCGCGCCGGTGCACTTTGAGCTTGTCGCGGTCAATCTCGATCAAAAACAACCGGGTTTTCCCGAGCACGTACTGCCGGAATATCTCACCGACCTCGGCGTTCCTTTTCATATCATCGAGCAGGACACTTATTCCGTCGTCAAGCGCGTGATTCCGGAAGGTAAGACGATGTGCGGCCTTTGCTCACGAATGCGACGCGGTGCGTTGTATCGCTGGGCTGGCGAAAATGGGGTGACCAAAGTGGCGCTCGGCCATCATCGCGATGACATCGTCGAGACCCTTTTTCTTAATCTTTTCTTTGGTGGCAAGCTCAAGGCCATGCCGCCGAAACTGCGCTCGGAAGACGGCAAGCACATCGTGATGAGGCCACTCGCTTATGTCGCCGAGCGTGATATCGAGCGTTATGCCCGCGCGCGCAGTTTTCCGATTATCCCGTGCAAGCTCTGTGGCTCGCAGGAAAACGCGCAGCGCAAAATGATCAAGGCGATGTTGCAACAATGGGAGCGCGACTATCCGGGTCGTACCGAGTCAATTTTCTCGGCGCTGCGTTCCGTCGAGCCTAGTCATCTGGCTGATACGGGTTTATTTGATTTCGCCAAGCTCGAAGGCCAGCAACATTGACGAGTGACGAGGGTTTCATCGAGCTCGATGTGGCGAGCACCGCTCTGATCTCGCGACTGCGCAGTCGTTTCCGTGGGGCACTGCAGGGTTTGGCGCTTGCCGAAGCGCTCGCAGCGCCGACCGTATTGCGTCGCGCCGGCACTTTTATGCCCGTCCGTGATCTTTTGGGCGGTGGCGCCTTTGACTTGCCACGCGGTGCCTGGGCAGACGATACCGCGATGACGATCTGTCTTGCCACGAGTCTGCTTGAGTGCCGCACTTGTGATCCGCTTGATCAATTGCAGCGCTATCGAGATTGGCAGCGTACCGGTGAGTATTCCGCAACGGGCGATTGCCAGGGCATCACCGCAGGCGTCAGTCGCGCACTCACCGATGGCAAGCCTGATGCTACGTTGGTTGATGGTGGTGAGCTGTTATCCCGCACGGCGCCGCTCAGTGCGCGTTATCTCGCTGATGATCGCGGTCTGATCATGGCGTTGGAAACCTCGGCGCGCGTTACCCATCACGATGACGCGACACTTACGGTTGCACAGAGTTTTGCAAGTCTCATGCAGGCTGCTTTGCGTGGCGCGACTCGGGAGCAATTGTGTTCTCGTTTCGAAACCTTGAGCTTGCCCGAGACAAAGTCGACGGCGGTGCTAAGGCGTGCAGTGCGGGCTTTTGCCAGCACGACGCAATGGAAGGATGCGGTCCTCGATGTCGTCAACGAAGGTGGCGATAGCGATGTCGCAGCCGCCGTGGTCGGTCAGTTGGCAGGCGCGTGTTATGGCGTAGAGGAATTGCCCGGGGCCTGGCTTTCAGCATTGGCTGAGCGCGAGCGACTCGAGTTGTTGGCTGACCGACTGCTCGCAGCGGTATTGATCGACGAGGAAGAATGAAACGATTGCGTGTCCTAATGGTGGTCCATCAAAGTTTGATACCACCCGAGAGTGTTGACGGTTACACCGACCAGCAGATTGATGAATGGCGCACTGAGTACGACGTCATCACTACGCTGCGTGCGGTCGGGCATGAGGTCGGGGTGCAGGGCGTGCTCGATAGTCTCACGGCTCTACGCGTCATGATCTCCGAGTGGCGACCTGACGTGGTGTTCAATCTGCTCGAAGAGTTCAATGGCATCGTCACCTACGATCAGCATGTCGTGGCATTCCTCGAGTTGTTGCGTCAGCCCTATACCGGCTGCAATCCGCGTGGGTTACTGTTGTCGCGAGACAAGCCGCTCTCTAAGCAACTGCTGTCTTACCATCGCATCCCCACGCCGCAGTTTGCAGTGTTGCCCAAGGGTCGAGTCTTTCGCGTACCTGCAAAGTTGCGCTATCCGTTGTTCGTCAAGTCGGCTACCGAAGATGCTTCGCTTGGCATTGCGCAGGCATCGCTCGTTGATAGCGCTCAGCAACTGCAGGAACGTGTCGCGTTCATGCACGAGCAGGTAGGCACTGATGTGCTGGTCGAGGAATACATTCCGGGCCGTGAGCTCTATGTCGGCATGCTCGGAAACGATCGGCTGACCCGGCTACCGGTCTGGGAAATGCACTTCGGCAATATGGCCGATGGGCAGACCGGAATTGCCACTCGAAAGGTAAAATGGGATCGGCGCTATCAAGCGCGTCATGGTATTACCCGTTCGGCCGCAAGTGATTTGCCACCCGGGCTCGAAGCGCAGCTCGACAAGTTGTCGCGCCGTATCTTTCGCAGCCTGGGTCTTTCGGGTTACGCACGCATGGATTTCCGCGTACGCCCCGATGGCCGGGTGTTCGTACTCGAAGCCAACGCCAACCCTTGCCTTGCGGCGGCCGAGGATTACGCGCGTTCGGCGCAGTCAGCCGGCATCGACTATCCCGAGCTAGTGCAACGCATCGTGTCGCTCGGGCTCAACTACAAAGCCGAGTGGCGCACCGGTTACGCTTGAGTTGTTACTCCTTTTTTAGGTGCTGATCGAGTAGGTGCTGATCGAGCCAACCGAGGACCTCGCGATGCCACTGCAGGCTGTTCGCGGGCTTCAAGATCCAATGATTTTCGTCCGGAAAGAAAACCAGGCGACTTGGAATGCCGCGGCGTTGCAGCGCGGTGAACGTTGCAAGCCCTTGTGAATAAGGCACGCGATAGTCAAGCGCGCCATGAATTACGAGCATCGGCGTGCGCCAATTATTGACATGATCGGCCGGGTTGAACTTCTCGTGGATCTGCGGCGCGAGATAGTACGGGCCGCCGTTCTCCCATTCGGTGAACCACAGCTCTTCGGTGGTGTAGTACATGGTGCGCTGGTCAAAGATACCGGCGTGATTGACGATGCACTTGAAGCGCTCGGACCACTTGCCGGCGATCCAGTTTTGCATGAATCCGCCATACGAGGCGCCAAGTGAGCAGGCGCGCTCGCCATCGAGCCAGTCGTATCTTTCGAGTGCCGCGGCGAGACCGAGCTGCAAGTCGACTAAAGGCTTGCCACCCCAGTCTTGACTGATGGAATCGGTGAAATCCTGGCCATAACCCGGCGAACCGTGAAAATCGATGAACACCACGGCATAGCCCGCACCGGCGTAAATCTGAGGGTTCCAGCGCCAGGACCACTGGTTTGAGAAGCTGACCTGCGGCCCACCGTGCACGATGAAAGCGATCGGATATTTTTTGCCAGGCTCGTAGCCCGCAGGCTTCATGACATAGCCATAGACTTTCTCGTCGTTCCAGCCATTGAACGAGAACTGCTCGTAGCCCGCCATGGTTTTATCTTTGAGGGCGGCGGAATTCATCGCGGTCAAGCGTCGTGGAGCACTCGGGCTGCGTGAATGGGCCGCATCAGAGACGAGATAAAGATCGGGAGGTGAACCGAGCGTAGCCCAAGAGACGACAGCGCCTTGGCGGGCCGCAGAGTACGCCTGAATTTGACCTTCAGATTGCAGCACGCGCCGCTTGCCGGTTTGTATGTCGATCGACACCAACGCGGTTTGACCGACGTTGTCCGCTGTCGCGAGCAGCGCGCGGCCATCAAAGCTCGGGGTGATGTGCGTCACCGAGCGGTCCCAGTCGGCGGTGAGCGCGCGTACCTTGCCGTCGGCGGCACTCTTCAACATGACGACATAGCGGTCCGCCTCGAAGCCCGGTCGCGACATGGCAAGCCAAGCGAGGTCGCCGTTGGCGAGGAACACCGGCTGCGCATCCCAAGCCGGGTTGTTGCTCGTCAGGTTGACGGGTGTCGTGCTGCCGTCAGCGGCAACCTCGTAAAGGTCAAAATTGGTCGACCAGGGCTCCTCACGGTCGGCAAGCCGCGCTGCGAAAACCAATTTCTGACCGTCGGGGCTGAAGCTGTAATCTTCTTCACCACCGAAAGGCTTCGAGGGCACGTTGGCCTGGATGCCGCGTGAGACGGCGACGGGTTCGCCCGCTTCTCGTTTGGCATCGAGCGTGGCGCTGAAAAGCGTCGAGAGTGTGCCGTCTTTCCAAGTGTCCCAGTGCCTGACGAACAATTGGTCGTACACCTTGCCGGTGGTTTTTTCTTTTTTCTTAGCCGCCAACCGATCGACGCTGCACTGCAGCGTTTCGCAGTCGGGGAACACCTCGAGCGAGAAGGCGATGCGATCGCCTTGTGGTGAAATCTCGAAAGAGCCGACATCGAGTGGTAAGCGGGTGACTGCTTGAGCTTCGCCGCCGTCGATCGGGATATGCCAGACCTGCGATGAGCCACTGCGGCTCGAGAGAAAAAAGATGCTGCGACCGTCGGCCGCCCATCGCGGGTGACTGTCGGCGGCAGGGTGTTGGGTCAGGCGGCGCGCCACCGGCAGCGGTACGTCGATGTCGACCAGCCACAGATCGGTACGCCCGCGATTACCTTCGATGTCGGTTTCGCGCAGCGTGAACACCACGTAACGACCATCCGGCGACACTTGTGGGTCGGACACTCGACTCAGACGTACGAGGTCATCCGGGGTAAAGGCAGTGCTCGCTTGGATTACGGCAGCACCACAGGCTGCGCCCAGCCCAAGGAGTACGACCAGAGTGGATCGCAGAAAGGTGGATAGCCTAAGGCTGGTTCGCATGGTTGTGCTCCGCGAGAGATGCCGGTACAAACGAACCCCGATTGTACATTGAGCCTAGACTCGCCCTGTCATGCCCGTTGCCGTGCGCGCCATCTGTTTCGATCTCGACGATACCTTCTGGGAAGTGCGCCCGGTGTTACTGCGTGCCGAAGCGCAGATGGCTGACTATTTGCGGGCGCGTTACCCGTTGCTAGGTACGCACTTCGAATCCGCAGATCTCTATCGCAGGCGCATGAGTCTGGTGCAGGAACGACCCGAGCGGGCCCACGACATGACCTGGCTGCGCACTGAAGCCCTGCGACGCTTTGCGCTCGAGCATGGTCATGATGCTTCAGTGGGCGATGAAGCTTTTGAGGTGTTCATCGACGCGCGACATGAAGTGACATTGTTTGACGATGTCGCGGCAGCGCTGCAATCGCTGTCAAAGCGCTATGTGCTTGCGACATTCTCCAATGGCAATGCCGACATTCATCGAATCGGTCTCGGTGATCACTTCGAGGTCACGCTCAACGCTGAAAAAGTTGGTTATGCCAAGCCGCATGTCGAAGCCTTTAACGCCGTGGCCCAAGCGCTCGGCATCGCAACGCACGAGATGCTTTACGTCGGCGATGAGCCGCGGCTCGACATACACGGCGCCAGCGCAGCAGGCTGCCGCAGCGCCTGGATCAATCGGCGCGAGCTCAGTTGGCCGGCAGATCTCGAAGCGAAGGCTGATCTTGTGATTGCAGATTTGTTGGAGCTTGATCGGCGCTTGCCCGGCTGAGTAACCAAAAACTGACGATGGCACCGCCGACGATGAATACCTCGCCGAGGTTGTCGAGACGGTGACGATTGAGTGCCGGCACGAGTGCGGTGAGCAACATGACGATGCCACCGATGCTGAGCCACGGCCAACCGGTCTTGCGCCAAAAGACGATGCCACTGACGATCACCACGTAGCAGGTGACGATGGGCGCAATGGGTGGTCCGCTTTTGACAAGTTCCTGATCGGCAAAGCAGCGCGTGGCCTCGGAGACTTGACCGGAATAGCGGATGAGATCGAATTCGCAGGCGGGGTAAAGCTGCTGCGTCCAAAAGAGCGGGATGTCATGCAACATCAACGCGGTGGCGAGCAGGCAAAAGCTGCCCATGACCCATTTGGGTTGCGCCCACGGTACGCCGGCGAGCCGCAGCAGCGAGCCGCTCGCAATGATGAGCCAGCAACCCGAGAGCCAGTGGGCCCAAAAAGCCGGCCACGTCAGCGCTTGCAGCAGATCGCCGAAGCCGATAACGATGCCCCCTGCGACCCGAAGATTGTCCCAAATCAGAAAGAACTGTGGCACCAGCAGCATGTAGGCGGCTTTAAAGTCGGTGCGCCGCGCGATTTTCCAGAGCCAAACGAAAAGCAGCACTTGGGCGATCGCGAAACCGAGAAACATCAAACTGTACATTGCACAACGATCTTGCCGATGGCCTCCCGTCGCAACAATTTTTTGATGGCTTCTCCGCCCTGTGGCAATGGAAAGCGAGCCGAAATTTTCGGTCGAATCAGACCGCGCTCATAGAAATCGAGCAGCGTGGCCATGAGGCGGCTGTGGGCCGCTGGGTCGCGTTCGGCATAAGCGCCCCAAAACACGCCGCAGATATCGCAACCTTTGAGCAGCGGCAGGTTGAGTGCGATACGCGGAATACCAGCCGGAAATCCGACCACGAGGTAACGTCCTTGCCACGCGATCGCGCGTAGTGCGGGTTCAGCGTAGTCACCGCCGACGGGGTCGTAGATGACGTTGGCACCTTGTTTCCCGCAAGCTTCTTTGAAGAGGGTTGCGAGTGCCTTGCCGTCGCTGGGTTCGCTTGGGTAGATGACCACGGTGTCGGCACCTTGCGCACGAACTGCTTCGGCTTTCTCTGCGTTCGAGACGGCAGCCACAACCCGTGCGCCCATCGCTTTACCGAGCTCGACTGCAGCAAGCCCAACGCCGCCCGCGGCCCCGAGCACCAGCAGCGTCTCGCCGCTTTTGAGTGCGGCGCGATCTTGCAACGCATGCAGCGAGGTCGAATAAGTGAGCAATACGCCGGCGGCGATATCGAACGGCATGTCTTTGGGAATGATCGTGCAGCTCTGCGCTTTGGCGACGAGTTTTTCGGCAAGGCCGCCATGGCTTGCGTGGGCGATCACGTGATCGCCGACCGCGATGCCGGTCACGTCGGCGCCGAGAGCCTCGACGATGCCAGCTGCTTCGAAACCGGGTGCAAAGGGTCGCGGTGGCTTGATCTGATACTTATCTTCGATCACGAGTGCATCGGGATAGTTGATGCCGCAGTACTTGACCACCAAGCGCACTTCGCCGGCTGCAGGTTCCGGTTGCGGTATCTCACGCAGTACCAGACTATCCGGTCCGCCCGGCACTTCACTCAGCAATGCTTTCATCGACGATTATCCTTTGGGGTTGAGTACATGCCAGGCTCTGAGCAGTCCGATGCAGGTCTTGGCGTCTTCGATTTCGCCACTCAAGGCGCGCCCGATTGCTTCATCGAGTGCGACCCAGTGAACTTCGAACACCTCGGCGTCTTCAGTTTCGCCGGTGACCCTCTGCAGCGAGCGCGCGAGAAAGATCGCAATGCGCTCGGTGAACACGCCGGGTGAACTCAGGCAGCAACCGAGACTTTGCCAATGCTCTGCACTGACGCCGGCCTCTTCGATGAGCTCACGACGCGCAGTTTTCTCCGCGCTCTCTTGCGGTTCGAGCTTGCCAGCGGGAAGTTCCCACACCCAGCCGCCTGCAGCATGACGAAACTGATACAGCAAGCACACCCGATTGCTGTCATCAAGCGCCACAATCGCGGCGCCACCCGGATGGTGCAAAATTTCGAGTTCGGCGCGATGCCCATTCGGCAGGTCGACCGTGTCCACGGTCAGGCGTGTGACGCGCCCGACGAAAATCTCGCGCGAGGTTATTGGCATGTCAGCGGGAACGAGCGTGATACTCGGGGTTCGGCATCATCTCACTGGCAGTGGCCAGTCGGTTGGTCATGTTGAAGAAGCCGGTGATGGCCGCGATGTCCCAGATGTCACGATCTTTGAAGCCCGCTTTGCGCAGGCGTGCAGCGTCGTTGTTGCCGACTTCGGCCGGACGGGTGGTGAGGGCGTGCGCATAGTCGAGCATGGCGCGCTGCTTGCGAGGAAGCCGGGCAGCCCGATAGTTCATGACCAGCAGTTCGCCCAATGCGGGGTCACCCGAGAGCTCGCGGACCGCTTGGCCGTGCGCGACCAGACAGTAGTAACAATGATTGGCCGATGACACCACCACCGCAATCATCTCGCGCTCGAGTTTGCTGAGACTCGACTCGCCGAACATCAAGTCGTTGTACATCGCGATGAAGGCGCGCAGCTTATCGGCGTCGAAGCTGTACGCTGCGAGCACATTAGGGACGAAGCCGATCTTCTCGTCACACCGGGCGAAATACTGCGCCAGATCGCTCGGCAGCTTGCGGCGTGCCGGGGCGGATAACTTCAGCGCAGTTTTACTTTTGGGTTGCGACGGGTAGCGGCCGGGCATCGTGACGGTTTAGCGACGGAAGCCGCCACCGCCACCGCCACCGCCATCAAAGCGAGGTGGTCGCGGCGCGCGCTCCTGTGCTTCATTGATGCGCAGTGCACGTCCGTTCATTTCATAGCCGTTGAGTGCAGCGATAGCCGCTTGCGCCTCGGACGACGGCATGTCGACGAAGCCGAAGCCACGGGGCCGGCCCGTTTCGCGGTCGTTGACGAGTTTGACGGAATCCACTTTGCCGTAGCGTTCAAAGAGTACGCGCACATCGGCTTCGTTGGCGGAGAAGGGCAGGTTTCCCACGTAGATCGTTGTCATTCAACCGTCTCTCTTGATGAATCTTTGACTGGTCGTCTGAGCACCCGTCTGCCGTGGCTTTTGCCACGACAGACGGGCCGATGCTACTACTCGCCGATCAGGCAAGTAAACGGGGTGTGGTGATTAGTGCCCGCCTTTGGCTGCGCCGTCGGCGGCAGGATTGGCCGGGAACTGCTTTTTGAAGTAGGTCCAGCTGGTTTCATTGGGCCGATCGTCGCTGCCTGGGGGTGGCGTGCGGTACTCGGAGTATTCCGTTTCAATGGCTTTACGCATCACGGCGGGAAGCTGTTCGTAGTTCTCGAGTTTTCGGCCTGCAGCGTGGATGTAGATCATGCCTGCGCGGCCGCTCATCTCCATCCAGGGCAGCCAGTCTGCCAGTCGCACCCAGCCCACTTGAACCGCCGGATTGGTGTTCTTGGGGTCAAGTAATTCATTGATATTGCCGAAGAAATTGAACATTTCGGTGGCGTGGTAAACGCCGCCGATGTTCTTTTGATATTCGCCGCCGAGGGGGTTTTTGTAGAACAGCGGCACCGTGATGGTGTTCCACCATTGGTTACCGTTGATCGTGGCCGGCCAGGTTGCGGGCTTACCGTCGGCACCGATCGGGAACACCGGGCGCTGGTTCACAGGGTCGTTGGCCGTCTGCAGAACCTTGACCGTTTCACCCGTCCAGGGGTTTTTCCATTCTCGAAGCAACTCACCCGTTGCCGGGTCGACGTAGAGCAGGAGTTCGCGCGAAACCAGCCGCCAACCCGTGCCGCGAGCCGGATCGGTCACGCTGACGCACTGGCGCATGTTGTAGCCCTCGACGTTGAAGAGCTTGCGATCGCGCTCGCCGGGAACCCGCGCGTAGCCTTCGCCGTGGAAGTAATAGATGGTCGGCGTATTGTCGAGCGCGCCGCACTGGATCTTGCGACCGACGAGGTTGACACCCTCAGGCGTGTTGAGATCGATTTTTTTGGATTTGGCAGTTGCCGGCAGACCGGTCAGTGCGACCACGCCAGCCAAGGCGGTCGCAATGATGGACGAAAAACGTACGCGGATCATCGAGTGTCTCCCCTAAGAAAAAAACACCCTGATGATACGCGCTAATCGTGTTGCAGATACTTGCTGACGGCAGGATCGATGCGGGAGACCGGCACGCGATCACGTACCAATTCCGAGAGCACGCGTTCAGTGTAGGCGGCAAGATCAGCGGCACGCGCGGCGGCCTCGGCGGGGCTGTCGGTGTGCTGCTCGACGGCGTCTGTCGGCAGCACGCGGTGCTTGGCAAGCTCGCTTTCGAGCGCAGCGAGGCGCTCGCGCAATAGATAGACCTCGGCGGTCAACGCCATGATGGCGCCGACGGCGTTGTCCATCGGCAGGTCTTTGAGAAAGTCCGGTTCGAGATCCGTTACCGGCCCTTGCAGGGATGCTTTGAAGGTGTTCATTTTTCGAACAGGTAAAGGTTCCAGTGATTGGCATTGATCGGCGCGCGCCCCGGCCGTTTCACCGAGCGATTAAGCCGCTCGAATGGCGTGACGCTGGTCTTGGAAAAACCCGCCTCGCGCGCCCAGGTTTCGATGGGCGTGTCGTACCACGGGGTCGAGTAACTCTCGTTATTGGTCCAGGCATGCGAGCGTTGCAGCACATTTTGAAACGGGTCGTTGGGGCGTAAATGAAACTCGTGACCCGCGAATAGACCGCCCGGTTTCAAGACTCGCACGACCTCGCGCAATAGCGCCGGTGTGTGCGCGGGCGGCAGCTCGTGCAGCATGAAATTGAAAAACACCAGATCAAAACTTTCGTCGGGGTAGTCGAGGTGCTCGAGATCTTGTTGTGAGAGATAAAAGTGGAAACCCTGCTCGCGAGCGCGTCGGTGCGCTACGCGCAGACAGGGCGCCGAGAGATCGACACCATGACACTCGGACTCCGGGTGCAGCTGTTGCCAGGTGATGAGCGCTGCGCCGTGCCCTGTACCCCAATCGAGTACCCGCTCGAAGCGGCGGGCAGGCAGAGAGTCGAACAAGATGCGATAGATGCCGTTGGGGTCGGCATGGGCCGGCACCGTCGTACGGCGGCCGATTTCATAGGCTAGACCATCGAGCGCGTCGCTCGCCACGCCACCGGTGTGCTGATGAAACGGCACGAAGCGGAAATATTCCGGGATCTCGAGCTCAGGATTAAGACGCAGGCTGCCTGCTGGCGCGTTGACGGCGCTCGCTTCGAGCTCGCGCGTGAGGCGCTCGCGCTGCTGATTCAGTAACGCAAATATGCCGAGGTGTGGGCGGTGATATTTGAAGCGCTGCAGATTGCGGTAGCACCAGTTGTAGAACTGGAACTCGGTCAGGTTGTCGAGCACACGTTCGGCATCGCGCCAAGTCTGCGGCTTGCTTGCCGTTGAGTCAGCCTCGACTGCAGCCGCCGAGGCGCGCTCGTAAGAGTCGTGCATCTGGCCAACCAGCGGGCCTTCCATATAGTTGCGTGCCGCGCGCAAAAAGGCGTGATAGACCCGAAAGTCGCGTGTCTCTTCGATGACGAGCGGTGGGGTAACGAGTGGTGGCTCGCGATCGCTGGGGTTGCGCTCTCGCGCGCTGCGCTCGTCGGCATCGGACTTGATTACCGCGTTCATGATCGTTCACTCCAGATAAGCGTAGCCGTTGAGCTCTCCTTCGTAGAATCGCTTGAGCGCCTGACTTTCGGCAACCGTCATGCGCCCCTCGCGAATCGCTCGCTCGCAGTCGCGAGCCAATGCAGGATAGAGCTCGGCGACATCGTACTCCATGTATTCGAGTACGCGATTGGCCGTATCGCCCTTAACCACTTCGTCGATCGACCAATTGCCGTCATCTTCAAGGCGAATATGCACCACATGGGTATCACCGAAAAGATTGTGCAGATCGCCAAGCGTTTCTTGGTACGCACCAACCAGAAACGCTGCAAGGAAGTACTCTTCGTCGGCGCGGGTGTCGTGCAGTTCAAGGGTGCGTTTCACTTCGCGGTGGCTGACGAAGCGGTCGATCTTGCCGTCCGAGTCGCAGGTAATGTCGGCCAGCACCGCACGACGAGTCGGGTATTCGGTGAGGCGGTGGATCGGCATGATCGGAAACAATTGGTCAATCGCCCAGCTGTCGGGCAAAGACTGGAACACCGACATGTTGCAGAAGTAGATATCCGAGAGGATGTTCTCGAGATCTTCGAGTTCTTCCGGCGTTTCTTCGAGGCGTCGCGCATGGTCGCGGATCTTGGCGCAGGTCGCCCAATACAGCCGCTCGGCTAGACCACGAAATTCGAGTGACAGCAAACCAAGCTTGAACATTTGCAGGCATTGCTCGCGAGCCGTCAGGGCATCGTGCCAACACTCGACCAGAGTGCGATCGCTGACTTCGCGATAGGCGCCAAGCAGATCTTGCACCGGCTGCGGTAGTGTCTCTGAGGCGTAGAGTTCGTCTTCTTTGCCGGTGACCTTGAATTTATCGAGCGCCGAGGTGCCAAGCGTGTTGAAGATCAGCACGCTGTGGTGAGCTGCGATGGCTCGACCCGACTCACTGACGATGACGGGGTGTTCGATGCCGCGGGCGTTACAGACGCTCGCGATGCGATAGACAACATCGCTCGCGTACTCCTGCATGTCGTAATTCATCGACGATGCATAGTTGGTGCCCGAGCCGTCGTAGTCGACGCCGAGACCGCCGCCGACATCAATGTATTCGAGCCCTGCACCGAGCAACTTGAGCTCGGCGTAGACGTGGGCCAGTTCGTTGATCGCTTCTTTGACGCGACGGATGTCTTGCAGTTGACTGCCCGGATGACAATGCACGAGCTTCAGACAGTCGAGCATGCCGCGCTCGCGCAGCACCTCGACCGCTTCCAATATTTCGGTGATAAGCAAGCCGAACTTGGATTTTTCACCAGCCGAGTCGCGCCAACGACCCGAGCCTTCGCTCGCGAGTTTCACGCGAATGCCAATCTTGGGTTTGACGCCCAGCCGATCGGCATGTTTCAAAATTAAGCCGAGCTCGGCAAAGTTTTCCACTACTGGCACGATGGTGCGGCCGAGTTTGGTGGCGAGCATGGCGGTCTCGATGTAGCTGTCGTCTTTGAAACCATTGCAGACGATCAGTCGATCGGGTGAATTTTCGGTGACGGCCATGACGGCGAGTAGCTCAGGCTTGCTGCCCGCCTCAAGCCCGAAACCGAACGGACTGCCGTAGCGATACACCTCTTCGACCACCAGTCGTTGCTGGTTGACCTTGATGGGAAACACCGCCGCGTATTTGTTGCGATAGTCGTTCTCGGCGATGGCGCGTGCGAATGCTTCGTTAAGCTGTTGCAGGCGATGAGCCAAGATCCCTGAGAAGCGCACGACGACGGGTGCGGTGAGCTCGCGGGCCTTGAGCCCTTGAACGACTTCAAAAAGATCGATCTCGCGACCTGCCACTTGCTCGGGGCGCACGATGACGTGGCCGGCTTGGTTGACGCCAAAGTAGCCTTGGCCCCAGGCGTTGACGTGATAAAGCTCTAGCGAGTCGTTGACCGACCAGGCGGGTTTATTCAATGCTGCTTGCTCCGTCGAAAACAGTTGTATCAGGTGTCCGTGGCTAGGGGGTGCTTCCGGTGGCGACAGCGCGCTTCGGGTCGCGAACCCATTCGCTCCACGAACCTGGATATAGGCGCGCGCCTTCGATGCCCA
>Ga0169931_10002514_pt1 | contig 29883 bp, 31 predicted proteins | sample Kivu_15m_20L_FD_129675 | JGI IMG/M metagenome (GOLD analysis project Ga0169931, IMG submission 129675) | Freshwater microbial communities from Lake Kivu, Western Province, Rwanda to study Microbial Dark Matter (Phase II) - Kivu_15m_20L... | ecosystem: Environmental > Aquatic > Freshwater > Lake...
GCAAATTCTCGCGACCCCGTCTCGCGGCGTTCGCCTTATACTGTGTACAAACTCACGCATCGCTCCGACTTTCTCGTCCTGACGAAAGCCAAGCAGTTGGCTTTCTCATTCTCTCGCTTTGCTGTTCGAATGCAGGGACTCGAACCCCAATTGCTGGTGCCAGAAACCAGTGTCCTACCGTTAGACGACATTCGATTTACATTGTTTATTATACCTTATATGTAATAAGTATTCAAGGAGTGGGTTTGTTCTACAATTCCCCTCTCTCCGCCCAAGGTTTACCTGCCGTAGGTAGGCGGATTACATTGAGGGATTAGACAAAGATGGACTGAGCTAAATTCCCCTCTTGAGGGGTGGCAGGCTTGCCTGACGGGGTGGAATAGCTTCATTTCACCAAACTCTCTATATATTTCTCTCTATTTCGTATAGACAACATAACCTGTCCCACCACTCCTTCCATTGCTTTTTTGATTGCTATATCCTCAAAATGTACTATTTCTAAATGTAAACTTTTCAAAAAATTCTCTCTTATTATATCATATTCCCCTTTATAATTATGACTTTCTCCGTCTATCTCGAATACTAGACCCAATTCTGGGATCAAGAAATCTACTATATAATTGCCTATTATCACTTGTCTATCTATATCATAACCTAATAGCTTTTTGTCCTTAAATGCAAGCCAAAATAATACCTCCGACAATACACCTGCTTTTCTTAACTCTTTTGCTTTGGGTTTGAGTTTGGGATTCTTTGGTAATTTTGAGTAATTATATATCCACCCCGTCTTTGTTTCACAAATCCACCCCTCTCCGCCCAAGGCGGATTGCCAAAAGAGGGGAATGTTTTAGCTCCATAATTTTTATATTTCTGTCTACTTTGCACGAAAGTGTGGATACAACAATATTACTGGTGGAAAAAATAATATTGTCATCATTCCAACTGATATAAAATAACTCCAAGCGTTTGTGTAGTATGTTATTATCGCTCCACCTAATGGCCAAAATATTCCAACCAAAATAATTGCCCAAAACGCCCAAACCTCTTTCTTAACAAGAGCATATTTTGTAATCAGATAAATTAGAATCATATTTAACACACTCAGCCAGCAAAACAATAAAAAAGGAAGTGTAAATGCAGGTTTTGCAACATCTGGCAATTCTGCTGTTCCATATAAATCGTTCCAAATCATAGAGTCCAAACTATGCCAAGGGTCAAATCCAACAAAAAACATTAGTATAAAGCATATTCCTGCCCCAAAGCAGCTTACAATTTTCAAGTAGTTAATAGTTCCGATAAAAATTTTCTGCGACATAATATATTCTTTAAAGTCCCACTCTTTTAGCTTTTCGGTGTCACCCCGTTTTTTGAATGGTCGCTGGTCTCCACTATTATTTTATTCTGTCAGTACAAAAGTCACAAACTATCAAACCGCAAGAACGATGGTTCTCGTGTCAATCCGTGTCTTCTGTGTTGCCCTTTAAACTTGCCCATAATGGGTTACGACCATCCTAAGTATACAAGAAAAACGAAGTTTTGTGAAGTATATTTACGGATAGTTGCTGTTATACGATGTCGCAGAGCGAGGAGTCTAACAGTGACGGAGTCGCAGCCCATTAGCTAACTAGCAAAGCGATGTTGGCTAATTGTTCAGTATATCTGATGTTTGCCGTGTTAGCTGATGTATTCCTTTTCTTTTGTCCGCCTAGGGCGGACTTGTTTTAAAAAATTTTCAAATTTCTTTTTCTGTTTTGGGCGAAGGGCAGAGGGGTTAGGGGTGAATGCCCAAAGCCCAAAACACCTTAATTTATAAATACTACAATTTATTTGTTAGCTTTTCTATTCTAATAATAGCCTCAACTCTACTTCTTAGCCCGCCTGTACCCGTGATGTAAGGTGTATCAAGTTCTCCTTTTCGTACTCGCTCGATAATATTTCTCAGCTCTGCTGGTTGATAAAATTGTTGCGAACCTTGTAATCCACCCGCTTGCTCAATAGCTTGATAGAGCTCGGCAAAACTTTGAGCGCCACCAATCGTTCCTTGACGTTCAGCTTGAGGAATTGGCATCGGTCTTTTTTCGGGTTGGTGTGCTGTGCTTGCCTTGAGGTATTCTTGGATAATCGGAATTTTTTTGAGGTAGTTTTCATACATATCAACATAGTTCCTATTTCGCATTTTTTCATTTCCATACCCGCCAGTCTGGCTTGTGTATTCAAACGCCGGCGTTACCAAATCGCCGCCCTTTATCCACGATTTCTTTAGTCCGGTAGATTGAATTTCGCTATTGTCCTCAACGCCGCCAATCCAAACCCGTCCGGCGGCATCTTTGCAAAACATGAATTTGAGTAGGCCATCTCTTGACGGAAAAACTTCAACTGCAACCTGCCCATAGACACTGGTTTTTTGTTCCCAACTTGTCAGTAATTTTGAAAAATCTGGTGATTGTTCTGATGAAAGACGAATTTGTTCCGGCGGAGTTTTTTTGCCTCGCTCGGCATAAAATCCACCTTCTAATCTTCTTGGGCTCTCTTCAATTTCTCGATAATATTCTCCCCTCTTGTTGCCAAATTTTGGCGCTGTTCCCGCAAAAATAAAATTTGGATTTTTCTTCAGTTTCAAAACTGGCATGTCCTCTCGTGTGATTTTAGAAAGTGCTTTTTGCATTACCACGGGCAAAGTTATGCTTTCTTCGCTATGCCCTTTGCCGTACCAATTCATCTCTCCGTCTTCATCCACTGTATAGTTCGGCAAATAACGCCAAACGCCTTGAGAATTACTGCGGTAGTATGACCGCGCAGTTACTTTTCCTTCTTTTTCCACATAGGCGACTACTGCAACTCGTCCCTTGCCTAATTCATAACCCGATGACGAAAACCAAACTACCGAATCGCCAATTCGTATTTTATGCTTCGGCAGAAGTCCTTCCTCTTTCAAAACTTTGGGAGTTAAAAATTTTCCCATAAAATCGTCGCCGTGGATTTCTACTTTTTCAAGAATTTTTTCCGCATCCTTGTCTTCTATCGTTTCAATTTGAAAATTTTCAAGCTCCTGGCGCGCCTCTTTTAATTCTTCTACTTTTTCTGATTTCTCTTGTTGCGCGTTGCCGGTTTGACCTTCTGTTTCAGAAACACTTTCTTCTGCCATGGTAGGATTAGATTCAAATGGATTTCCCATTAATACTCTTGCCTCCTTTGTTGTTAATAAATCATTCTCACTAACCTCACTGGGCAATTCTGGGATTGCATGGTCCAAACCCTTATATAAGGAGATCCAGTCCTTTACTGGAAATTTTACAGATGACCCTTCAGGAGCATTCAAGGCATAAAGCTCTATTTTAGATATTGTTTTGCTATATATACGACCTTCCACCTTTTTTCCTACTTGTGCGTTGCCGGTTTTACTATCAAACCCGATAATATTCCAATCGTCCTCAACTTCACCAGAGCTTCTCAATACTCTCACCTTATCGCCAGTCTGTAATAATTTTAGCTCTGCCTTTTCTTCTGTTTCAAAAACACTTTCTTCTGCCATGGCAGGATTAGATTCAAATGGATTTCTCATAGTTTTGTTGATTGTTAATATTTACTTTGATTATATAAAACAAATTATCTCGACCGAGCCACAGAATAAGCTGCCAAAAAAATCTTAAAAAATGATAAAGAAATTTCTGGATATTGCCCATAATGGGCTACGACTATTCTAAGTATACAAGAAAAACGAAGTTTTGTGAAGGATATTTGCGGATAGTTGCTGTTAGACGATGTCTTAGAGCGAGGAGTTCAGCTGATGGGAATGATTCGGCATATCTGATGTTTGCCTTAGCATAGCGGAGGCAAATATGGGTGAAGGCTTTTGTATAAAAGCCTTCACCAGATACTCTTTGTTATCTGATATATTAAAAAATCTTCTAAAATGTATTGACATTATTCACCTCTTACTAAAAATAGATTTTTGTGTGATAATGGATAAATAGTATTTGAAAATTGTATTATGGGGAAAAATGCTCATGTCCGAAAAAAATTAGGCGAAATATCTGATAGATATACTCCACAACATAATAAGGAAGTAAATATTCCTATTCGAGAAAAATTAGAAAAAATTATTGCTGAATTACCTAAAGATAAATTGACTTTGGAGGAAATTAGATCTCTCTTAGGACGAGATGGTATGCTATTATTAGTGATTCTGTTAACTGTTGTATTTCTAATTCCTGTGTCTATTCCTGGAGTGAGTACAATTTTTGGTGGGACAATTCTATTGATTGGAGCGAGTATGTTATTTGGTTGGGATTTGTGGCTACCAAAGCAGTTTTTAGCTAAAGAATTACCATCTTCTACTCTCAAAACAGCTTTCCATAAAGGGCTAAAATGGCTTGTTAAATTAGAAAAAATCAGCAAACCAAATCGAGCTATCTGGATTACCACTGGCAAGGGAGCTCATATTATCAATGGTCTGTCTATTATACTGGCAGCTATATTGCTGATGGCACCCTTTGGATTTATACCTTTTAGCAATACTGTTCCTGCTATTGCCTTATTATTCTATGCTATTGGGTTATTACAAAAAGATGGAATTAGTATAATCTGCGGACATATATTCAATATACTTACAATTATTTATTTTGCTATCTTACTCTCAGGAGGTTGGGTTTTGATTATAGAATTATTAAAGTATTTAGAAATTAAGTAAAATATATATTTCATTTCAAATTATCTAGATATTCACTCGCTATTTGGTTATAATTCTGTTTTTTGGTCTCTGGCATTTTATTATATTGAACTCCTATAAAGCCTAATCTGCCTTCTTTTTGGAGTTTGGTAAAATTTTGCCCTACAAAATTCCAGAATAAAGCATCCAAAATAGGGCTCCAGTCTCCTTTTTTGAAATCACTCATTTTGAGAATATAATTAGACGAAGCTATATAGGGTTTGGTAGTCAATAATCCACCATCGGCATAAAGAGTCATACTATATACATTGGGTACCATTACCCAATCATAGGCATCAATATACATCTCCATAAACCAATTATATACTGCGTCCGGTTGAATTTGGCATAAATTAAGATAATTGCCAAATAACATCAATCTCGGGATATGATGAGTATAAGCATATTTTTCTAATACTTGTATATGATAATCTATGGGCTCAATTCCAGTTTTAGCTGTCCACATTGCTTGTGGCATAGCTCGCTTGGAGCCAAAATAATTACTACTTCTGATTTTCTTACCTTCTAGTATATACAAAGCCCTAATATACTCTCGCCAACCAATAATTTGCCTTATAAAGCCTTCAGCTGAGGCAAGAGAGACTTGATTTTCTGATATAAAATCTAAAGTCTCTTGTATGACATAGTCAGGAGTGAGCAGTCCATTATTGAGCAAAGGTGAGATTGTACTATGGAAAACCGAATCAGATTGAGTGGTAATAGCATCCTCATAAGGACCAAATAATTCTAATCTAGTATGCAGAAATTCTCGCAAATGAACCTTAGCTCCCTCAAAGTCAATCGGACACCAAAACTGATCCATCTTACCAAAATTATCTGTGAAATATTTTTCGACATATTCCCTAGCCTCTTGGATATATTCATTATCTTGAGTCTCGAAAGTCTTGGGGATAATTATATCTTTTGGAAGTTTTTTTCTATTTTCAGTATCGTAGCTCCATTTCCCACCAATAGGCTTATTATCTTTGTCTATTAGTATATTTAATCTCTTTCTCTGCCAAATATAAAAATCATTCATCCAGTATTTACGAGCTCCAGACCTAGCCTCAAAAAACTCTCTAAATTCACTCTCTAAAGTCAAAAACATTGGGCTATTATGAATATTCAAGTGTATAGAAGCTAATTTTAGAGACTTTGATAATTTACTACCTATCCAATCATCCACCACATCATATATTTCTACTGCTTCAATTTTATGCTGTCTCAGAATATCAGTGATAGATTCAGTTTTAGCTAATTGATGAAATTCAATATATTCTACTTTAATCTGATTTTGCTCGAGATATTGCTTATATCTTTGCATACTAGCTCGATGTAAAACTAGCTTTTGTTTATGAAAATTAAATTCACTAACATATAAAGGCTCTTCTATAATAAATATAATATCGCTATACTTGAGCCTGTCAATATTCTCAAAAAGTTGATGTGGATAGATTAAAAATGCTGTTTTCATATTTTATATTATAGCATACCTGAAAAAGATGAGAAGCATAGTATACAATATTGAAATTGAGTATATATAAAATTATGTCCCTCGCTGGCGAGGGGGTACCACAAAGTGGTGGGTGTGGACAAATACTTATAACCTAACTTCAAGTTATGTCCTCCTCCGTTCCCTCCTAAATAAATATAGGAGGGAAAACATACTCCTCCACCCAAGGCAGATTGAAAAAGGTAGGATAGTTTATCATATTTTTGGGACAAAATAACAATAAAATATAAAATATTAATTATCTAATATGATTCTAATATTATTCAATTGTATTTTAAATACTCAAACTACCATTGACCTCTTGAGGCCTATTGTCAATATTATAAATTATATCCAGACAAGCGACAATACCAATCATAATAGCATTATCGGTAGATAAAATTTTATTTGGGATTATCAAATTTACTCCATTTTGTGTGGCATAATTCTCAAAAGCCTGTCTTAACTTGAGATTAGCTGTCACTCCTCCACCTATAATTACTTGCCTTATATTATAAGTGTTTACCGCCCAATTTAATTTGGCTACTAATACATCTATTACAGCTTGTTCGAAACTAGCACAGATATTAGCTATATCTTGTTCATTTTGAGGTGGATTATCTTTGATATAATATAAAACAGCAGTCTTGAGCCCTGAAAAAGACATCCTACCATCACCAGAGTTAAGCATTGGTCGGGGGAATGTAATAGCTTCACTATCCCCACTCTCTGCTAATTTGGACACTTTGGGACCTCCTGGATAGGCTAGATTTAACATTTTGGCTACTTTATCGAAAGCCTCCCCCGCTGCATCATCTTGAGTAATTCCTACTATTTCATAATCATTATAGGCTTTGACTAAAACTAATTCGGTATGCCCCCCTGATATTGTATAGGCAATAAAAGGGTATTCGGTAGGTATTGTCCCTGCTAAATTCTCATCCAATAGCCCTGAGAATATATGGCCATGCATATGATTGACTGGTATTAATGGTACTCCTAAAACTTCAGCTAAAAGATTGGCTAAATTTACTCCCACATAAAGTGATGGCTCTAACCCAGGACCTACCGTCACAGCAATAGCGTCAATTTCCCGCCCATTGCGATTTATAAATTCCTTCAGCATCACTGGTAGTTTTTTATTGTGAAGTCTAGCAGCTAGAGCCGGAACTACCCCACCATATTGACTATGCTCATTGATTTGAGAGTATACAATATGATCAGGTACCTGAAATTTTTCAGATTCTTTATCTAAATTCAATAAAGCTAATGCAGTCTCATCACAAGATGTCTCAATGGCTAAAATTTTCATATATTTGTATTGTGTCAGATTATAGAAATTAAGTCAATATTATATTCTAGCTAATAAGTGAGCCCAAAACTGAGCTATTGCTTGATAACTATATTTTCTTTGAAATTGTTCTGAGGCTTGTTCTCGGATTGTAAATTTTTTATTTTCATTTTTCTGAATTATATCTATACAAGCTGCTAATTCACTGCTAGAGCTGGGATTATAATAGATGGCTCCTTTACCTAATAATTCTTGATATTGATCTTCTCTAGGAGCTATTACTATAGTGCCAGAGGCTATTGCATTGAGAATTTGATAATTAATTGTATTATCTAGTTCCCCACTAACTATGAGACAATCTAATAATTCATATACTATTGATAAATTATTTGATAAATTCTCTGATAAGACAAAACTGCCCTGTTTAGTACTAATATCATACCATTCACAATTATTGTATTCTAAATATTTTATAAAATAATTACTAACTGGTCCTATATGCCCACATACGAAAGATTTATTAATGATATGATTATTATAACTTATCAAACCTAAATTTTGTTTTATATCTAATACTGTCTGAGTATCTAAATCCAGAAAATCTTTATAATTAATTAGTGGAAATGGAGTGTAAGCTATTTTTTGCTGATAATTAACTTTAGCTGTGTGATTAGGATATATAATAAAAGAGTAATTTAATGTATCTGTATTATCAAAATTATCTAAAACCCTGACTAAACTTAATGTGGTATTTTGTTTTAATTTCCAAGTAATAAATTGTGGCATTTTACCAATTAAGATACATCTTTCAATGATATACTGCTTAATCAAGAGATTTATTGATTTATAATCATTAAAATTAAATAATGATTTAGACATCAGATGTACTTTATCTATGTCTACTATATTTCTTGCTATATCTGCCAAATTACTATCCCACATAATAAAGTGTATCTCGGATTTGAGATACTGTTTTAATTGTTGAAATAGTTCAAACCAGTGCCTTGCTTGCTCTCTTTCACAATCTATCAATACAGCTATATGATGAAGTTTTGATATCATAAATTTTATGGAAGATATTGTCGCTTAGCTTGAGTATGTTCTTCAAATGTTTTGGAGAATATTGTTTTAGGAGGATTATCTCGAGAAGTTAAAAAGAAATAATAATCATTAGGCTGATATTCTACTACAGAATTGATAGCATCAACACTTGGATTAGTAATTGGTCCTGGGGGTAATCCAGTGACTTGATAGGTATTATAGGGTGATTGTATCTTTAAATCCTCTAATGTAGACTGAGACCTACCTGACTGTGTAATAAAATTAACTGTAGCATCACTTTGTAATTTCATACCATCCTTGAGTCTATTCATAAATATACCTGATACAACTTTTCTATCATCAAATTTTGCAACTTCCTTCTCAACTATGGAGGCTAATATAAGAACTTCATACGGGGATAGCTTATCATTACTCTTAAGACTAGGCAGAGCCTTCTTTTGAAAATTATTCAGCATTTTAATAATTACAGCTTCTACATTGGAGTCATCAAAGAATCTATAAGTATCTGGATAAAGATATCCTTGCAAGGAATTATTTTCTATAAATTCATATTTAGTTTTGTCAAAATCCTTAGTTGCTTGAATAAAATCTTCTCTACTAAAATCTAATCCTGAGGCTAATATATCTCCTATCTCATAAATGTCTGAACCCTCTGGTATGGTAATTGTCACTTCTGGTTTGACTAGCAGCCCCCTAGCTATCATCTTTATAACCTGATCTGTATTCATATTAGGGGTAATATTATATCTAGCAGCCTTGGGAGATAGTTTTCTAAATGATATATAAAAATTTAGTCCATTAATTTTAGATATAATATTCTGTTGTTGTAAGTTACTAATTATATCTGCCCAGCTTTCTTCTTTTACCTCAAATATTGTGTCTTCTGTGACTAGAACTGTAGCTCCTATAGTATTAACAACATTAACAATATAAATAGCTCCCGCTACCCCTATCAAAAATACTATTAATAATATCCAATATATAATTTTTTTCATCATTATTATATTTTATCTTCTAAATTAGCTGATCTCAATAAAGAATTTACCTTTTTGACTTCTTGTACTTTATCTATATGTGAGACTAGCAAAGCATCTTCTGTCTCTACTATGACTATATCACGAATACCGATTGTGGCAATAACCTTATTTTTATTATGAGAATGCACTAATATATGCTCAGAATCAATATCAAAATGTTGGGAACTACCTTTGTGAGTGACCGTTATCTCATCAGTCTGTAACATATCTTTAAGAGCCGACCAAGACCCAATATCGCTCCAACCTATATCAGCTGGGATTACTACTATATATTGAGCTTTTTCCATAATTCCATAATCAAAGCTAATCGCATCAGTTAATTGATATAAATTTTCTAAATCTTTTAATTTATTTTTTTCTAATTTTTTTAAAATTTTAGCAGTTTTTGGTAGATATTCTTTATACATACTCAATAATCTTTGTTTTTGTACCACGAACATTCCTGAATTCCAAACATAATTACCATCTGCTAAATATTGAGTTGCTGTCTTGAAATCTGGTTTCTCTACAAAAGCCTCCACTTCATATATGCCTTGCTCTTGTTCCCCAAATATAGATTTTTTATGGTATTTGATATATCCATATCCAGTCTCTGGAGAGGTGGGGGTGATTCCAAGAGTGACAATATATGCAGGTAACTGTTGTAAAAATTGGTCTGCTAATTGTAAAATTCTACATAATTCCTGTGGCTTATGAATATAATGATCTGCCGCCAGAAAAGCTATAGACTCATCTGGCTTAGCAGAGACTGCTATAGTAGATAATCCATTAGCAGGGGCGGTATCTCTTTTTTCTGGTTCTAAAATTATATGATTGATTGCCAATTGTGGTAATTCACTTATAACTTCATCTTTGTATTGTACATTAGTAGAGACATAAATATCATCTAGAGTAAAATGTGTCAATAATCTCTTGACTGTCATCTGTAGCATTGTCTCTTCTCCAAAAAGTGGTTGGAATTGCTTAGGCTTAGATGTCCTACTCAGTGGCCATAATCTAGTACCAGTCCCTCCTGCCATTATTACTATTTTCATATATTTATTATTTACCTCTTCTTTTACCTCTGCTATGGTACTCGGCAATGGCCTTGTCAAATTCCTGCATATTAAAGTCAGGATAATTAATATCTGTAAAATAATACTGGGAATTAGCAGTGTCCCACATCATAAATCCTACACTATTATGTGGCTCTCCACCTGTACGAATCAATAAGTCTACTGGTGGTAAATCTTTGGTATATAATGATTGCTTGACTAATTCTGGAGTAATTTCTAAATTGGGATTGGCTAATTTTTTCTCAGATATAGAGCGAATAGCTTGTAGAATTTCCTCATCTCCATTATAACCTAGAAGACAATTAAGAGTATAATTGGAATAATCTTTGGTATAATCAATAGCCTGCTGTAAAATATTTTGTAAAGATTCAGGAAATATCTCTTGCCATTTACCAATTATATTTATTTTTATTTTTTGAGTATGAATTTCTTTATAAGTTAATAATATTTTGGTAAATTTTTCAAAGTTCTTATATAAATGTTGAACTTCATCTTGAGGCCTCTTAGCTAAGTTATCTAGAGAAGCTCCCCAAAAAGTTATATTTTTAACTCTTCCATCAAAGGCCTGTGCTATAATTTCTCTAGTCCTTTCAAAACCTTCAAGATGTCCTTGTTCTGAAGTTTTGCCATTGGCTTTTGCCCATCTACGATTTCCATCAGGTATAATTGCAATATGATCTATCATAATATATAAAGTTTTTATTCACCAATATTGATTTATTATATCATACCCTGAGTAATTTTCCAGATATCTCCCGCCCCCATAGTGACGATAACATTATTATCTCCCTTAATAAGCGCTAAGTCTTGTTTCAAATCATCTGAATTTAGATATAATTTACTATTTTTATTCTGAATATATTCCATAATATTATCACTTTTGACTACCCCTATATTCTCTCTAGCTGAAGCATAAATTGGCATTAAATAGACATAATCTGCTTGAGACAAAGCTTGTCCAAATTCTTTCAAGAGCATTTCTGTTCTACTAAAAGTATGTGGTTGAAAAACACAATGTATAATTTTGCCTGGATATTGTTCTCTTAAAGCTTGAATTCCTGCCATAATTTCAGTTGGGTGATGAGCATAATCATCAATAATAACAACTCCTTTATAAGTTACTCCTTTATATTCTAATCGTCTCTGAGTCCCTCTAAACCCTAGCATAGCCTCAATACTAGAATTAATATCAAAATCTAGAGCATATAATAATCCAAGACAAGCAAGAGCATTGAGTCTATTATGATTACCTGCAATAGAGAGATTTAACTGATTATATTGTCTCCCCTCTACTATTACCCTGTTTCCCTCATCAAGAGTAATATTATTATCTAGATTAAGCCCAAATTTAAGTATTTTTCTTGTTTTATTTTGAATCTTTGGCAAAATATAATGGGCTATATTCTCATCATCTCCATTGACTATTAAGGGCTTATCTGCTGGTAAGTTATCAATCACATTCACAAAAGCCTGATAATAAATCTCAGCGGTTGTGAAAAAATCTGGATGGTCATAGTCTATATTCAGTATAATCAAACCTCTCATATCAATATCTAAAAAATGATTCTGATATTCATCAGCCTCTACTACCAAATATTGCGAATTATTATCTCCAATTCTAGCATTCCCTCCAAATTGAGGAACTACACTACCAATCACCCCAAAGGGATTCTGAGATAATTCTTGCAAAGTATAAGTCAAAAGTGCTGAAGTTGTAGTTTTCCCATGAGACCCAGCCACTCCTAAAGTTGTATCAAAACTCTTAGCAATATTACCTAGAGCTTGACTATAAGTAAATATTGGTATATTTCTATTCAGAACTTCAATCACCTCTGGATTAGTAGGATTCTTCCCTTCAAGATAATAAGCTCCTGAAACTACTGCATAATCAATATTGTCAGGAATATTACTAGAATCAAAGGGAGATAAAACCCTAATTTTAGATTGAGCTAAAACTTTGTCAGTCATAAAAGATTCACTCACATCACTTCCAATAACCTCAATTCCCTTAGCCTGCATAACTTGAGCTAAGGCCGTCATACCTACTCCCTTAATCCCGATAAAATATACCATAAATTAATGACTTAAACTAAATAATTCTTCTGCAATCCTTGCAGCTGCATCTGGAGTGGCAAACTGTACTGTTTGCTCCGACATAGTCTGCATGATATCTGGTTGTTGCAATAATTCATTAATTTTTTCTAGCACTATATGGGGAGTGAAGTTTGGCTCTTCTAAAACAATACTGGCTCCAATTTTTGCCATTTCATAAGCATTAGACCGCTGTTGCCCAGCATCAACTGTAATTGGTACCAGAATACTTGGCTTATGAGTAAGACAAATATCCATAATACTAGAAGCTCCGGCTCTTGATACTACCAAGTCAGCTGCTGCATAAGCATGTTTCATCTCAGAATCCAAAAATCCAGCATAATGATACAGTCTATCCTGATAAATCTCCAATGACCTTGAAACACTTCTAGCCTCATCCATATTATTCTTACCAACAATATGAATAATTTCTACTAATTCCAAGAATTCTGGTAGAATTTCCCAAATTACTTGATTAATAATTCTAGATCCTTGACTACCTCCCACTATTAGTAACACAGGTTTTTCAAAGGTTAGCTCAAAAATTTTTCCCGCCTCATCTTTGCTCCCTTCTGTAATATCTGGATGAGTCATATTGCCTACTATGCTAGTTTTTTTCTGACCAAAAACTTTAGCTACATTAGGGAATCCCACAGCCACCACACTAGCAAACTTCCCTAAAAACTTATTAGCGAGTCCCGGAATAGAATCAGATTCATGAATCAAAGTTGGTACCTGATACAACCAAGAGACCAGAACCCCCGGCACACTTGAATAACCACCTTTACCAAAAGTAACATCTGGCATAAATTTCCATATATACCATTGAGTTTGGATTAGCCCCCATATAGAACGAAACATATCAAAGAAATTATCAATAGAAAAATATCTTCTAATTTTACCAGCATAAACTTCTTTATAAGGGATATGATGAGAATTTAATAATTCTTTGGCTACTTCATCTAATTGACCTACAAGTAAAAATTCTAGCTCTACCTTTTGTACTTGAGCTAATTTTTCTAATTCCTCTTTGACAGTAATAACTGGTACAATATGCCCCCCAGTTCCACCACTTGCAAATAATACTTTCATATATATTTTATCTATATATTATATTGTAAACAAAATTATGTATTTGGTCAAATTTTTGTATGAGATGAGCCTTTGGAGGAAGATAAAAAACAAAACTCACTGTCTCCCTTTGGAGGCTTTAAGTCCCTCCTATACTCTGGTTTAGGAGGGGGAGTACCCGTAGGGGGAGGGTGGACAAAAATTTAATCTTTAATGTAATTAAACAGTCTGAGTTGAATCTAGCTCAGTCCACCTCCGTGCCCTCCCAAACTAAAGGATGGGAGGGCACACCTCCTCCGAAGGAGGACAGGATACATAATACGGGCGACTGAAAGGTTGAGTACATCCGCCTCGGGCGTGACGCCCCCTCCTAATATCTCTTTTGCAAGAGCTAATAGGAGGGACAAAAGCCCTACGAAAAAACAATATACCTCCTATAATTCTCTCTCCGTAATAATCTTAATCCCGAATTTTTTAGCCTTTTCTAATTTGCTCCCTGCCTTTGCTCCCACTAATAATATATCTGTCTGAGAGCTAACTTGAGAGACTACAATTCCCCCTTCAGCTTCTATTTTAGACTTCAATTCATCTCTAGTGAATTGATCGAATGTTCCCGTAATACAAATAGTTTTATCAGCCCAAATGCCTTTTTTGGCTATTAGATAATCTATGCTTATACCTGCTTTTAATAATTCCTTAATTAGATGTAAATTATTAGAATTATATATATAATCTATAATTGAGTTAGCAACTTTCTCTCCAATATCTGGAATAGCTTGTAATTGCTCTAAATTCGTACTCAAGAATTCATTTAGACTTTGAAAATGCCGAGACAATTGTAAAGCTGTTTGATTCCCAACCATCGGTATACCTAAGGCTTGAATAAATCTTCTAAAAGTAATATTTTTAGAACTCTGAATACTATTGAATAAATTCTGAGCTGATTTATCCCCAAAGCCAGCAGTAATTCTAATATCATCGAGACTCAGTTTGAATATATCATCAATATGTTTAATCAAATAGGCTTCTTGTAATTTTAATAAGATTTTTTTGCTCAAACCATCTATATTAAACCCTTCTTTTGAAACAGCATAGGATAAATATTCAATATGGCGAGCCGGGCATCTAGTATTAGGGCAATATTGATTGACTTGTTCCTTGGCTTGAATCAAAGCAGTACCACATTCTGGACAAATACTTGGATATTGATATTCTTTCTCAGAGCCCATTCTAAGCTCTGGTAAAACCCTGACTATTTCAGGAATCACATCTCCGGCTCTTCTAATAATCACAGTATCCCCAATCAAAAGCCCTAATCTTTCAATTTCATCTTGATTATGCAAGGTGGCTCTAGTCACAGTCACACCATATACATTAACTGGTTGCATTATAGCCACAGGAGTGACTTTACCGGTTCTGCCAACTTGTGAGATTATATCTATCACTTGAGTGGTAACCTCCTCAGCTGGGAATTTATAGGCAATCATAAACCTTGGTCCCTTACCAGTAAAACCTAATTGATTCTGCATATTCTTATCATTGACCTTTACTACCACTCCATCATAGGCAAAATCTATCTTATCTCTCAAATTCAACAATTCCTGATAATATTCTTGTACTTGCTTGATATTATCTAACAATTTATTCTCTTTCACCACAGGAAATCCCAAAGCCTCTAGAATCCAATATTCCTCTTGCTGAGTAGTCTGTCCCAAACCAGTAATCAGACCCCAAGTAAAAAAACTAAGTCCCCTATTAGCAGTAATGGTACTGTCTAACTGCCTCAGAGACCCTGCTGCTAAATTCCTAACATTAGCATATTCACTCTGACCTTGAGCTTTGAGTTTTTGATTTAATAATTTTAATTGAGAATATCTAATATAAGCCTCACCTCTGATCTCACAGTCACCCTGCCAAAGACTTTCAAATCTCTGAGCTAAATTAACATCATAATTTTTGAGTTTATCCACAATTTGCTCTTTTGAATTTAACTTAATTGGGATATCCTGAATAGTCTTAATATTATGAGTAATATTCTCACCTTCCTGTCCATTACCTCTGGTTAAGCCTTGAATTAATTTATAATCTTCATATTTAATACTCACTGCTAGACCATCTAATTTGAGCTCTACAAAGTATTGTTGATCACTAAATTTATCCACAATCCCCTTATTACGATCTTCCCATTGCTGTAATTCTGACTCATCAAAGACATCATTCAGAGACATCATCGGGACAGTATGAATAATTTTTTCAAATTCAGGCAAAACTTCACCACCTACTCTCTGAGTAGGTGAATCAGGAGTGATAAGTTCTGGGTATTCAGACTCTAATTGAGATAATTGATGCATAAGACTATCCAATACTCCACCTGAAATACTAGATATATCTTGAATATGATAATTAGACCTATGCTTTTTGATCTCTTGTCTTAATTTTTGTAGTCTATATTTAATCTCTTTTTTCTGCATATAATTAAGGCGCAAACTCTTCTTCCAAAACTCTCTCTATTCTAGTACCACCACGTGTAACTATACCCGTACTTACAATATAAGCTGGTGTACTACCAAATCTTGGTTTAAAATCTACCTTGTACTGTATACCAAGAGTAGGATTTAATTCAAAAGTCTTTGTAGTACTAATATTCATATTAAAAGGCATAGTGGTAGTGCTAGTGATTATTGACACATCATAAACCCACATTTCTAAACCAGTTTTAGCTGCTTGTACAGCCTGTTGAGACATTAGATTTTCTCTAGAAATCTTGGACTCTATTGATACTTTCTGAGCTAAGGGAGCTAATAATATAAGTATAATACTACATACTAATAATGTCACTAATAGACTAATATCTCCTTTTTTAGTTTTATATTGCTTATTCATAATATATTATTTTAATCATTAAGAGGCAGTACACTAATTTGCATAGTTACAGAATCTTTATTATCTAGAGATTGGGCTGTAATACTCATAGTTGTAAGATTAGTTGTATTATTTTTCCAAAATCTTAAATCGACAACCCTAAATATAGTGTTTTCTGTTAATTTTGTTGAAGTATTTCTAACTATTTCATTATTATTTAGACTATATGTAACGGGACTTCCATTTTGATCTGTAAAGCTCAATGTACTTCCATTTATAGATACATTTGAGGAAGTTTTGAGTTCCTTTTCCATTTTATTAATTACAAATTGGAGATTATCTCTCATATTATCAGCTGTCTGAGATTCTCTTTGATATTTAATCACACTTGCTACGGGTTGGGAGATAATTAACATAATAATAGATAATATACCTATTACCACTATTAATTCTACTAAAGTAAATCCTCTTTTCATATTTTTAATTTATTTTATATAATTCAATAGTGGCTTGATATACTCTCAGATTCCCGCCTTTTGGATTACGGACTACAACGGTGCTGGTGACTGTAGGGATAGATGGGGGGATTGCCGTAGTATTAACATTAGTGATTTCAACAAATCTATGAAAAATTCTATTTCCTGCAGTTGCCGATAATACATAAGCTCCTGTTGAGTTTATATCTAAATCACAACTATTATCAATACTCGTATCTGTACAAGTTGATACATTGTTTAAAGTATTAGTAATATAATCTACCTGATACTTCTCATTAGCTACAGTCCCATCTTTAGCATAAATTGCTCTTACTATTTCCAAGCCCTCAGCTACAAGTAGATTGGCGGTATTATCATATTGTAAGAAAAATTTTGACCTGATAATGCTAGTTTGTAATTCTAAAACTGCTACTAAAGTGGTTGCCAATATAGTAATTGCTAATAATGATCCGACTAATGTTGCTCCTTTTTTAGTTTTCATATTAATTATTCTACTTTAATTAAACCTATATCAGTGACGGTAATGGTTTTAGTAACTCCACCTAGAGATAATATAACTAATGAATCTGATGATAATCTTTCTGCAAAAGGAATATTAAATGTTATAGTTTTATCGGAATCAATACTAGCATAATTAAGTTCAGGGGTTGTTGCTGTTCCATAGTTATTTTCTCCACTACAAGATATAGTACCTGTTTGATAAATAGGTTGTATTGTTCTATTAGTTTGATCTATCTTAACTCCTATAGCACAAAGTGTAGAACCAGTTGCAATTCCAGTCTCACTCCTAGAGGTTGCTAGAGCTGAGTTTTGGGCTTTCCTGAGAGCTTGCACTACCTTGGCTACATCTTCTTCTAGCCTTGCTCTTTGTCTAGAGGCTACAAAAGCTTGTATACCTATCCCTGATAGTATGCCTATTATGGCTATTGATACTAATATCTCGGTTAATGAGAATGCTTTTTTCATATTTATATATTAGACATAATTAAATAATACCATATATTAACATTTGGTACAAGTTTTATTGTAATTAGGGTGAATACTATTATAAATGACAAGATTATACTTGGTCCAAAGGCAATTTTTTGTTTCAGAGAAGAGTTGTGATTCATAATCATTAAACTAATCCCCCAGATTGTACCAATGATAAATGATCCAAAGAAAAACGGAATAGCCCACATTAAGGGGATAAATAGTCCAAGCCCAAAGAATAATTCCACATCTCCCCAACCTATGCCTTGCTTTTTAGTAATAAAGTATAAAAACCAAGTAATAAAAGTACAGGCTAGAGCCGTAATCAGAGAATCTGGGATTATTCTTATACTATAATATTCTAGCCCAAAATAGATTATTCCCAAAATTTGTATAGCTCTTAGCTGTATGGTTGGGATTAATTGATGCTGGAAGTCATATACAAATACAATAATAAGCTGAGTAATAAGAATTAAGATAATTATAATTTCTAGAATTTGTAGCCAAGTCAAGTTATATATAGACATTATATTTGGAATTGCAAGATATATATAAGCAGTAAAAAGAGTGGCAGTAATTAATTCTACTAATGGATATTGAATGGACAGAGACTTATTACAATTACGGCATCTCCCTCTCTGAATTAAGTAAGATACAACTGGGATTAACTCATACCAATTTAGCTTATGCTGGCAGTACATACATTCTGACCTACCATTCCAAAACTTTTTCTCAGTAGTCATACGGAATAATACTACATTCAGGAAACTTCCAATTCCAAGTCCTAAGATAAAGATTATAATAAGAACATATAGCATAAATAAAAAGGTTTAAAGTTTTATTAATTCCAGTTAATTTGATAGATAGGAGAAATTTAATTCTCTCTTATCTACACAAAGTAACTTGAATTATGGACAGGTTGTTGCTGTATTAGCAGGAGCGGAAGCGACAAACCGCGAGGAACCAGTTTGGTCAACACAATAATATTGCAGCGTACCTGCTTCATTTCTAACTTGAGCAGCCATAAAGTAAAATCCCACTCCTCCATTACCTCTGAGCCTAGTAGCTGTATCAGCTCCTTCTGCATTGCTCTCAATACTAGCTCTAACTCTTGAGATTTCAGCAATAGTACTATTTAGTGGGTTTACATAAGTATTTGTGGAAGATGTATATCCATTTAACTCCATAATTCCTCTTAATTGAGAAAGTCCAGATTGAGCAGCTGATGTTCTAGCTCTTGTTCTAGCTGAGTTAACATTTACCAATACTACTGATGATAAGATACCAATAATAGCAATTACTACAAGTAATTCGATAAGTGTAAATCCTTTTTGTAATCTTTTCATTTTTTTACACCTCCTTTCTGTTGCATATTTGTGAATTTAATTATTAAATTGGACTATAATTACATTTTAGAACGATCCTGCGACATTGTAAATAGGCATAAGTACAGCTAGCACAAAAAATGCTACTCCAATTCCGAGTCCCACTATCATTATTGGTTCTATCAAGACCGTAAGATTAGCTACTAGAGTATCTATTTCTTGCTTATAAAATCTGGTTAATGTCTCGAGTACTAATATTGTCTTACCTGTTTTCTCCCCTACAGAGATAATCTGTGAGGCTATATAGGGTACTTCATTATGCTTCATAAGAGTATCAGATAATTGTCCCCCTGCTTTTAAATTCACAATTCCCTCTTTAATAATACCTTCAAAAATATAATTTCCTACTACTTTGGAGCTTATCTCTAAGGATGATATTAATGGCACTCCAGACCTTAATAAATTTCGCAAGTTGGTAGCCAATCTGGCAATATATAATTTGGTAAATAATTGACCAAATAATGGTGTTTTTAATTTCCATTTATCTGCAAATTTACTACCAGCTTCTGTATTGAGAGCATAGACTATACCCCCCACTATACCTACAAGCCCTATTAATACTACCCATACATATTTTTGTAGAAAATTGGACCCTGCTATTACAATTTGAGTCATCCAAGGCAATTCTTGGTCTGAAGCTACACTTTCTAGAACTTCTACCAATTGAGGAAGTACAAAATAGGCAATACCCAATCCTAAGACCACGAATATGAGAATTACAAAGACAGGATAGACTAAAGCTCCTTTGATCTTACTATTGAGTTTATATGTCTCTTCTAGATAATCTGCCATATATAATAAAGTTTCTTGCAGTCCCCCTGAGGCTTCTCCTGCACGAATTATAGAGACAAATAATTTATCAAATACTTTAGGATGCTTTTCCATAGCATCGGATAACAAGTTACCATCTTGCAAGTCTAATACTATCTGATCTAGAATTTCGGTAAAGTATTTATTACCTTTATTTTGGTCTCTGAGTACAGATACAGCATCAACTAATGGGATTTGCACCTCCAAGAATACAGATAAAATTCTAGTAAATAAAACTAATTCTCTAGCTGATACTCGATTAAATATTTCTAAATCTTTACCAAAGGCTGATTGCTTATTAGTATCCTGCAGAGAAATTACAATCAAATCTTTACCTTGTAGAGCACTTAATGCTGAGTCTTCACTAGAAGCGGTAACTATACCTTGTTTAGTTACTCCATCTTTGGTTTTTGCTAAATATGTAAATTTTTTCATAATATTTTAGTTATGTTGCTGACCTTTTGAGCATATTTCTTAAGCTAATTGGATCTGGAGAATGTATAAGTGCTGTCTCATAGGATACAATTCCACGGACTATCAAATCAAATAATGATAAATTCATAGTAATCATACCTTCCCCACGATTAGTTTCTATAACCGTATCTATCTGATAGATTCGATTCTCTCTAATCAAACTTCTAACAGCATTATTAGTTAACAATATTTCAAGAGCTGGCGTCAATTCTCCATTCACTGTAGGGATTAGTCGTTGAGAGACTACTGCCTGTATAGAGTTAGATAACTGCGACCTTACTTGCCCCTGTTGATGAGTTGGGAAAGTATCTAGAATTCTGTCAATTGATTGAGATGCACTATTGGTATGAAGTGTAGAGAATACCAAATGTCCAGTCTCAGCTGCCGTCACAGCTACTTTAATAGTATCCAAATCCCTCATTTCTCCTAGAAGAATTACATCTATATCTTGTCTAAAAGAGGCTTCTAGAGCATTACTAAAGCTTTTTGTATCATAACCTACTTCTCTTTGGGTAATAATACTTCTATCTGGCCTATAAACAAACTCAATAGGATCTTCAATAGTCACAATTTTGACATCTCTAGTGTGATTAATTTCATTAATTATTGAGGCTAAAGTGGTAGATTTACCTGATCCTGTGGGACCTGTCACCAATACAAAACCTTGGATTAATTTTGAAAATTGATGCATCACTGAAGGCAAACCTAACTGTTCAAAAGTAAGAATTTCAGATGGTAAATATCTCATAACTACATTAGGGTAACCCCGTGCAATAAAAACATTAACACGAAATCTAGTATTAACTTCATCAAATGTATATGCAAAATCTTGCTCTTGTCCAGCATATAATTCATCCATCTTTTCTTTTGAAATCATAGTTGCGAGTAATTCATCTATAGACTCTTTGGTCAAAATTGCAGCTTCTTCAATTTGAATTAATCGATTTTTAACTCTTAAAATTGGCTTGCTCCCAGTAGTAAGATGAATATCTGAGCCTTTAGTTGTAATAATTTGATTAATAATGGGTATTAGATTGATTTGCATACATTTATAATATTAGTTTAGGACAAATACTCTTGTACAATTCGCATGACTTCAGTTGGAGTATAATTAGATTTTACTATATAATCATTAGCTCCTAACTTAAAGGCTTGATCTATATCTGTCTGTGAGGACAAATTACTTAACACTATAATTGGAATATATTTCGTTTGAGATTTGTTTTTTAATAATTTTAACAACTCAAACCCACTAATATTTGGTAAAATTAAATCTAACAGAATTAAATCGATACTATTTTTATCTAAAATAGTGTCGATTTCATCTTGATCTAACCCTACAAATACTTTGATTTGCGTTTCTTCTATCTTATTAACATACATCTGCTTGATAAAAGGATCGTCCTCGATTAATAGTATGTTTTTATTACTCATATATTTTTATACATTATAATATTATAATATCATATTTAAATAATTTTGTCTATATCTCCACCATTGTTAATAACTCTGTCAAGGAAAGATGTCCCGCTAATACTTTAAGTATACCATCCTGTTTGAGAGTAACATAATTATTTTTGTTCAAATACTCAATAATCTCATCTCTTCCTGTATTCTTTTCTATTATGGCTCTTAAATCTTCTGTCATAGATACTACTTCGAATATTGCCATTCTACCTTTGAATCCACTATTATGACATTCCTCACATCCTACCGGTTTATATCCTTTATCAAAATTGCCAGAATACACACTTCTAATATATTCTTCATCCAAAGTATTGAGAGAATCTTTGATATATTGTTGTTCTTTTTCTGTAAAGGTAATTTCTTGTTTACATTCTGGACATAGTTTTCTTGCTAATCTCTGGGCTATAACTACTTGTAATGAAGCTGATAAAAGGAATGGTTCTACTCCCATATCTATAAGTCTAGGGATAGCTCCTGGAGAATCATTGGTATGTAATGTTGAGAATACTATATGACCAGTCAAAGCTGATTGCACAGCAAGACTAGCGGTCTCTCCGTCTCTAATTTCTCCTACCATAATTATATCAGGATCTTGCCTTAGAATAGATCTAAGTCCTGTAGCAAAGGTATAGTTAATATCTGGTCTTACCTGAGATTGATTAATGCCTGGTAAATAATATTCTATTGGATCCTCCAAGGTTACAATATTGATATCTTCCGTATTAACTTGAGATAACAATGTATATACTGTTGTGGATTTTCCAGACCCGGTGGGACCCGTTAGGAGTATCATACCAAAGGGCTTGGTGATAGCTTCTTTTACCATTTCAGCTTTAGGTCCTATGAATCCTAATGCTTCTAAAGAACGAATACCATTCGAAGTATCTAGAATTCTAAGTACTATTTTTTCTCCATATTGAGTCGGAAAAGTTGAAACTCTAAAATCTATTTTTTTATCTTGGTCTATAATAGAAAACCTTCCATCTTGCGGTTTTCTTTGTTCATCAATTTTTAGATTAGATAAAATTTTAATACGAGCTACAACTGGAGAATAGAGAGCCTTTGGTAGAATTAAGCTAGTATGTAAAACTCCATCTACTCTAAACCTTACCCTAACTGACTCCTCTGAACCTTCAATATGTATATCTGATGATCCTCCAGCTACTGCTGTTTTTACAATTACTGATACTATTTTTATAATTGGAGCTGTTTCTAAATTTTCTTTATTAACATCTGATATATCCGGTAATTCTTGAGTTTGTTCATTTTTTTCTTTAAATTCTTGAATATTTTCTTGAACAGCATTAGTTAATGTATCAAAATCTTTTAATAACTTTTTTATATCTGATTCTGTAGAAACAAATAACTCAAATTTCAGAGATTTTTCTTGAAAAATAAATTTTAAAGCTTGAAGTGCATTATAATCATTAGGATCTGTAATAGCAATATATACAATATTCTCATCTTTAGCAAAAGGAAATAACAAATATCTTTTCATTATTGTAACTGGCAGTAAATCATACAACTCTTTATCAACCGTATATTCTGATAAGTCAATATAGCTCAGACCTAAAAACTCAGCATTTAATTTGATCAACTGATTCTCCGTGAAATTGGTTTCTAAAAAATCTTTAACATCTTCTTCTGATAACTTATCAAAATTTTCTATTTTTTGAAACTTATCAGGAAACTGTATTTTTAGAGATTCAAATGTTTTTCTTAAATCAAATTGCATATTTTGAGCATTTATTTGAAGAAATTATTAATTACACTAATATAATCTGCTGTATCTATCTCTGTATTAATATAACTTAAAATTGGGGCTATAATTTCATATCCAAAATAAATCATAGCAGCTATACTTAGTATTATTATAATTAATGATGTATTTATTATGCTAGGGTTGGAAGTTTTTTTCATAATTTTATATAATATGCTTTTGCTGTTATTGTAGATTCAACTTTTTCTGACACTGTTTCTGACTCTGAGTCAGTACTGAATGAAAGACTAATATCCTGAATGTCAATATATTGCTTGGATCCGACTAACTTAGATAGAAATGAATCTATAGAACTTTTTTTCCCACTAATACTAATACTTATATTGATACTTTTTAGTGTATTAGATTTAGCAGAGGCAGAATCTCCTTCACTTTGAGGAATAGAAACATTAGAACCAGACTCTTCTTCTAATTCTAAGTTAGCTGATGGTCTGTTGGAGGTATCTACCTGCACATCCAAACTAGATATATTAATATTTGATTCAATGGCAAATCTATCTATTAAATTGACTAATTCATTTTTATTAAATTGTTTAGGTACAAATTCATTAACAGATTTAGAAATATTAGCAGGAGAGCTACTATCAAAAGCTTTCTTTACTGCTAGTTCATTTTTAGCATTATTGATACTTTTAGTCTCAGTAGTTATTCTAGGTAATAAAAATGAATTTACTGTCCAGATAGCAACTATGAATATGATTAATATTATAAATTTTATTGAATTTGACATATATTTATTTTAATACTATTTCTACTCCAAATACAAACCCAAAGTCACCTCTATCCGAACTTACTGCTGAATAACTAGATCCCGACACAACTTTAAGCTTATTGAAAGCTTCTATTTGTTTTGTGACATCATTAATAGATGGGACCGTCATTGATATATTAACTATTTTACTAGATTTATTATAGGCAAAACTAGAAACTTTAGATCCTAAAACATAAGCTGATTCTATTTGTTTTATAGCAATTGTAGGGGGATAACTATTTTCTATTAAATCTACAATATCAAATAAACCTTGTTCTAAGTCATTATGAATATAGTATTGACTATTTTTCTCATCCAGTTTTCCTATATCTCCAATCACTTTAGCTTTTTCCCTCACCACAAAAATCCAATATATCCCCCCAACTATAGTTATATATATTATGAAAAGAGAGGCAAGTATGTAGATTAATATATTATTTCTATCTTTAGACTTTAATTTCTCTAATTGCTCAAGATTTTTTTGACTTTGTGGGACAAATTTTATACTATCCATATTTTTATTCTATATAATTTTTTAATGTTACTCCTACAGATAATATTAAATCCTGCCAAATATCTAGCATTTTATTTTGATCTCTAATTCCTTTAACAGATAGTCCCGCTATAGGATTAGCTCTGGACAAATGAATATTATCATTGTTTAATTGATTCTTTAAAGCAAATTCTATATAATCCAAAGCTCCGGACATTTTAGAAGCCCCTCCTAATATAACAAAGTTATTAATATTTATAGCCATAGTATCATTTACTACTCGCAATAAACGGATTACATCATTTGAAATAAAAGAGCTGACTTTGGATTGTATAAGTTCTGTAACTTGAGAATCTGCCCCACTAATACCATTTTGTTTTTTTATATTTTCAGCCTCTATAATAGAACAACCTCTAAGCTGAGCAATCGCTTCGGTAATGTAATTACCTCCAAAATCAAATGACTGTATTTTCTGAAGCTTTTTATCAGCATTTACTATCATAACTGTACTGTTTCTAGCACCTATATCAATAATACAAATTTGCTCTTTAGGTAAATTAAGAGCTCTTAAAGTAGAAAAACAATCTAATTCAAAACCTTTAATTTTTATACCCAAAGCTTTACTTACTTCTGTGTATTTATCAGCAATAGTATTTGGTATAGCTATTATAAGAACATTATATTGGTCCTGAGAATTATTTTTACCTAAATTAATCCAATCTAATTGAACAGAGCTGAGTGGAACCGGAATATGTTTTTTAGCTTCTAAAGGTACTGTTGTTAAAAATTCTTCTTCTCCTAGAATTGGAACTTGTATAACTTCAAATAATGCCAAGTATGATGGCAATGTCATATAAGCTTGAGATATATGCATTCCTGATTGCTGCATCATGACTTTAATAATATTTGTTATAGCTTGAGAGGATAAAGAGACCTCACTACTTTTTTCTTGTACAACTTTATCTATGTCGCTTTCCCATATACTATAATTATTTATATTATATTTACCTACATCACCACTCATTTCCACAATTTTAACTGTCTGAGTTCCTATGTCTATGCCAAAAGATTTTTTTTGTCCTAATGCAAACATTGTATTGTTTTTATTTATATTCTATAATTCTAATATAATTATAGCATCAAATAAAAAATTATGCAAGATTTTATCACTCAGTCAATAATTGACTTATTTGTCCCTAATCAATGTATAGTCTGCCAGAGACTTAATAAGGTAAATTTATGCGGAGAGTGTATAACTAAAGTTCCCAATAATACAGCTTTGTGGCTAAAAGATAAACCCAAAATACAACCTTTATTCGTCCCTAAATTCAATACCAAAATACAATCTACTCTAAAAGATGGCTACATAGATAGCATTTTGAGTTGTACTGATTTTAAGAATCATATCATTAGAAAAAGCATACATTATCTTAAATATAAAAATTTACCTCAAATAGCCAATCCACTAGGTAGTATTATGTTAAGAAGTCTAAGCCAGAATTTAAGATTGAAAAACAATATTATACTTTGCCCTATTCCCCTACATCCTAATCGCCTCAAATTCAGAGGTTATAATCAAGCCTTATTATTAACTGAATATTTACATAAACAACTAAATTTAGATATATATGATGAATTATACCGAATTCGAGATACCCCTAATCAAATGAAAATTAATGATAGAGAGACAAGAATGCAAAATATGGATAATGCTTTTGAGGCTAGACGAAAACCATCATCTGATATTCAACATATTATTTTGATTGATGATGTGACTACCACTTTATCCACAATTCAAGAAGCCGCCAAAGCAGTCTCAAAAATGGGCTTTAGTAGCATAAATGCTTTAGTTTTAGCTCATTAATAGCTTTTCTTGTAAATAATATTATAGTTGTGATATAATTTATATTACAAAGTATGTTTACTTTGATTAATAGATAAAAAGATAGAAATGGAAAATTTTACTGATAAAGAATTTGTCTCCTATATTGTAAAAGCAATTGTGGATAACCCTAATGATGTACTGATTGAAAGAACTGTTGATGAGATGGGAGTTTTGATCACTTTACAAGTAAACCCTAGTGATATGGGAGGTGTGATTGGTAAAGAAGGAGATACCGTCAAAGCAATTCGTTCTCTATTAAGAATAGTAGGAGCTCGCAATAATGCTAGAGTTAATCTCAAAATTTTAGAGCCAGAACAGCAAAGAATGAGAAAAGAGTCTATGATAAATAATCACAATGATGTGAGTAAATTAGTAAATGACTTAGATATATAATGAGATTATGAGATTTGATATATTGACTATATTTCCTGAGATTATACAGGCTTATATCAATATAGGAGTGATTGGGAGAGCTACCAATCTAAAACAAACTTTAGCTATTGAAACTCATAATATTCGTGATTATACCAGAGACATACATAAAAAAGTAGATGATGCCCCTTTTGGTGGTGGTGCTGGGATGATATTACAAATTGAGCCAATTTATGAGGCCTTACAAAGTATTATCAGTGATCATCCCGATACTAAAAAACATATTATATTGACTAAAGCTGGAGCCAATATATTCAATCAGGATAAGGCTATTGCTCTTGGTGAGAGCTTTGAACATATAGTCTTTATCTGTGGCAGATACGAGGGTATTGATGCTAGAGTAGAGCAATATCTTTGTGATGAAGCACTGTCTATTGGACAATATGTGCTAACTGGTGGAGAGTTGCCAGCTCTTGTTATGCTCGATGCTATTGCAAGACATATTCCAGAAGTATTAGGAAATCTAGAATCTTTAGATCAAGAATCTTGGACTAATACTGATACCAAAGAATATCCTCAATATTCAAGACCGGCTATATTCAAACCCAATAATCCTAATCTTATTGATACTAATGCTACATCTGAATGGATAGTGCCTGAAATACTACTATCTGGAGACCATCAAGCTATTCAAGATTGGAGAGAAACTCATAAAAAATAGTATACTATAAATTTATTAAGATATATGCTATAATTAATTTATTATAAAAATATAGACTAAAATTATGGCAGATAATCAAAATAATTTAATTTATAGCTATGAGGCTTTAGAATTTGACAAATATCACAAATCCCCTACTTGGTATGTTATGCTCTTAATTATATTTATTTTATTACTTATTTATGCTATAATACAAAGGTCTCCTATTACTTTTGTGGTATTTGTACTTTTATTTATAGTTACTTTATTAATCTCTACCAAAGACCCAAAAGAGATTGTGGTTGAGATTACTAAAAGCGGGATCAACTTAGACCAAAAGACTACATTTAGATATCAAGATATTGAAGCCTTTGGAGTATTCATAAGAAATGATATAAGGTTTATATCTATTTATCTAACAGAAGGAATGATAAAATATGCCCGAATTCCTCTGGGAAAAGAAAATCCCGAAGATATCGCAGATATATTAGAGCAATATTTAATCCGTGAAGATGGAAGAGAGAGATTTACAGATACCATAGATCATATGCTTAAAATTTAAGAAGTACCTATAGCTCAGTTGGATAGAGCGCAGGTTTGCGGAACCTGAGGCCAGAGGTTCGAATCCTCTTAGGTACACCAATTTTTTTATTATGAATATATTCTATACCCTAATAGAAGACCTGAGACCTAAACCCAATATTAGATTAGTTAATGCCCTACATAAACTAGGTATATATAATTTAGCCCACTTATTATTATATCCGCCCAAAAAGTTTATTAACTATAATCATTTTCATACTTTATCCCAAATCCCCAATATCCCTACAAGCACTCCTGTAGTCTTTGAGGTGACAATTATAGGCAAAAAACAAACCAGACTCAGAGGACGAAAATTGACCATCGGGGAAATTATAATTCAAGACCAGACGGGAGAATTCAGCATTAGTTTATTTAATCAAAAGCTAATTTTTGAATCATTGCAAATCAATGCCCATTATGCCCTATCAGCTATTATGAAACAAGAAACCAAAACCCCACTCACCAATATTAGTTTTGAGCGAATTTTACCAAATAAAACTCTTTTACACTCTCATCGGCTAGTACCAATTTATCCAGAGACAGCTGGACTTAGTTCTAAAATGCTAAGATATAGAATTGATTTAGCTATCAAGCAATTTAACAATTTACCAGAGACTTTACCCACTTGGATATTACAAAAAGCCAATTTACCAGATATAAATAGCACTATTCGCTATTTACATTATCCCAATAATGCCTCTCAAATCAAAAAAGCCAAATCTCGGTTAATTTTTGAAGAGGCTTTTATCATACAATTATATATTGCTAAGCAAAAGCTAATTTTTCAATCCAAATATGCTCCTGCGATCAGCACTCAAAATAACCAATTACAAGAATTCATAAATAATTTGAAATTTTCATTAACTAATGCCCAAAAAAAAGCTATTCAGGAAATTTTAGATGATATAGCTAAACCAGCCCCAATGAATAGATTATTAGAGGGAGATGTAGGAACAGGGAAAACCATAGTCGCCACAATTGCAATGCTCAATACTTATTATAATAATTATCAATCTGTCTTGATGGCACCAACTGAAATTCTAGCC
>Ga0169931_10002515_pt1 | contig 29882 bp, 21 predicted proteins | sample Kivu_15m_20L_FD_129675 | JGI IMG/M metagenome (GOLD analysis project Ga0169931, IMG submission 129675) | Freshwater microbial communities from Lake Kivu, Western Province, Rwanda to study Microbial Dark Matter (Phase II) - Kivu_15m_20L... | ecosystem: Environmental > Aquatic > Freshwater > Lake...
AGCTTGCCCAGCTGCAGGGCTTTTCTGGCCTCGGGTGAATAGGCAGGTGACCCGCCCTTGAGGCGAGACTGTTCGGCCTCTGAGAGCTTTACTTCCAGCACCAGCTGGTCGTCGAAGGCGAGCTCCAGATCATAGTCGGCCATCCTGAAAAGACCGTCGTTGATCTCACTCAGGTAAAGCAACCACATGTAGAATTCGATGCCGAGAAACTCGCGATCGGCCATTTTATCGAGAAGATCCATGGTGATTTCTCCTTAGCCGAAGTCGGTAAAGCGAGTCAGCGACAGGTCATCCAGCGCGAGTACCTCGTCGTTGGTGAGCCCTACGTGAAGCGCCGCAATGTAGGGGTGCGTCGGATAGAGGCGCAAACCAAAAGTGGACTCAAAGAGCTCCAGAAAGAGCTCCAGACGACCGGTAGACTGCGTCCAGAAGCGCAACTGTCGCTTCTGAATGTTCCAGACCATGTCGATCGCGTTGGCGGTCGGCACCAGCTGTTGCTTGAGTTCAAGCACCATCTGGTTGCGCAGCGTCTCGCGCTCTGCCTTGAACAGACGCTGCCTGCCAGTCTTGAGCTTCACCTCATCCTCGGCGCGCTTCAGCCGCGCCTTCAGGAGGGCGCCAGGCAGTGACCAGCGATCCACGCGCATGGCCAGACAAAGGTATTCGCCGCGGAAGATCTTGTCGCGGGTGAACTCCACATCCAGCATGTCGTCGAGCACACACCAGCCATGGTGCGAGTCGGCATCCGACGCAGGATGCAGCTCCTGAATGCGAAACTCGTGGATTCGCTCCAGCGCCTCAGCCTCGAATCCAGGACCCGGTTCGCCGTCGACATGGTACAGCGTATAAGAAATGGAACCTTTTAGAGCGCCCAAAGTCACACTCCTGTGTGCGTATTCTGGAAAGGCATGGCGGGAATCCATGGGCAGCGGCACGCGATGCGGCAACCTGCCTGGTGTGTGCGGAAACCACCGCACATGTAGTCCGCCCACAAGGTCGGGTCAAAGAACTGCACAGGTTTCGTCACAAAATCTTCACGGCCTGCGCATCCGATCGAGGCCGACCTGCATATTCAGCCACACGGTGCCGACAACGCTGCACCGCGACTTCCCACTGCCTTTGTCATGGAGTTCTCCGATGCGCAATCCCTCTGTGTTCCGCCTTGTCTCTACCCTCGCACTCGCCGGCCTCGTGGCGTCTTCGATCGTGGCTTGCTCGGAGTCCGACGAAGAAGTTGAAGAAGGCACCGGAGACGGAAGCGGCGAAGGCAGCGGCGAGCCGACCCCCGGCGGCAACTTCCAGATTCGCGTGACCCACGCTTCGGGCGACACCCCGGCCGTGAGCATTTATGTCGGCGATGCCACCGACGCGACCATCACCGCCCTCGAGTTTGGTGACGGCACCTCGTACCTGGACCTGCCCGAAGACTCGTACACCTTCAACGTGCGCACTGCCGACGCAGACCCGACCAGCGCACCGGCCCTGACTGCCACGCTGGCCCCCGCAGCCGGCGACATCGTGAACGTGGTCGCCGTCGGCACGCTGTCGGCTGAGGACACGGTTGACCTCGAGCTGATCGCAGTCACCGAAGATCGCACCGCTCCGGCAGATGGCTCGATCCGCCTGCGCGTGATCCACGCTGCTGGCGCGCTTCCCGACGTCGACGTGTACACGCTCGGCGACGGTGCACCGTCGCCCGTCCTCACCGACTTCCTGTACAAGGACGCGTCGCCGTATCTTGACCTTCCGGCTGGCGAGTACCTGTTCGGCATCGACGCCGACAATGATCCGACCACCATCGAGGCTCGCTTTGCCACCGGCGCCATCCCGGCCGGCTCGATCGTCACCGCCATCGCCGCTGTCGGCGCTACAGGCCCCGTGCTGATCGCGCTCTTCGACGACGGCACCTCGGCCACGATCCCCGCCTCGAACTGAGCCGAACGGGCGCCCTGCCAAAAATCGACATCGGTCAGGGCGCTCACGTACGATTTTTACGCAACATTTCGCGCGACCTCTCGACATCCACATGTTGGACCTGATCGAGAGGGAGTGAAATGCCTGAACTGAACCCCGCTTCGGTGCCTGCGCCTCTGTTGTGGGCGCTGGCGCTACCGGCGCTGCTCTGCTGCGCCACCGCCTATGCCAAAGCCTCGATTCTGCTCGGAATTCTCCGCAGCGGACTCGGTATGGCCGCCGTTTTGCCACCGCTGGTACTGCACGCCGCAGCGCTGGTGCTCGCGTGCGTTCTCATGCTGCCGCTGGCACCCGAGCTGTATGTGCAGGGCGGCGGTACGCCAACGCTGGATCATGCCAGCGTGCAGACGACGTACGCCCAGACCTCGATCAGCGAACGCTGGCTGCCGTTTCTGTTCCTGAATACGCATGCCGATGAGCTGCAGGCCATCGTCGAGCACGTCACGCGGCAGTCTGGCGCCACGCTGGCCGCCGACACGTGGACTACGGCAAACCCACCCCCCTGGATGATCGTCGCGCCAGCGTTCCTGCTCACCGAGCTGCGCGAAGCGTTGACCATGGCGCTGTTGTTGCTGTGTCCGTTCCTGCTGGTGGACGTGCTGCTGCTGATCGCGACCACATCGGCCGGGTTGCAGGGACCCATTGTGGAACGAATCTCGATGTGGCTGAAACTGTTACTGTTTCTGACTATCGGTGGCTGGACTGCGCTCGCGAAAGGACTGTGGCTGGGTTATCGGTTTGTGGAGCCCGGAGCGGCGCCATGACTGCGGAACAGGTGGTGTTCTACTTTGTGTGGGTGGCCGGGCCATGGGCTCTGGGAGCAGCCGGCGTGATCTGGGGAACGCTGACGCTCGTCGGGGTCGCGGGTTCGTGGATCTCACAACGTGGCGGGGTAGCGGATGCCGCCCTGCTAATCGGGCTTCGAACCATCGCGTTGCTTGGCCTGACGTTATGGGCTGGAGCATGGCTGGCCGCATGGCTGGTTCACTATGGCATGGCCGCGCTGGCCTGGCTGCCAATCCTTGGCGGCGGCACGGGGCCCTTGGTGGTGCCATGATGGGCTGGCTGGTGAGTGTTGTGGTGTGGTGGCTTCCGACGGCGGGCGCCGTTGCCGGCTTGCCGCTGCTGAGCGCGGGCGCACGCGCAGGGGTCGGTATCGCTGCCCTGCTGTGGTTCGCGCTGCTTCGGCTGTTACTCCAGCACACGCTCTGGATGCAGAACCCGTGGGCGGCTCGTACCCTGACGGATTGGCCTGAAACCGCCGAAATCGTGCAGGCGCTCGGCAGTGGGCTGCTGTTGTTTGCAGGATTACGCCTGATTCCCACCATCGCAAGCCTTGCCGCGTACAGTCTGGGAGCCACCCACGACGACTCGACCGAGGCCGATGACGGTGCCTCGACACCCGAAACAAGCCTGATCACTCTCCATTTTGTGCTTCTGATGACCCTCACGGTGTTATCGGAGCCTTCGGGAGGGCTAACTGCGTTGATTTTACCAGAGCCTGCGTTGGGCGCAGACACGCGGCCGCCACTGCAGGCGACAGCGATCGGCGGCTGGATCATCGAGCGGTTGCAACATTCCGTGTCGCAGGCGCTCGAAGCGGTGGCACCCTTTCTGATAGCCGGCGTCCTGGCCGAGCTGCTCATGCTGACGATTCGGGGCGCGCTGAAAGCGGGCGGTCGACAGGATCGATGGCGCCCCGTCTGGGTGCTGGGCATTCTGATGCTGCTGGCGTGGTCGGGGCTGGGTTCGGAGGGAATGACCGAAGCGTCGACGCGTGCGGATTCGACGACACTGCAACCCCGCGAGGTGCCATGAGCGGCGAGCGTCGATACCCGCTCTCGGAGTGGGGAGCTCAGCGGCTGCGAAGACGGGGAATCACGCCGTCAACGGCAGCCTGCTACCGGGTGGTGTGGAGCATCGCGCTGCTGCTGTCTCTGTATGGCTGTGGTGCGACCGTCGTCACCTTTGCCGAGACATTCGTGGACATCGCGGCAGGCGACGGGCTTGAGCTCGCATGTAGTGGGACCGGCGCGTTCAGGTGCACCCTGTTCACGGCGCAGCGCGCGACGCCGATGGTGCCTGCATGGACGGCACTACAGATCACTGGCGCAGTCGCCGCGGGAATCGCGGCTCTGGCGCTGCTGCTGTGTGTGCTGGGCGTGCGTTCGAAGCAGGCACCTCGCACCGGATGGCGTGAAGCGAGCTTCGCTGGACTCCTCGTGACCGCCGCAGGCGCAGCGATCTTTGCAATCGGCGTCTGGCTGGCGCTGGGAGCAACACGAATAGGCACGCTGTCTCACGGCGAGCCCTCGGATACGCTAGTGGAGCTGGCCCGCGACTCGTGGCTAATGCTCACCACCGCCATAACGCTTCTGGGTGGCGTCGTGGCAGCGATTCACGGGTGGGTGACGCGGCTCGACTTTAGAGACCGCTGGCGCATGACCGAACGCGAGCGGCGCGACGAGCTCCGCGATACGCAAATGAGCCCGGACGTTCGACGCGCGATCTTCCGGCAGTCGGATCAGCGGTAGTACGGGTTCTCGCCCGTGGCGTGATCGGTGACGTCCACGATGTCGCCCAGCGTGGGGAACTCTTCACGCAGCAGCCGCTCGATACCGTTCTTGAGGGTCGCCGATGACGACGAGCAGCCCTGACAACCGCCCGCGAGGCGGATGTACACGTTATTGTTCACAAAATCGACGAGATGCACCTCGCCACCATGGCTGGCGACAGCGGGGTTGATCATGTCATCGATGACTTTCTTGATTTGGCGGCGCATGGCGACACAGGGGCTGAAAGGGATTTGGCAAACCGCAGCAGCACTAAACGCACCGGGGGGCCGACGCAAGGGCAGGCTCAGGTGAGGCCGCTCAGGTGCAACAGAATTCCGCTGGCTGCGCCGACCGCAAGCAACCAGAAAAGGGACACATGAAAACGAAGCAGGGCGACGGCGGCAACACACGTCATGACTACTGACCACGGACGAATAGAGCTCCACAGCGGCAAGGCAATGGCGCCACCCCAACCTTCCGTCGTTTGCATCTGCGCGAACCAGGCATGCGCCGCAAACCAGAAACCAAGGTTGGCCACCACGGCCACCACCGCACCCGAAACAAGGGACAGCGCCATGCGCAGGCGGGGAAGATGCCGCAGTTGATCGACGTGTGGCGCACCGGCAAGCACGAACGTAAATGATGGCACAAAGGTCACATACAGCGTCAGTAGCGCTGCCAGAACGCCGTGAAGCATAAAATTTGGGCCACCAAGGCCTGCGCCGGCAAGAAATCCAACAAATTGCACCACGAGTATCAGCGGTCCCGGCGTCGTTTCGGCCAGCGCCAACGCGTCGAACATGGCCGCCGGCGTGACCCACTGCAGCGCGTCAACCGCCTGACCCGACACCCAGGCGAGCACCGAATAGGCGCCGCCAAAGGTCACGATGGCGGCCGTCGCAAATGTAGTCGCCACATCGATATACCGCTGAGGCGCACCCACGACCACGAGTGCCGCTACCGGTGCCAGCCACAACGTCACACCAGCCAGCAACGCGGCCGCCGACCGTCGAGCGGTGCGTCGAGCGTGAGGAACGGCGCCCGCGTCCAGGTAGCGGTCCACGATCGCCGGTGCATGAACCGATGCAGCTGCAGTCATGGCACCGGGCATCTGGGCCGGCAACACGAGACCAACAGCCAGCGCCACGGCGACCAGCGCCGGAAACGACAACCAGCCGCTCAGCAGCGCAACCAGACACAGCGCCGCCCACACGCGAAGAAGGGGCGTGGTCAGCGAGCGCCGCCCAATGCGCAGAATCGCCTCCAGAACGATCACCACCATCACCGGCTGCAGTCCCGTAAACGCCGCCTGCACCAGCGAAAGCTGCCCCACCAGCACATAGCTCGCCGCGAGCGCAAACATCACCATCGCACCGGGCAGAATAAATAACCCACCCGCGACCAGCGCCCCGCGGGTACCATGCACCACCCATCCCAGCCAGGTCGCCAGCTGCTGTGCCTCGGGCCCCGGCAGCAACATCGCAAATTGCAGCGCGTGCATGTAGCGCGCATCGCTAATCCAGCGTCGCTCTTCAACCACCGTGCGATGCATCAGCGCCATTTGCGCGGCCGGCCCACCAAACGACAGCCAGCCAATTTTCCACCAGACGCGCGCAAATTCACGAAACGGAATTTGCGTCTCGATGGCCGGTAGCTCGCCGATTTCCCGATTCGAAGGCATTGTAGACGATATCATGTGATTTCACAGGCAATCTGCCAGAGGTCGCAGATTCATACGTCCTGATAATACGCATTATGGGATTCCACGAATAATTTTCAGGGCGTTGCAGCGGCCAGGTTCAGCGCATAAGCCGCGACGCTGGCGCCGAGCTGGTCGTTGAGTGCCATCAGCGTATTCATAAAGCCAATCCCAATGAAAAATACCCGGCCATCGGCGCGCTCGGCATACCAGTTCAAATGCAAAACACCGGGCTCGGAGCCACCTTTATAGGCCAGATAATTCCAGCGGCCCGGTGGCTGCGGAATACCCGGATTAACCGACAGAATATCCCGCACGGTTTGTCCGGCGCCCCCTTCGGCCAGATGATGCAGGCTTACCATCAGGTCGCAGAGGTCTTCGCCGCTGGCGAACCACTCCACCGAATCTACGGCCCGCGGGGCGGTCCAGGGGCGAACGCCCGCAGTGGTCATGGTCTGCAGGGTATCGTGCAACGCTCTGCGTGCGGCTTCATCGGGAGCATCAAGCCATGACTGCAGTGACGACTCGGGCGCACCTTTCAGAATGAACATGTCACGCGTAGTCAGAAACGGCTGCATGCGCTCGATGGCGCTGTTCTCGGTTGCCACCAGCGCCTGCTGAATCGCCTCCTCGCCAACCAGGGTCATCAGGTGGTCGGTGGCGGTGTTATCGCTGATCGAGATCATCTGCCGGGCATAGTGAGCGAGCTCCCACGTAGCGCCAACCGGGTCGTTCTGCATGGTGCCCGACGGCAGACTACGCAGCTCGTCCTGAATCGGAAGTGTCTCTGTCCAGGTATGCTGGCCCGCGATGATCTGCGCCGCCAGCGCATGCAGCACATACAGCTTGAACGCAGAACCGAGTGGGAACGCGTCTGCCTGACGCACCCCCTGCACCGGAACACACTCCCCATCCACGACCTCGGCCACAAACAGGGTGTGGTCGGGTGCGACATCAGCGAGCAGTGGCGTAAGCTCATCCCATGTGTCGGGTGCCTGCAGGTCAGCCTCGGGAGCAGGCGCAAACAGCAGGCCTGCCATGCGGTTTTCGCCCGCTGGTTCGAGCACCAGCGACACGCTGAAAGGGCCCGACTCACGAGAATCCAGAATGCCGCGCGCCGACAGACCGTCCGGAGCAACCTGAAGCGTCCGAAGTGTGAGCGGACTCAGCTGGGTGTGCAGCTGCGCGAGCACCAGACGCAGCATGGCTCCGGGTACCTGCGCGGCAAATTCCGGGGTCACCAGCGCCTCCATTTCAAGGCTGGTCGTTCCGGTGACACCGTGATTCACCAGATCCAGAACGCGGCAGAGGTGCGTGCCTAGCGGTGAATCAGGAATGGAAACATCGGCGGGGAATGTACCATCCGCCGCCGATCCGCACAGGCCTGTCCACGGGGCATCAACAGCTGAGCCTTCAACAGCCGTCGTGCTGTTCGAGCCCTCGGCCGCGGGCGCCGGGACTTCCTGCGCCCATATCTGCCCGGCAACAACGGCCCAGAGAGCACCTGTCACCAGAAACCTGCACATTCGCCGGGACACCATAACCATTGAACAACTCCGCAACCGAAGAGAGCCGAGGCTCAAGGGTGGCACGGAGTGGCGAGTCGTGCAATCATGGCGACGCCGTCTCACCGGGCGGCGTTCTGAATCGTACGATTTATCCGGGCTGTGCCATGAGCCAGAAACGTTCTACCCTGCGATTTTCTGTGATTTACCTGCTGTTGTCTGGTTGTGGGTCAAGCGACCCGGCCCCGGTCAACACAGACGCTGGGGCAGACGCAGATACCATCGATGGCGGTGGCGATGCCGCACCCGACTCGGTCACAGACGATGTTTCGGATGATAGTGACGCGGCTGGCGAAACAGACTCCGCTGAAGACACAACGGCAGACGTGGAAGTGGCAACACCCGACGCCGAGGAAGACACGGCGGATATTGTGGTCGAGCCCTGCCCCGAGGCCGCGGACGGTGACGAAATTGCGCCTTCTGTGCTGCACACGCCGAGGTGGGCATTCACGCCCTGGATCAGCAAGGACATTTCGGACCGCGCCGACACCGAAGCCTTTGTTGCCGGTTTTCAGGAGCGCGATATTCCGGTGGGAGTGGTGGTGCTCGATAGCCCGTGGGAGACGCACTACAATACCTTCTTGCCCAATCCAGCGCGCTACGGGGATTTTACCAGCCTGGTCTCCAACCTGCGTGACGACGATATTCGCGTGGTGCTGTGGATTACACAGATGGTCAATGAATTCAGCTTTGATGCCGAAGCCGGGGGTGACATTTATGAGGGCGCCTCGCCGGGGTTTGAGCTCGCACAGCGCTGTGATTTCTTCGTCAATAATGGCACGACCTATGCGTGGTGGAAGGGTTCGGGTGCGGGCATTGATTTCTTCGACCGGGACGCGATGGCCTGGTGGCACTCGCTTCAGAATCTGGTTCTGGACGCAGGCATTGCGGGTTGGAAACTCGATTTCGGCGATGAGTATATTACGACAGATACGGTGTTAACGGACGCAGGAGAAATACCGCATCAGGAATACTCGGAATCGTATTATCGGGACTTTCTGGAATATGGCCAACAACGCCGCGGGGTAGAGGAATTTGTGACCATGGTGCGGCCTTACGACCGCTCGTACGGTTTCGAGGGGCGTTTCTTTGCCCGCCCCGAGCATGCTCCGGTTGCGTGGGTAGGCGATAATCGCCGCGACTGGATTGGCTTTGTTGACGCGCTCGACCACATATTCCGCTCTGCCGACGCCGGCTATATTGTGGTCGGCTCTGATGTGGGCGGTTATATGGACCGCAACGATGAAAACCTTACCGAAGCGGTCGCGGCAAACGAAAACACCTTTTATTCGTGGGTCGCGATGGGCGCGCTGACACCATTTTTCCAGCTGCACGGTCGTGCAAACCTCACGCCCTGGACGTACGGCACCGACCCTGAAGAAACGGTTCGCATTTATCGGTACTGGTCGTGGTTTCACAACGACCTGATTCCTTTCTTCTACAGCCTCTCGGAAGAAGCGATCGCCGGTCGCGCCACGATGATCGACCCCGTCGGCGCTACCGAGGGAGAGTGGGCAGATGACTGGCGCTTTATGGTCGGCGATGCCTTCCTCATGGCTCCGATCCTGAACGACGAGTGGACCCGTGATGTGACCCTGCCTGAAGGCGACGACTGGTACGACTGGTGGGCCACCGACGCCACCACCATCGCCGGCGGAACAGTGATTGAAGGCTGGACCAGCACCGACCGCCTGCGCGTTCCGTTGTACGTGCGCGCCGGATCCATTGTCCCCATGGACATCTCGCGTGACGTCACAGGACTCGGCTCTGCCGCGTCCGAAGGGCGTCAGACGCTGGTCTGGTATCCGTCGGCGGTTGAAAACCCGCCGCTGACCACGCACGACGAAGACGGCGCGACCACGGCGTGGACCGCCGAGAGCCGTTCACGCGGACAGTTTACCATCACCGCCAGCCGACTGGCGGCGCCCACCTCGCTTGTCATTCACACCGCCAGCAGCCCCACGGTCATTACCCAGCAGGAGACCGACGCCACGCTGACGCAGGCGTCGTCGTTGACCGAATTCGAGGCTGGCGAAAATGTCTGGTATTTCGACGAAGCAGCACAGCGTCTTTACGTCCGTGTTGCCGCTTCCGAGACGGCTGTGACGCTTGTGGGCAATGTGTTCATTTAGGATTTCGGGTCACCATACGTCGCCGCAAGGGTTGCGGCAGCGCCCGGGCCGTGGAAGATGGCGCCTGCGCACAACGATGCGGCAATTCTCGCGAACACAGGCAGCATGAGCGACAAGGCACAGACAGCAGGGCGGTGGCGATGGCCGCTGGCGTTGGTTCTCTGGTTTCTGGGTGTCACAGCCGTCGTGGCCGGACTGGTGGGTTGCATTGACCTTGGCTACGAGCGTTCGGTGATTGGCGGGCAGCTCATTCGGTACGGATTTGGCGGGGGTACCGCGCTCGTGTTGCTGGCGTGGCTGCTGAAGCCGGGCGCGGCGCGCGAAGGCTCTCGTCTGTTTGCGATCGCGTTTGGCTGGTGGCCTTTTGCGGCGTTTGCGTTCTTCATTGTGTGGCGCTCGGGAGTGTCGGCCGAGCAGAAGATCGCGTGTGATGCTGGCGATGGCGACGCGTGTTTTCGGCTGGGCGAGCGTTGGGAGCGACGCGACCGGGAGCCCGACGCCCGCGTCGTGTTCGAGACCGGCTGCGACGGCGAGCACTCGAACTGCTGTGTCGCGCTGGGCTCTATGCGAGAGTACGGACGGGGCGGAGAGGTGGATTTGACTGGCGCGACGGGCAGTTACGAGGTTGCGTGCAACCTGTCGCACGCTCTGGCATGTTCGCGGCTCGGCTCGATGTATCGAGACGGTCGCGGCGTTGCCGCAGATCTGGAACGTGCGCGCCATCATTTTGACCGCGCGTGCGAGCTGGGTCAGGCGTCGGCCTGCGAAGCATCCCGCCTTCTGAACTCTCCCCGTTAGGTTCCCCATGTTCTTTCGATCGTCGAGCGCCCTTGTCGATGTGCCCAGCGACCTGACCCGTGTAGAGTCGTTTGGTCCCGAGGACGACCCGGCGGACTGTGGCGTCACGCGCAAGGATGTGGAGTCGATCTGGGACGCCGCTCGCAGCGCTTACAGGGCGGGGGTGTATCCAGCGTTGACGCTCTGTATTCGCCGCCGCGGTCACACGGTGTTGCAACGCGGCATCGGACATTTGCGCGGAAACGAGCCTGGTGCCGGCCCCGGGGTTGAACGGGTGCCCATTCGGTACGATTCGCCTTTCTGTGTGTTCAGCGCGTCGAAGGCGATTACCGCCATGGTCATTCACCACCTGGATGAGCGTGGGTTGATTCGCCTGGATGATCGGGTGTGCGAATATATTCCGGCGTTCGCGCGAAACGGTAAACGCTGGGTCACCATTCGGCATGTGCTGACACACCGCGCGGGTATTCCGACGGTGCCGGGTGAACACGCCGATCTGGATGTGGTCGCCGACTGGGACCGGGTGGTGGAGTTATTGTGCGACGCCAAGGCGGTTTCTCGCGCTGGGCGGCGGCTATCGTACCATGCGATTACCGGCGGATTTATTCTGGGCGAGGTGGTGCGACAGGTGACGGGGCAGCGCATTGAAGATTATCTGGCCGAATGGATTTTGCGTCCGATTGGGCTGGATGGAATGACTTATGGGATCGCCCCCGAACACCTGCACACGGTGGCCCACAATACGTTTACGGGTCCGCCAATTCCGGGCATGATTAGCCCGATTATTCGCCGTGCGCTGGGGGTTCCATTCGAGATGGCGTGCGAGGTTTCGAATGACCCGCGTTATTTGTGCAGCGTGGTGCCGTCGGGCAACGTGGTGGCCAACGCGTGGCAGTGCGCGCGGTTCTACGAGATGCTGTTGAATGGCGGCGAGCTGGACGGCGTACGCGTATTTGACGAACGCACCATTCGTAGGGCCACGCTGGAGTCGTCGTATCTGGAGATGGATTTCACCATTGGGCTGCCGCTGCGCTACGGCATGGGCCTGATGCTCGGCGACGAACCGGTGGGCCTTTTTGGCCCTAAAACCCGCCACGCATACGGACACCTTGGCTTTATCAATGTATTTACGTGGGCAGACCCCGACCGCGATATCTCGGTGGCCCTGCTCACATCCGGAAAACCCTTCATTAGCACGCACTGGATTTCAGTGTATCGGTTGCTGTCGCGCATTGGGCGTCACATGCCGCTGCACGAGCGCATCAGCTGGCCGGCGTAAGACAGGGCCGTGGTGAGTGAACCTGCCCCCGACAGTCCGTGGTTTATGGACCCACCATTCAGGTGTGTGCAGGGCGTCGGACGAGACGGTTTCACGATAGCGGGTAATTGATAAATCGAGGGACACATTTGCAGGGCCAACGCCTTGCAGAGTTCAGCGCCAGAGACTCGCTTTTTCCACCCTACCCCTCACCTACGTCCACCAGCCGGTGCAGCGCATAAATGGCGCCCTTCGCCTGTGAAGGTCTGTCATCCCCCCACGCTCAGAGCCAACCCAGCGGAATCAGGCTGTCCCAGAGCTTCGCCGTGCCCGCGAGCGTTGCTACGAGTGGCTTTTGAGCCAAGATCCGTTCCCATGCGAGTCGCAGCGCCGGGGACATGTTTTCCGGCATGGCAGGCGCGTCAAGTCGGCTTCCATGGGCCTGCGCCGTGCGGGCGATCAGCAGGTGCATGAGCTCATCGAGTGGCGATGGCTGCTCCATGCCGCGCATGAGGTGCACGCCGAGCTCCCAGCGTTCGACGGCGCGGGGCTTGTCGCCAACACGCAGAAAGAGCCACGCCCTGCACCATTCAATGAGCGCCCAACGGGTTCCCGTGCCATCGGCCCAGCGATGCGCCTCGTCCACATACGTGTGCAGGAGGGTCATGTCAGAGGAGTACATCAGATAGCGTGCGGCGACGAGCTGCAGGTCGCGCATTTCGGGTTCGTCGTCGCACGCGAGCGCGGCCAGTGAGGCAGGGTTCAGGGCGAGCAAGGGCTCTACGGCGGCCCTGCGCGTCGCTTCACTGGCATGAGGCACCCGCATGTTCAGGAGCGCCAGCTCGACCGCCGCCGGGTGCCGTTCGTCGGATCGGTCGACAGCGCGTGACAGACGTGCGGCCAGAGCGACGGCGCGCTCAAAATGCGCCTGCGCCTGTTTCCAACGCCGAGCCGAGCCGTGCGCCTGCCCAGCGAGCCGGTGAGCGCGTGTGCGCAAACGCAGCCCTGCGGTGAGCGCGTCGCCCAACCAGGGCGTGAGCACCTCGATGGCCTTGTCCCATTCCAGCCGCTCCATAAACAGACGCGCCATGGCCAGACCGGCGCGGCAGGCGTTGCCAGGGAACTCATCGCGCAGGCTGGATTCGAGGCGCAGCAGGCGCTCCAGATGCGCGGAGCCATGCACGCCAGACAGGGCGTCGAGCTGCAGTTCGGCGGTCGCGAGCACCAGACGTTGGCCCTCTTCGGCGACCTGAATATCGGCCTGCCGAATCCACGCGAGCTCCTGCTGCAGCTGGGCGTCGTGCGTTCCTGCACGGGCGATCCGCTCGGCCACCCATGACACCAGGGTGGACGCAAAGTCCTGATTCTCCTTCACAACCTGCAACAGCCGAGCGAGCACATGGCCCCACACGGAGTCACTACCCTCACGCGCAACGTGCGCCATGAGCGCCGTCCACTCGTGCGCGTTCATGCGCTCGGGATGGTCATGCCAGGTCGGCAAAAGCACCCAGTCTGCGGGCAGATCGCCTTCCAGAAGGTGGCGTCCCGGCAAACCCCAGTCCTGCATACGCTGCCTGGAGGCGCGGGCGTGGGCGGTGTGATCATGCATGGACCGCCAGGAGTACGCGATCAGGTCAGCGTATCCGAGCGCCGGATCATGCTGCTTGGAGACGACCCGCAGCACCAGACGCAGGTTTTTCCACGCGGGGTTTGCCTGTGTCAGCTGAGCGTGCAGCAGACTTTGCGCGGCATCCCAGTCGACGCCCGACGCGGCACGGCTGCGCTCTTCTACCAGCACCCAGACCTCACGCGTCTGCTCGATGGGAAGACAGCGCAGCGTCCACCCCACCGTCTGCATGATGAGGCCGTGCCACGAAGCCTCGGCCAGCTGCATCCAGGGGCCGGCCGAGAGCCCAAAAACGGAGGTTCGACGCGCGAACAGGTCACGCATGTGCCGGTCGAGTCGCGCGGCGCGATCGCCGCCGGTGCTGGTGGCGTGAAACATGCGCGGCAGGGCCGGCGGTCGGTTGTCGCCACCAAAAACGATGGCCACGGCGCGACCACGGTCGGCCTCGGGCGCGTCGCCGAGCGTGGCGTCGAATACCGATCCGGTCTCATCCAGCAGGACGTAGAACGTCTCGGCCGAAGGCAACTCCCAGACGGCACAAGGAGGCTCCGCTCCGGCCGACAACGGACGAGCCGAAGCGGCGATGCGGTAGCCTGCCAGACGCTGGCGCCGGTTCGGAGTGACCATTTCAGGGCGTTCGGACGCGTTCGGGTGCGGCCCGGATGGGCGACGGCTGCGTCCCGCTCCGAGGCGGCTGCTCCCTGCCTCAGACATCGGCTCTTTGAGCGAACCAGCGCGGCTGGTCGGCGAGGGGTGCAGGTGATGGCCGATCGTCAGATGTTGTTGGGAGCTACGATGCCGGCGTCGGCGATTTGTCCCCTTACTCTGTTCAGACCCGTTTCTGTTCGCCGTTTCGGGTTCCGGGATTCCCGATGCCTCTTCGAGCATCGCAGCGACCCGTTCGGCGATACGGTCTCGCAGAGGCTCGCGCTTGTCGGGTGAGCGCAGGGCGTTCACGATGGGGTCAAAGGCAGGTAACGCAGCCGGCCAGTTGCGGGCGCGTTGCAAGAGCGCGCGGACGGTGGGGTCGCCTGGCCCCTTTTCGAGGCGATCAAGGAGGTCCTGCCAGACATCGCTGGCGGCAAGGCCGCGATGCACGGCGAGCTGCATTTCCGCGCGTCGAGCTGGGATAGCGCTGGCCCACAGGTCCATGATCCAGGCCGCTTTGGAGGCGGCGTCGGCCCCGTAGCCGGTGAGCTCACGCTCGATGGTGGCGAGTCGCTCCTGCCAGGCATCGTCGACAAGCGGGGCGGTAGCATCGCTGGCCCGCAAGCGCTGAGCGGGGGCTTCCGCCCTGTCATCCCACGCGAATCGAGCGAGGCGTTCCTGAAAGAGGCCCAGATCGCGACCGGCCTCGGCGCCGCGCTTCAGGGCGGCCTCGACGTCGGCAGGCGTGATGTCAGGATATTCGAGCGCCTGCTCGCGCAGCAGTCGTAGCGTCTGCGAACGCGCTCCACGGGTACGGCAGGACTCGCGTTCGAGCGCCAGAAGAAGATCACGTGAGGTCACAGCAGCGCTGCTCCAGCAACAGGGGCCTGCCCGAAAAGGAAAATGCGGGAGGCATGCCCCGCCGACTGCCTAGCTTCGACGTGATGGGGGCAAAACGTCAAGTGAATCGCCCGAACGACGGAGCAGGAAAGCGCAATCAGCCGGGCGTCAGGGAGCCGCAGCCACTTCGACGGTGCAGATGGTGCTGCCCGTATTGCCATACTGATCGGCGAGCTCGATGTTGAGCGTCCACGTTCCCGGAGCCGGGGCTTCACCGAGGTCAAGCGTGTAGCGCGCCTGCGGGGCGGATCGCCCACGAACCGTCTCGTTGCCGATGGCCGAGGCGAACGAGAAAGCATCGCTGTTGAGCGTTTCACCTGCGGGGTTGACCAGTGACAGGGCGATGTCGTCGTCGCTTTCGGTAGGTACGATAGCACCCGACGGGACGCTTGGGTGACGAACCCGGAAGTTGCCTTCCACGGCGCCACGGTCGATGCGGCGCTCGATGAATCGCATTTCCTCGGCGCCGGGGTAACCATAGACGCCCGTGAAACCGGTAGCGGTCGCGGTGCAGGTCGCGGTCAGATCATCCGAAGGCAGCAGTTCGAAGACGGTGGAGAACAGCTCGTACGGCTTGCGCTCGCCGCCTTCCTGATGGTGTCCGTTGATGCGGAAGCGATAGGTGCCGGTGGGGAAACTCTGAATCTCTTCCCAGCGAACAACCCACTCAGGGCGACCTTCATTCAGGCGCAAGCGGGTCATGAACATGGGCTCGAGGTTGGTGTAGTCGCGCGTGTTGGGCACAGTAACGGCGACGAATCCACCGTCGTCCTGCCGCCTTTCCAGCGTGATGAGAGGGGTCTGCGGCTGCTCGGCACCCGCGCTACCACCAATCCAGGCGATTTCAGCGAACTGGAGTCGTTCGATGGTGGCCGAGATGTCAGTCGTAATGGCGATGTCTGCAGCAGCCGTCTCTTCGATGGTGAACCGTCCCATATCGATGGGGGTCATGCGGGAAGGGGGCACGACCGGAATATCAAAGGCGTTCGCTGCCTCGGGGGTATCCAACAGGGCGTATCCGTCGATCGCGCGCTGCACGAGGTAGTCGCCCATGCGATAGCCCCACGGGCTCATGGTGGATTCATAGGCACCCTGCAGGAGCGAGAAGGCGAAGTCCGGGTAGTCGTCCGGCGCGCCTGGGCGAAGCGGAAGTCCGGTGACCGGGTCATCGCCAGTGTTTTCAGGGTGTGGCAGGTCAAGGCCCGGGAACGGAGGCCTCTCACCGCGCAGGTTGGTGGGCAGCACATAGAGCAGGTGGTCGTTGGCATAGCCGAACGTCCAGGAGCGGAGCGGGTCGACATCGTATTCATCGCGCAAGGCACGCAGGACTTCCCAGGACAGCTCCATGGCCAGCTCGCCGGGCAGCGTCACGAAGGTGAGCGGTTCGCCATCGTCGATAACGAATTCACCGATGGTCATTTGCGACCGGGTGAAGGCCGAGGCCGGTCGGTTGAAGAGAAGGAACTGCAAGGCGCCACCGCATTGCATCTCTTCGGGGTCCTGATAGGTGGAGAAATCTCGGTCGCCACCGTTCGGTCCCACGCAGGAGAGGCCTCCGTAGTGGTATTCGCCGCCGGTGGGCAGGGGCGTGGTGCCTTCCAGCTCACCACGCTCGTAGCCCAGAAGGTCATACGAGATGGGGAAACGATAGTTCACCGAGCGCATGCGGACGTTCGATGATGTCTCCATGGCGTTGAATTCGTCGAGGGCGACCTCGTTGAAACGCACGCCGAATGGCTCCACGTTCTGCGGGAAGTCCTGACCGGCGACATCCGCTGCCGGCGACATCGACCCCGAGTTCTGGTTGATGAACATGGTGGGGATGTATCGGCCGTACTGCTCGCCGAGCGCATAGGCGGCCTGACGCTCTGCGCCTTCAAGTACGTCGCCCGACAGGTAATCGGTGTCGTTGACGGTGGCGTGCGCGCCGAAGCTGAACATGAATCCGCGCGGAATGCCGTCCATGTCATCTACACGAAGCAGCAGCAGGCGGTTGTCATCAAACTGAGGAGTGGCAGACCAACGGTCGCGACCGATGCGGTCGAACGTGTCAAAGCCTTCGACAATCTCAACGGCCATGCGAGCGGGCTGAAGGTCGTCGAGGGCCGCGTTGACGGCTTCCAGCGTGGATTCAGCGATCCAGTCATAGAACTGCTGATGGAACTCACCAATGCCAAACGAGCCCAGCAGCGTGGCCGCCTCTGTGGGGAGGTGCCAGTGGCGGCAGGGACCAGAGTGAGTGTGCGTAGACGAGATCACGAGGTTGTTGCGCCAGTCCTGACCGGTGCGCTGCTGCAGCGAGAGCGCCACTTCCTCGTGCAGCTCCATGCCGGTGAAGATGGCGGGAAGGCGCACAAAGATCATGGGGTTCACACCGTCATCGAACGCGGCCGCGCGAATGTGCAAGCCATGCATCTGACCGATCGATGCGCGGAGTCCGAGGGCATACTGCCCGTCCTGGCCTGCGGCGCGCTCACCGTAACCGCCGGCGGGCACGCCGATCGGGTAGTTCCAGAGTGACTCGCCAAAGCCCGCTTCAAAGGGCTTTGGCGTGCCATCACCGGCCGGCGGCAGCTCCTCGTAGCTGTAGTCAAAATTGCGGCACTCACCGAAGTCGGTGCAGACCTGAGGGGCTGGGCAATCCGCATCCAGCACACAGACGGTGCTGCAGACGCCGTCTTCGCACACGGCAAAGCGACCCAGATCGGGCTCAATCGCATTCAGGCGCTCCGAACAGCTGGCCCAGTCTCCAGGGTCACCACACGTCAGCACGGTGCAGAAACCTTCCACGCACCACTGCCCTTCCGGGCAGTCGGCCTGAGCCGTACACGGATCACCCGTCAGGACGTCGGGTGTTGCGGAGCCGTCTGCCGGAGACACATCGACCGCGCCGGAGTCTTCCGCATCGGTCGTACCGCCGTCAGTGGTGTCTTCAACGCCGGAGTCCTGAACATCGTTGCCGGTGTCCAGTGATTCATTGGGTGTCGCGTCATCGGAGCACGCGACCGAACCCTGCACCAGCAGGGCGGACGCAAGCAGAAACCCAGATCGAAGCTTGTTCATGGTAGCCATGGAGCGAATAGGTCAACGTCTCACTCACACACCGCACCCCGATTCAGCCGGGAGCCTCAGGTGAAAGCCTCGCGCCTATACACGGAAACCCTGCACGAATCCAAACATGACTCATAACACGCCGCGTTATGAACGCCATACATGAACGAATGGGTCTGGCGCGGAGCAGACACCAACCGCCCCTGAGGTGCACAGCCGGAACGGTTTGCACCCTTCGAGCCCAACGTCATCAGAATGGCAACCGAGACACACGGGTTGACGGTTGTGCACCAATGCCCGTAGAGGAGGTCACCCGTTACGGGAAACCCGCCTGAATCAACCCGCTACGACGACGAGCAGAGGCTTCCGATGTCGACCACGACCATTGTGCATCACACTTTTCTTCAGGCCAGCCGTCGTCCCGACGCTCCGGCCTATCACGTTCGACGAAATGGGCAGTGGGTCCCGACATCCTGGCGTGTCTATGGCCACGAGGTGCGACGGGCGGCACGGGCGCTGATGGCGCTTGGATGCGAATCCGGTTTCACGACCTGCATTCTGGGGTTTAACCGTCCCGAATGGGTGATTGCCGACGTGGCCACGATGGCCGCAGGCGGAGCGCCCGCGGGAATTTACACCACCTGCAGTGGCTCCGAAATCAAATACATTGTGACGCACAGCGAAGCAGCCGTGCTGTTTCTCGAAAACGAGACGCAGTGGAAGAAAGTGGCAGAGATTCGCGATGAAATGCCGCAGCTGCGCAAAATTGTTCTCATGAAGGATGCGGGTCGGGTCAACCACCCGGATGTCATGACCTGGGAGGAGTTCAACGAGCTCGGCAGCCGAGTGACAGACGACGAGCTGGATCGTCGGGTGGCCGACATTCGCGAAGACCAGCTGGCGACTCTCATTTACACCTCGGGTACTACGGGCCCGCCCAAAGGTGTTATGCTGAGCCACCGCAACCTGGTCTGGACCGCCCAGACCGCGATCTCGATCACCGGCATCACGGAAGCAGACTGTTCCGTTAGTTATTTGCCGCTTTCGCATATTGCCGAGCAGATGTTCTCGATTCACGGGCCGGCATTGTCGGGATTTTCGCTTTATTTCGCTGAATCCATCGACAAACTCCGGGATAACCTGATTGAGGTACAACCGACCATTTTCTTTGGTGTTCCCCGGGTGTGGGAGAAGTTTTATACCGGCATTACGGGTCAGCTTGCCAAGGCGACGGGCGTCAAGAAAAGTCTGGTGGACTGGGCACGCGGCGTAGGAAGCCAGTGTTCAGCGCTTCTGAATCAGGGCAAAGAGCCTTCGGGAATGCTCGGCGTCCAGTATCGTCTTGCCAGCAAATTGATTTATTCCAAACTGAAGCCCGCGATCGGTCTGGGCAGGGCGCGGGTCTGCGTGTCAGGTGCGGCGCCCATCTCGCCCGACGTGCTGGAGTTCTTTGGCTCTATCGATATCCGAATCTGCGAGGTGTATGGACAGTCAGAGGGCAGCGGTCCAACCACCTTCAACCGGATTGGCGCGACCCGGCTGGGCACCGTCGGCGATCCTATCCCGGGCTGCAAGGTGACATTTGGCGAGGATGGCGAAATTATCGTCGAAGGGCCCAACGTGTTTATGGGCTACTTCAAGGATGAAAAGGCGACGGCAGAGACCCTCATCAACGGTAAACTGCACTCCGGTGATCTGGGTGAGTTTGACCCGGCCGGATGGCTCAAGATTACCGGCCGAAAGAAAGACATTATTATTACAGCCGGTGGAAAGAATATCGCCCCGAAGAATTTCGAAAACGATATGAAAAACCACTGGCTCATCAACGAAGCCGTCATGATCGGCGACCGACGAAAATTCCTGACCGTGTTGCTGACGCTCGATCCGGACAGCGCAGCCACTTTTGCTGAACAGCATGGAACCGATGTGGCCTCACTGCCTGCACACCCGGCACTGCTCGCTGAAATTCAGCGTCATATCGACGAGGCGAACAAAGAATATGCCCGGGTCGAGCAGGTAAAGAAATTCACCGTATTGCCCCGAAACCTGACCATGGAAGACGGTGAGCTCACCCCAACCATGAAGGTAAAGCGACAAAATGTCGCCAAAATGTGGGCCGATACAATCGAAGCCATGTACGCGGACGACACCGAATAATCCTCACCTGCAAGCATGGCCTGTTCACTGAAATCGGATAATAGCGCCCTGCCGTTTCCATAAACTGAAGGGCTTCTGTCTCCTCCGCCCGCGGCCACGTACCGGTGACGTCACCTGCAGCACAAGACACAGTGGTCCCCATGGGTGGACTCGCTTGAAAGCATCGTTGATGACGCCTGCCGGGTGCCTTCATGGCCCGGTTATTCTGGTACGGTCACTGACCCCGTTTGTATTCGACCCCCACCCGGGTAATCACCGTGTGCACCAGAGAGGGTGCGTGACGACCGAGCCACGCAGCGACTTTTCCGTGACCGGTGAACACATAATCGCGCTTTCTTTTCCAGATGGCGTCCACCATGGTGCGAGCGGCGCGCTCGCCGGTCCACATTAGCCAGGCTGGTCTTTTGTCGTCCCGGTCGGCGCGGAATTGACCCGCATTATCGACCTTCGCAATTTCACTCTCGACAAAACCGGGGTGAATCGTCGTCACGCTGACGCCTGAACGGTGTAATTCCATAGCCAGCGTTTGTCCGATCGCGCGGAGCGCGTACTTGCTGGCGTGGTAGGGTCCGGCACCCGGCGCGCACACCATGGCGGCGACCGATCCGACAAGAACCAGACGCCCGCCCGTTTTCCGAAGTTCGGGAATGGCGTACCGAGCGGTGACCGCTGCGCCTACCACATTGGTATCCAGCTGCCGACGCCACTCCTCGGCCGAAATATCTTCGATTCGTCCTGCGACAGAAAACCCCGCGTTGGCCACCACCACATCCAGACGCCAGCAGCGCTTCAGCACCTCGGCCACGGCATCACGCACACTGTCTTCACTCGTCACATCACAGAGCACGGCATGCGCATCGGCGCCCTGCTGCTCACACTCCCGCACGACCTCCACGAGCCGATCGGCGCGCCGCCCCGAAACCACAACCGTCGCACCCTCGGCGGCAAATCGCAGCGCCAGCGAACGACCAATGCCGCTTCCGCCGCCGGTTATCCAGACCACTTTTTCGGAAAATCGACGTCGAATCGGCATGGGGGCACCGCAATGTATCGGTATGTTTCACGCACCGTGGGGGCATGTGCATCAGGCCGGCGGGATTCTCAAGGTCAACAACGACGTCTGCGCAGCGTTCACGCATGGGGTCAGCGTGGGCGTATGCTCATATTCTGGTTATCGACCGGGCGGACCACCGCCCTGATCAGGGGCTTCTGGTGCAGCCAACCGACGAGCACCAAGCATCAGCTGGTCCCATTTTTTCTGCCACGCATGAATGCGCACGGTGTCCCAGCGCTCTGGAATGCGCAGACCATGCACCAGCAGGGCGGCGGTGAGCGACAGCATGCGCGCGACGGGGATGGCGATGGGCACAAGGTCTCGTGCATGCCGAAGCGCCCGCAGCGCCACCACTGGGTCAAGGGGCATGGGGTTTTGCAGAAGTCCCGCCCGGACGGCGGCGGGGTTCATGATGCCCGCCGTCATGAGCAGCTCAAGCTCGTGCGCCCGCACGCGCTGCGAGAAGCAGCGGAGCGGCTGGTAGGAGTCGGCGATGCGTGCCGGACCACGTTGCATGGCGACGACATACGACCAGAGGCCGGCCTCGGTGACATCGCCCACCTGTATCGCAGCGGCGATGCTGTTTGCGGCAAATGAGGCGGCCTGCATGCCCTGTGCGACTCCACTACCGTGCAAGGGAAACACCTGCCCGGCGGCATCACCGATGCGTACGAGACCACGCTCGACCCAGTCCACGGGACGAAGCGGCAGCAGGGGAATCAGGCCGGCACCCTGTGTGTGGGCGGGTCCAATCCAGGGGTGTCGCGCCACAAAGTCGTGGGCCATGCGAGCGCCAGACCGAAAGTGGTTTGCGTGGATCGCCCCGGCAAGAATCGCGACGTGACTCAGCTGTGCAGGCACATGCACATTGAGAACGGACCAGCCCCCCTCGACGCCCGACATCGAGAGAATATCACCGGGCTGAACCTTGCAGTCGGCCAGAAAGCGCAGCGCGGCATCCCGGTCCACAATGGGGTACACGGCCTGAAAGGCAGCACAGGAATGAGGGCCTTCGTGCAGGGCGGTTTTGATACCACCGAACCCCGAAGCGTCGACGACGCAGTCCCAGGTCGAGGTGTGGCCGTCGATGCTGACCACGCGCTGGCGTCCATTCCAGTCGCCGACCGAAGCCACCGACTCTGGACGAAAGTCGACGCCGGCATCGCGCGCGCGCTGCTGCAATAGCTTCTGCAGCGCATCCATGCGCGTCTCGGTCAGCGGAGCCGGATCGACAACCTGCCGAATCGAGTGGGTATTGCGGGCGGGGTCGGCGGGATCGCAGCTGCCTGCATGCATGACGAAGCGACCACCGCGATGAAAGACGAGCTCGTCGGGAAACGGTCCCAGATCGAGGCGTTCGAGCAGGTTCAGATCGACGCCGTTTACCCAGAGCGCGCCCGTCCGGTGAGCCGGTCGACGATCGACGAGCGTCACCTGCAGACCGCGCTCCGCCATGAGCCAAGCGGCGGTTGTGCCCGCCGAGCCGGCGCCGATGACAAGAACGCGAGACATGTGAACACTCCGGGCAATCGATCCATGGCACCGGGTGATGGGTGACGCGAGGGTGTCGTGCCGTCAAGGATTTGTTCAGGGCGGCGATTTCGTCACCCGGCGCGGGATTGACGGGATGGCGCTGGGACAGGGCGTTTTCCGGGGACGCGAGCGCTCAGGAATCGACGTGAGAATGGCCAGGCGGGTCGTTCGATTGTGGCGCGGCGGCGCGCGGCGATATAGCAAGGAGCGTGGTCTGGTTCCCGGAGTTACGGATTGCGGAACGGGAATCGGAAGCACCGCTTGACAAGTGAACACCTGTACAGCATTTCATCAGGTCAAGAGCTGACCCTGCACGCCGGGTATGTTTGGCATGGCTGAGAACATTGAAGATGTCGTCCTGCACGAGGCGACCGAGAAGCGATATCTGAACTACGCGATGAGCGTGATCACGTCTCGAGCGCTGCCCGATGTGCGCGATGGGCTGAAGCCCGTGCAGCGTCGGATTCTGTACGCCATGTATGAGAATCTGAATCTGGTGCCTGAATCGAAGCACCGAAAGAGCGCCGCGGTGGTGGGTGAGGTGATGGCGAAGTACCACCCGCATGGTGACTCATCGATTTACGACGCGATGGTTCGCATGGCGCAGGGGTTTGCACTTCGCTACCCGCTGGTGGATGGGCAGGGCAATTTTGGCTCCGTCGATGGCGATTCCGCCGCGGCCATGCGTTATACCGAAGCGAAGCTGCGTCATCTGGCGGTTGAGCTGCTGACGGAGTTGAAGAAGGAGACGGTCGACGAGCGGCCGAACTACGATGGCACCTATCAGGAGCCGGTCGTGTTGCCGGCGCAGTTCCCCAACCTGCTTGTGAATGGGGCCTCGGGGATCGCAGTGGGGATGGCGACGAACATCCCGCCGCACAACCTGAAGGAGGTGGTGGCTGCGCTGATCGCGCTGATTGATGAGCCGTCGCTGCCGCTTGAGAAGCTGGTTCCGAAATATGTGAAGGGTCCCGATTTTCCGACGGGCGGCGAGATTCTGAACAGCGAGGAAGAGCTGCTGCAGATCTACCGAACAGGTCACGGCAGCGTCGAGATGCGCGGTACGTGGGTACTTGAAGAAGAGAACAAGCGGCGTGCGGTGATCATCACGTCAATCCCTTACACGCTTGTCAAAGCGGACCTGATCACCGAGATCGCCGACCATATCCGGCAGGGTAAGGTGCCGCAGTTGGTGGACATCCGCGATGAGTCCACGGACGATGTGCGCATCGTGCTGGAGCTGGCGAAAGACGCCTCGGCCGACGCTGCCATGGCGTATCTGTGCAAGAAGACGGGGCTGCAGTCACGCTTCGCCGTGAACATGACGGCGCTTTGCCCCGTGGACACGGCCGAGACGAAAAAGCCAACGCGAGTCTCGACGAAAGGCACACAGCTACCGGCGTTCGACATGGGTTCGGCAGAGCCGACGCGACCGGCGCGACTGGGTCTTCGTGAGGTGCTCGATTACTTTCTGGAGTTCCGATACGACACAACGCGCCGACGTCTGGAGTACGACCTTCGGCAGCTGGAGCGTCGCATTCACCTGCTTCGCGGGTTCGAGATCATCTTCAACGCGCTCGACGAGGCGATCGCGATCATCCGGGCCAGCGATGGCAAGGCCGATGCGGCGAAGCGTCTGATGTCGCGCTTTGGTCTGGATGCCGAGCAGACCGAGGCGATCCTGGAGACTCGTCTGTACAAGCTGGCGAAGCTGGAGATTGATGCGATCCGTAAGGAGCTGGCCGAGAAGGAAGCGGCTGCCGCCGAGATTCGCGCACTACTGGCAAGTGAAGATCGCATGTGGACGCTGATTCGCACCGAGCTGGTGAATCTGCGTGATGCTTACGGCGACAAGCGCCGCACCCGGATCGTCGGACCGCAGGCCGAGGTGAACTTCACCGAGGAGCAGTACATTGTCGCCGAGGATGCGATGGTGATGGTCACGCGAGACGGGTGGTTCAAGCGGCAGAAGAGCTACAACGACCTGTCGTCGATTCGGGTGCGCGAGGGAGACTCGCTCGGATGGGTGATTCCGGCATCGACGCGCGAAACGCTGGTGCTGTTTACCGACCGGGGCAAAGCGTACTCCATGCGTGTGGATGCGGTCCCGCTGACAACGGGATACGGCGAGCCCATCAATGCAAAGTTTGGCTTTACCGACGGCGAGCAGATCGTAGGCGCGGCCGCGACGGACGCACGGATTCTGCCGCCGGTGCCGGACTGGATCTCGAGCACGCTGCAGCCCGATGAGCCGCGCCCGCCGTATGTGGTGGCGATGTCACGCGGTGGAAAGGTGCTGCGAATGAGCCTTTCAGCGTTTGCTGAACCTTCTACGGTGACGGGCCGAACGTACATGCGTCTGGACACTGACGTGGAGAATGACGCCGTCGTCAGCGTGCAACTCAGCGACGGCACAGAGACGGTCTCGCTTGCGACGCGTATGGGGCGTTGCATCAACTTCCCGGTCGTCGAGGTCAATGTGCTGTCCGGACCGGGCAAGGGTGTAACGGCGATTCGAATGACGTCACCCGATGACCGGGTCATTGGGTTTGCGCTGGGCCGTGCGCGCGACGAAGGGCTGCGGGTCGAGACGAACCGCGGGCGCGAAGAGGTGGTGCGCACATCCAAGTACTCGATCGTATCTCGAGGCGGTCGAGGGCATGAGATTATTCGCTCCGGTTATCTGAGCCGCGTGCTCGGGGAGCCGGTGGTGTATCCGCTCGCCTGGCGAGAGCCGGTGCGGCCGGCGGCACCCAAAATACCGAAAGGGTCAGAAGACCCCGGTCAGGGAAGCCTGATCTGATGTCGTTGCCCGACGATTCCTGAGTGCGAAGAGGAGAACTGACCTTGGCTGGCACAGACAACATGACACTGACACCCGACTACAACGCGTCCTCGATCAAGGTGCTAAAGGGCCTTGAAGCGGTGCGTACCCGACCGGCCATGTACATCGGCGGCACGGATCATCGCGGCCTGCACCACCTGGTGTGGGAGATTGTCGACAACGCAGTCGACGAGGCGATCAATGGTTACGCGTCCTTCATCGAGGTGACGCTGCATAAAGATGGCAAGTCGCTGAGTGTCCGGGACAATGGCCGGGGAATTCCAGTCGATATCCACCCGGAAGAGGGCCGCAGCGCGCTGGAGGTGATCCTGACGACGCTGCACGCCGGCGGCAAGTTCGAAACCGGAAACTACATGCAATCCGGTGGCTTGCATGGAGTGGGATCGTCGGTGGTGAACGCTCTCTCGAGTGAGCTCGTGGCGTCTATCAAGCGAGGTGGGCGGCTGTACCGACAGACCTATCACCGTGGCATTCCCGTCGCGCCAGTGGCTGATATCGGCGAGGCCACGGGCACCGGTACGGAGATTCACTTTCGCCCTGACCCCGAGATCTTCGACGATGTGGAGTTTGACGCAGAGATCATCTCGGAGCGGCTGGAGATCAAGTCATTCCTCACCGCTGGTCTTCGTGTTGTGTTCAGGGACGAGAAGGCGAACAAGCGAGCGGAGTTCAAACACGAGGGTGGCATCTCGGAGATGCTGCAGCGTGCGGTGATGCGCAGCGGGGAGAATCCGGTGCACCCGGAGATCATTCGGTTTGGCAGCGAGAACGCCGACGGACGTCACACCCGCATTGAGATCGCCCTGCAATGGACGGAGTCTGAACGAGAGCTGGTTGCGTCATTCGCCAATGGCATTCCCACTACGGACGGCGGAGCACACGAGACGGGGTTCCGCGAAGGCGTGGCCGACGCGGTCATGAACTATCTGGAGACGCATGACGCCATTCCGCGGGGTGTGGAGGTCAAGCGAGCTGACACGCGCGAAGGGCTGTACGCCATCGTGAACGTATTTCTGGTGGACCCGCAGTTTCAGGGCCAGACCAAAGAACGTCTGAACAACCCGGAGGTGAAAGGCACCATCGCGGCTATCGTGCGGAAAGAGGTTGAAAACTACCTCCACCGCAATCAGTCGGCCGGTGCCGCCATTGGGCTCCGCATCATTCAGGCGGCTCGTGCTCGCGCCGCCTCTCGCATGGCTGTCAAAGAAGTGAAGCGCAAGAAGCCCATTGCGCATCGTCTGAATCTGCCGGGCAAACTAGCCGATTGCTCAGCCAATGACCCAGCCGAGGCTGAGCTGTTCATCGTGGAAGGCGACTCTGCAGGCGGCTCGGCCAAACAGGGGCGCGATCGACGAACGCAGGCGATTCTCCCGTTGCGCGGCAAAGTGCTCAACGTCGAACAGGCGACCGACAAAAAAGTTTTCGAGAACAAGGAGTTGTCAGACGTTGTCTCGGCCCTTGGTTGCGGGGTTGGGAAGGACTACGACGACGCTCGGCTGCGCTATGGCAGGATCATCCTGCTCATGGACGCCGATTCCGACGGTCATCACATCACGACGCTGCTGCTGACGTTCATGTACCGGTATCTGCGACCATTGATTGATCACGGGCGTGTGTTCCTGGCTCGGCCGCCACTGTATCGCATCGATCATGGCAAAGAGACCTGGTGGGCCGATGACGACCGCCAGCGCGACCGCATCGTCGCGAAGATCGTGCAGAAGCGACCAAACGCGCGCCCCGTGATTCAACGGTTCAAAGGTCTGGGCGAGATGATGCCCAAGACCTTGTTCGAAACAACGCTGGACCCCGCAAAAAGACGTCTGCTGCGGGTCACCATTCCGCCAGAGCTGGCGCTGCAGACCGAGAAGGTCGTCGGTGGACTGATGGGCAAGGACGCGTCCGTTCGCTTCCGGTTCATCATGGAGAACGCACCCGCCGCTGATGAGATCGACATTTAGCTGAACCTGCTCTTGTTGTGGCTCCACCGGGTGGCCTGGCGAGCTTCAGCGCTCAGTGCATATGCTCAAACTCAAACAAGGTGTATCAAAACAGTTTCGTCGTTTTGCAAATGTGCAAACCAGCCGCGCGCTCAGTGGGCCGATGAACTGTTTCGTGTGGGATGTGTTCCAAACAGGTTGTCGTCCGCATGTCTAACGAGGAGACTGCCATGGCATCCTTTGCCTCGTTGGTCTGTTTTAGAGTGGCCGAGAACACCTTTTTCAGGGCGAGCCGAAGAAAATGCAGTGATCGATGAATATCCTCATTTTCGCCACGTCTACCGCGGCACCACACAGGGAAACGGGCACTCACTACCCGGTGAAGTAGCGACTCCTGTGGTGGCTGTGTCTTCCTCTCGTGGTCCTGCGCGACACTATTGCCAAACAACGACCGCCTGACGTATCTAACAAATCTGGTCGGAACCTCTATCCTCTGGCAGTATCTATTGCCATTCCCCAACGACTCCATTTCACGGAGTCGAGCACCTTGGAGCCCTCATGCGTTTTGTAGCTGGCTTTGCTGTTGCTGCTTCTGTGTTCGCCCTCACGTCGGTCGCCGCTGCTCAGGACATGAGCGCCACCCCCACGTACGGCAGCGTCACCCTTAACACGGGCTTCACCCCCGACCCCCACACCGTCAGCCTGACCGCCGGTGGCAGCATCGATGCTTCGACGGCCCCGGCGCTCTCCGCCGCCAGCTGCCGCGGCTATATCGCCAACGCTGCTGACTACGAGCTTACCTACACCGCTGGCTCAACCTTCCCCCTTAAGATTCGCGTCGTGTCGGACGCTGACACCACGCTTGTCGTGAATGCTCCCGATGGCAGCTGGTACTGCGCAGACGACGTTGAGGGCTTCAATCCCGTCCTTACCTGGACCACCCCTCCCTCGGGCGTGTACGACATCTGGGTTGGCACCTACGGCCAGTCCATGGCGCCCGCGACCCTTCAGATCACCGAGCTCTGAAAAGTAGCTGGCTTCGGGCCAGCGTCTTGACGTCCGAGGGCGCGATGATGGAAGTCATCGCGCCCTCTCTTCTTTTTGCTCCCGAGTCGCATGGCATCCGCCCTCCCACGACAGCATCTCTGGCGCCCAGCCCTACCCTGGATGAAACTGCCACCGCTCGACGTTCGCGTGGTCACTGCGTTCGAGCTGCAGGCTGATTTACAGCTGCCACCGAGTCTTCTTCAGTTGCTGGCTCAACAGAATGGAGGCGAGCTACGCTATGATGCATTTCCGTGTGACGACCGACATCGCTTCCCTGAAGGGTTCGTTCGCCTTCCACACCTGCGCGGCATCGGACTCGCAGCGGGAGCTGGAATCACCTATGACGACGCTGGGCAGCTGATCGTGCTCTGTGAACAGGACGAGGGACTTGTAGGGCTGGATTACAGCGACGCCGACAATCCCTTGAACCCTCCGGTCGTCTGGGTAGACGCCCACGGACGACTGAGACTGGCACCGGACTTCGAGTCCTTCGTCGGGGGGCTAACACGCTCCGACGACGATTTCCTGATCGCCGTTCTGCCGGCCGACGCTGACGACCACGACGACGTGCCGGATGCGTTTCTAGATTACCTCGAACAGGAGGCACCCGAATTCGAAGAGGTGGAAGCCAAAGACGATATCTGGCTCCTACACCACAAACGATGGGCATCACGGGTGCACAGCGATCGACCAGCGAGCATCGTACTCCGCCCTGTCGAGACATCGAGGTACGACGACCCTGAGTTCCCGGAGGTGCCAGATGCACGCTGGGTGCTTGAGCTCGATCTGAAACCCGATAACGTCAAGTGGCTCGAACAGCGCTTCCGCGAAGGTCGGGTGCGACTCATCCGTGTTCACACGCCAGTGCACTGAACGTCGAATCCAATGTGCGTTCAGCACGACGACGGCCCCCGCCCTGCGTCACCGTCAGCGCGTGTCTGTGTCGGTCGGCCTGAGCGTCGTAGCGAGTGTCCGTTCGGGGGGAGCAAAAACGCCAACACCCCGTCTGTGAGTAACAGACGGGGTGTTGTGTCAGGGTGCCGGCGACGACCTACTCTCCCACAAGGCAAGCCTTGCAGTACCATCGGCCCAGGAGGGCTTA
>Ga0169931_10002516_pt1 | contig 29878 bp, 30 predicted proteins | sample Kivu_15m_20L_FD_129675 | JGI IMG/M metagenome (GOLD analysis project Ga0169931, IMG submission 129675) | Freshwater microbial communities from Lake Kivu, Western Province, Rwanda to study Microbial Dark Matter (Phase II) - Kivu_15m_20L... | ecosystem: Environmental > Aquatic > Freshwater > Lake...
GGTGACGATAGGTTCAGGGTCACACCCGTTCCCATCTCGAATACGGCAGTTAAGTCTGAATCGCCGATGATACTTGTTTGGCAACGAACTGGGAAAGCAGGTGTCGCCAGGTTAATATAAAAAAAGAGCTTTAGAAATAGAGCTCTTTTTTATTGTAAATAGTATTGTTGTTAAAGATTTTATGAAAGAATACTATGTTTGCTAAAAAACATTTTCTTGTATTGTCTATCGTAGTACTTTTTCAAATACATATTGTTCATGCTATGCAGTAAAATTCTTCCCTTGAAGCTATATTAGCAACAGGTGCAACAGCGGCAAGTGCTTATTCTTGTGTAATTTGTTTTAAGTACTGTTTGAATGCATGTGCATGTAAAAATAACCTGATGGCAGTGGCTGGAGCAGGGGGAACTTTTTTATTTGGTCCATGGACTGGTGTATATGGTTGTTATGCTATTACTCATTGTCATCGAGCAGTAAATAAAGAATAACTTTCAAAATTAATAATTATGCTCATTAAAACATATTAACTGTTTTATAATTGAAGCTTTTCAAAGAGTTCAATTAATACTTTTTTTATTAAATCAATGTTAACAAAAGTATTTCTAAATCTAATATCAACCGATTCTTCACTCAGTTCAGGAATTCGTTCTGTCTTAATGCAATAATACGTAAGATTCATTGTTGTACTTAAATCAAAAAAGGTTTGATCAAGATGTTCTTGAAACAATTCAATAATAATAGTGTTTGGCCGTGCAAAAATTATATTGGTCATTCCTGCTCCATGCGTTCCAATGATAATTTCAGCTTCATGAGCAAGTTGTGCTTGTTCAACCACAGACATTTTTTCCATTAAAATTTTTTCAAATCCAAATGGTTTAATAATTTCAAAAATAGCATCTTCATTTAAAATTCTGCGTATTGCAGCATTGCCTCTGCTAATAAAAATTCGCTTTTTACCATTTTTTACTTGGTAATTTTTCAAAAATTTTTTTTGTAAAAATTCAACTACCCACGAAGGTGTAATGCAAGAACGAGCTACCAGAGAAGGAAAAATAACTGTTGAAGGTTGAATATGCGTGTTTGAGATGCCTTCGATAATTTTTTTACAATCAACTCCTAAAAGTTTGAGCGTATCTTTTTGAAATTGATATTGAAGTTTTGGAACATATAAAAAATCATACTCAATATTTGCCTTTTGTATTAATGCAAGACGGGGTAAAATTTCTGTCATCCAATGATAATAATTTGATTTGCCCTCTAAGGCGATTGTTGCCACTTTACCTTTAATCGGCAAAGCAGCAGGAATAGGAAAAAGATCATTAGGAGCTTTGTATAATGCAGACCAGGTCCATAAAGAATCTTGGTAGATTTTACCATTATAAAGTACTATTCCATTGTCTGAATAAATCGTTGCTCCTGTTAGTTCGATAACATAAGCTCCAGGAATGTTATAAAACCATTCTGGAATTTCCATTAAAGGAAATAGTTTTGCATTAAATTTCCAAGATGCTGTTACATTTTCAACTTTTAGTCCTTGATTGATGAGCGTGTCTTTGGTCAGTAAAAGTGGTTCTTTAGTCATGAGCGTACTACAGTAGCAAAAGAGAAGAAAAAAAAAGAACATTTCAACAGTCTTTTTAAGTTTATTTATTTTTTAGAATGGTGATTGCATTGGTAAATAACATTGAATTAGGGATTAAAACAAATTCTTTTTCACTCTCAAGTGTTGTATACCTTAAGTTAATTTTTATGACATTTCCTTTATTAATTAAAGAAGAGGTAACAGGAATCTGTATGTATTGTCCAATTTTAAATGGTTGATACAAAATAATAAAAACACCAGCAATAACATTTGCAAGAGTATCTTTGAGAGCAAAACCGAATGCAAAACCAGTAATTCCAAGTCCTGCAATAAGACCATGAATGTTAATTCCTGAATTATGAAGAATAGACGTAAAGGCTAATAAAAAAATAACATTTCTACCAGTAGACGCTAAAAAATCAATCAGATCAGCTGAATGCGTATTGGGCTTAATATAATTTACCAGTAATCGTTGAATAATAGAGCTACTTATCCATGCTATTATGAGTATTACTATCGTTTGTAAAAAATGGAAAGACAGCCAAGCAATTAATTTTTCAATAAAATTTTCAAACATTATTCACCTGATTGACGAGTAAAAAGTTTTATAATCTCTTGTTTAGAAAAAGAACGTAAAGGAGCATTTCTGCAGTAGTTATAAACATTTGATTCAAAAAATATTCTAACATTTTCAAAAATACTTGCAAAGGTGATAAGCATAATTAAGCAAATAATCAATGTTGTGAAAATGTGAAGATTTAAAAAAAACTTCAAGAAACTTCCTACAAGTACAAAGTTTATGATGGTATAAAGAATTTTAAAACCTAAAAAACTAAACTGTGGTTCAAAAGATTCTCCAAAAGTAGCAATAAGTATTTTTTTCGATTCTTTAAGTGCATCTACTATCCTCATTTTTTTTTCGGTTATTATGGGAATCATCATCATACTTTCTGGATGAGAGTATTCATCATGCTTTTCTTGGAAATTTCCAGATACAAAATGGCGCATTCTTCGAATATGTTCTATTAATCCAAAAGCATTTAAAATAATAAGCAATGCTCCTAATGTTTTAATTAAACTTAATTGAATAATAACGAGAAAATGAGTATGAAAAAGTAATAAAATGTTTTTTATATTGACCGATCGATGTGATAAATTTTCAATAAAAGTATAGGCTATACTCATTTGAAAGAATGCAATAATACTATTCATAATAAACAGTGTAAAAAATCCAAAAAGTACGTGTCCTATATGATCCCAGAAGCTAAAATTAAAAATTTCTTTAAAAGTAGTGTGGTCAAAAATGTGTATTCCGTAATAGTGATATTCTAGATCGATAAAACAACTAAAAATAAAAATATTACAACTAATAGCCAAAAGAGTAAAAGCAAATGCATGTTGATGATTAAATAAATCTTTGATACATATTGTTAAAATTTCAATCCCATTTCTATTTTTTAGATCAAATATACTTATCATTGTTATTCTTTCATGGTAATAATGTCTTTCTACCTATAACATATTTAATAATAAGTCAGAAATGATTAATAACTTTTATTTTTCTATAGGCTCTTGTAAAGGATTAAATAGAGAAAGTAATTGATACACATTTTTTAATTTTTTACAGAAATCAGCTGTTTTTTGTTGTTCGGCAATAAAAATATTACTAATTCCAAATTTTTGAGCTTCTCGAATGTAATGTTCAACTCCATTAATTGCTTTGATGTTCCCTGTTAAGCTTAATTCTCCTAAAGCCATTGTTTTTTTTGGTAATGCTTGTTGAAAGTAGCTCGAAAGTAAGCTTAAGGCAATCCCAAGATCAGAAGAGCTTTCTGAAATTTTAAGACCACCACTTACTTTGACAAAAATATCATGTGCACTCAATCTGATCTGTAAGTATTTTTCTAAAATTGCAGCGATTAAAACAACTCTTTTGTGATCAATACCGGTAACCACTCGTTGCGGAACTCCATATTTAGTCGGTACTGTTAATGCTTGAATTTCAAGTAATAATGGACGTGATCCTTCAAGACATCCTACTAAAACTGATCCAGGCGCTTCAGTTGCTTCGTCAAGTAAATATTGATTGATATGAGGAACTTCTTCAAGTCCAGCACTACTCATTGCAAAAAAACCAAGTTCATTAATCGGACCAAATCGATTTTTTACGCTGCGTAAAATACGAGTGTGCCAACGATCTTCACCTTGTAAATAAAAGACTCCATCGACCATATGTTCTAGTGTTTTTGGGCCTGCCATTTGTCCTTCTTTGGTAATATGACAGGTGATAATAATCGCAATATTATGTTCTTTTGCAAGTCGCATTAAAGCAAACGAAGTTTCACGCAATTGTCCAACTGTTCCAGGAAATGAATGGCTTTCTGAAAAAAAACAGTTTTGAATTGAATCAATGACAACTACATTTGGTTTATGTTCTTGGCAGGTTTGTAAAATACCTTCAATTTGCGCTTGATCAGAAAATAATAAATTATCATGAATGCTTTGTATCCGAAGTGCGCGTAATTTTACTTGCTCAAGTGATTCTTCAGAAGAAAAATAAAAAACAGAATATTTCTGAGCAAGTTTGTAGGCAATATGTAATAAAAGCGTTGATTTTCCGATGCCAGGATCCCCGGTTAGAACTAGTAATGAGCCAGGCATTATGCCACTACCTAGAACATTGTCCCATTCACTAACACCAGTTAACATTCTTTGTTGTTGAGTCATACTCACTTGATTGAGTGATTTCATAATTAATGGTTTACTTGAGTCTGAAAAGGTTTTATTCCCAGGAGTAAAGGTTGGTCGTTCAAGTTCAATAAAGCTATTCCATTCTTTGCATTCAGGGCAACAACCAATCCACTTAAGTGTAATATAATTACAATTTGAGCAACTGAATTTTATAGACTGTTTTGCCATAACACCTTTTTATCAATACTATAACAACTTCTACATCGTGCCTGATATGATTCATCAGCTCCAACTTGAATAATTGGGTCATCATAACGTGCAGGTTGCCCATTGACTAATCTTTGGCTAAAAAATGCTTCTTGTCCGCATATAATACAGATTGCGCTTAATTTTGTAATAGTGTCTGCAAGTGCCATTAACGTTGGCATTGGACCGAAAGGAATACCTTTAAAGTCAAGATTGAGTCCCGCTAAAATTACATATTTACCTTCAGTAGCTAAAGCAAATACAACATCAATTAATTCGTGTGAAAAGAATTGTGCTTCATCAATTCCAATCACTTCAATTTCTTGAGGAACTAACGATGGAATCATTGATGCATTTTCAACAGGAAAAGCAGGAATTTTTCCGCCATCATGAGAGGTAACAAAATTAACTCCACGACGGACATCGATAGATGGCTTGAAAACAATTGTCGGTTTTCTTGCAATAACTGTTCGTGAAAGACGTCGAATAAGTTCTCCAGATTTTCCTGAAAACATTGGTCCACAAATAACTTCAATATGTCCTTTAGTGGGAATTTGGCCAATCATAGAGTTCCTTGTTTAATATAAAACTTTATTGTAAACGGAGATTCACTAGTATACACTAGCAATAAAAAAGATATATTATTTTTTGTTATCAACAAAGGACTTTTAATGTCATATGATTCAAAAATTCAGGTGCATCAGTCAGAGATAATTGTCTCTGAACAAATATTACCACATCTTCTTGTAAAGCAATCTCTTAAGTTGGAAGGGACAGCTGCTCTTGTGGGTGCAAAGAATGCTACACTCGTCATTATTATTTCTTTATTGTTAACAAAAGGTAAGTCGACTCTTTTTAATGTTCCTGCTTTAGAAGACACTTTCTCTATTATTGAATTGATGAATCATCTTGGGGCCGATGTTCAATTTAATATTGATGAAAATGTTTTACAAGTGGATACAACACATATTGAAAATGTTGAAATTCCTTTTGAAATTATGAATAAATGCAGAGCTTCATTTTTAGTTTTAGGAGCTCTTCTTGCGCGTTTTAATAAAGCGGCAGTAGGTTTGCCAGGCGGATGTGTTATTGGTGAGCGACCAATTGATTATCATATTAAAAATTTTGAAAAAATGGGCGTTATATTTCAAGAAGAACAAGACGTATTACGTGCATCTGTTAAAGAATTAAAACATCGTAATTTATTGCTTGAATATCCAAGTGTTGGAGCAACAGAAAACTTAGTATTGGCGGCTGTTCTGACAGAAGGAACAACTAAAATTATTAATGCTGCGCTTGAGCCAGAAGTATTTGATTTTATAGAAGTTCTTAAGAAGATGGGTGCGCAAATTACTATTGAAGCACCCGCTACGCTTTGTGTAAAAGGGGTCAAAGAACTTACATCGATTGACTACACTATTATGTATGATCGCCTTGAAGCAGGTGCATTATTATTAGCAGGGGCAATTACCGGTGGCTATATTGATATTCCGCAAGCTCCAGCACATGCAATGGGACTTTTTTTAACAAAGTTGCAAGATATGGGGCATACAATTTTAATTGGAAAAAATGGTACTGGTGTAAAAATAAAAGCTTCAAAACGTACGTACCCCGTTAATATTAAAACTGCTCCTTATCCATCATTTCCAACTGATTTACAAGCCCCTATTACTGCAGCTCTTGTTCTGACTCAAGGCATAAGTAAAATACAGGAAACAGTTTTCGAAAATCGATTAATGCACATTAAAGAATTAGTTAAAATGGGAGCGCAAGCACAAATAGAACATTCAGTTGCAATAATACGAGGGGTTCAAGAATTATATGGAACAACCGTGATTGCAAGTGATATACGTGCTTCATGCGCATTAGTACTTGCAGGGCTTGCAGCTCAGGGCACTACAGTTGTGACAGGAATTCATCATTGGAAGCGTGGATATCAAAATTTAGAAAAAAAATTGCAGCAACTTGGTGCACACGTTAATCTTTATGAATAACGATTATTTTATTTAAAGCTAGCAGAAAGCTCGGTCAATTCACGAGTTATCTTTGTCTGTCGTATTTTATTATATTGCAGCTGCATATTATCAAGTAAATTATTGGCTGAACGTGTAGCATTGTCCATTGCGAGAAATCTTGCAGATTGTTCTCCTAACAATGATTCAAATAAACCATGATAAATAATCGAATGAAGGTACATGTGAGCTAATGTATCAAGAACTAGTTTTGGACAATGTTGCCACAAAGTATCATTATCTTTTTTTTCTTGTTTACTTTCAAAAGGAATTATAATCTCTTTTTTAAGTCGATGTGTAAAGAATGTTTCAGAATATGCATGAATTAAAAATACTTGTGTATATGATGGAGTTGTTGTTAGCAATAATTTGGTAATAGTATCAGTCAGTTGCTCAAGCGTACTGTTTTTAAGTTCATCAGCTTGATATGCAACATGTAAATTATGAGATTTTACAAGATTGAAAGTTTTTCTACCGAAGGTGATTAAGGAAACATTTGAAGCATTTAAGATAGTGAGATTGTTTTCAAGCCAATAATTAAGTTCAGTATTATAATTACCGCAGAGTCCTTTTTGAGCACCTACAATAAGATAAAGCTTTTTTTCAGGAACAGTTGTTTTTGGTAAAAGAATATCACTTGTCCATTGATTTTGTTGTTCTTGCAAACCTATAAAAAGTTCTTTAATAAGGTTTTGGTATTCAAGTAAGTATTTTTTTTGTTTATTCATTCGCGTATGTAATGAGCGGGAAACAATACGCATAGCACCGGTAATCTTTTTAAAAGTACCAATTGCTTTAAGCCTTTGCCGTAATTGAATAAGCTGTGACATTGATTGTCTCCTTGAACTATACTGTAAAGGTACTTTTTTTGTATATTTTTTGCAATAATCAATTATAGTCAATAGTTATTTTGCAAGGCATATAGGGGGATAGATGATTATTGTAATTGATGGCTATAATCTTTTAAAACAAGTTTTTGATCCAAATGATATTTCTGAAAAAAAACGGACAGCTTTTGTGAATCTACTAGGAAAATATCGTGAAAAAAAAGGACATAAAATTGTTATTATTTTTGATGCAGGCCCTTATATTTGGCCTTTAAAAGAAAAACAAAAAGGGATTCAAGTATTTTTTTCAGGACAACATCAGACTGCTGATGATTTAATTATACAATTTGTTCAAGAACATCCAACTAAAGAGATTATGGTTATTACCGCTGACAGAAAGATCAAAGATGCGGTCAAAAGTCAGTTAGTTGAAATTATTGAACCCCTTTATTTTTATGGAAAAATCAAAGATTCACTTGAAACCGATCAGACTCATAAAAAAAATAAGCATCAAATTATTAAGCTTACTCAAGACTCAAATGAAGAAGTTGATGCGCTTATGCACGAGGCTGCAGGTATGAAAATATTTGAAAAAAATAAACAAGAAGAGTATTATGATCCTCGTAATCATCAGATCAAAAAACAGCAATTGTCAAAAAAAGAACGTAAAAAAAATAAAAAAATTGATAAATTATAAATCATGATGAAAAAAAAGAAAATTACGCAACAAGAAATGTCTGATGTTGCACAGCATATTATTCAGCAGTTACCTACTCATCCTATTGTTACCTTGTCAGGTCCTTTAGGAGCAGGTAAAACAACTCTTGTTCAAGAAATTTTAAAAGAGCTTGGAATTAAAAGTCCTATTATTAGTCCTACGTATAATTATGTAACAGTGTACAAGCTTGAAAACGGCAAAACAGTTTATCATTTTGATTTATATCGTCTTAGTTCTGAAGATGAATTTATAGCAGCAGGGTTTGATGAGTATTTGTATCAGCCTGAAAGTTTTAGTTTTATTGAGTGGCCACAGGTTATTAATGAAATACTAGAAGATCGTTTTGTAGCTGTTAAGCTTGAACATGATGCTGATGACACTCGCTTAGTTTCTGTTATACTAAAATGATCTTTTAAAAAGTTTTTTAAGCTCGATGGAGGATCTATGAAGAACTTTAAATTAAGTATCATTTTTCTAATATCTCCTTTAATCAAACCAGAACAAGACTCTTCTTTTTATTGGATTATTGCAGACCAGGAGCCTTTAAAGATACCGCAAAGTATTATTGGTGCTTCTCATAAAAATTATTGTTTTCTCAATGATTCCCTTTATTATCATAGATATCAGAGCAAGCAAGCTTGCTTAGATAAATTTTCAGCTGAAGTCGTGGAATCTGTTTTAGGAGTTAAACCTAATTTTTTCAATACTTATTATTTTAATAGATCAAGTAGTAGATTGGTAATAGTTGTTCCCCCTTATGGAGCTCAACTTAATGACCTAATAAGATTTGCAGGAATTTTTTCTGACACTGATGTTTTGATTATCGATTATTATAAAAATCTTGCAAAGAATCCATTTCTGGCTTTTTATTCTTTTGTTAATGCCCCGACAGAATTTCAAAGAAAGATGAGAGTTGCCCAGCTTGTCAGAGTATTACAAGAGGCAAAAAAACAGGGGTACCAAGAAATTATAGGAGCTTCTCAATGTTATGGGTCATGGGTACTGCTGGATGCACATGTTTCATTGAAACAATCGGGTCAAGCTGGGTTTGATAAATTAATTGTAGACAGTTGTCCAGCTGGAACTTCTGCTTTGCGTCAAAAATTTATAGAAGATCCAGTTGCAATAAGTACATTAGGGAATAAGACTGGACCGCTCTTAATAAAAGCTTTAACATTTTTTTTTTCTTACTCAATTACAATTTTTATTGATTGTTTGTATCAAGATTTTTCTGTCAAAAATCTTTTGAATAAAGTAGATGTGCCAATTCTGTTTATTCATAATCAAAAGGATTTTGTGGTAACAGTTGAAGAATTCAAAGAAATGTATCATGCGGTAAATCATACCAATAAAGCTGTATTGTTGACTGATTTTAAGCATCTACAGGCTAGCTTAAAATCAAAAGAACTGTATGCTCAGATCGTTAGTCAGTTTATTCAAGGGGTTCTGTTTTAAGAGGAAAATTTATGGGTTGCTCTCAAAAGCAAAATTGTTGCAAAATTAAAGAAGACTATCTTGTTTGTACTTGCATGGAAGTTATGTATTCACAGATTGTTCAAGCAATTGAACATGGCGCTGATACCTTTCAAAAGCTTTCTGATCAGCTGGGTGTAGGCACAGGGTGTTCAAGTTGTATTGATGAAGTCCATCAAATTTTAACAGAACAATTAGACAAAAAATAAAAAAACTTTTACATTCGATGTTGAAAACATTTAAGAAAAGGATTATCCTGACTACTCCTTGATTTAAAGTTAATTGAAATATATGCCTTATGGTGAGATTCCCGAGTGGCCAAAGGGGGCGGACTGTAAATCCGCTGGCTCTGCCTTCGTAGGTTCGAATCCTACTCTCACCACCATAATTTTTTTGCGAAAATTTTTTAGCACGTTATAATAAGGCAATAAAATGTGCGGGAATAGCTCAATTGGTAGAGCGCCAGCCTTCCAAGCTGTAGGTTGCGGGTTCGAGTCCCGTTTCCCGCTCCACTTTAGTTTTTTAAGCTTAAAGTGACCTTAAAAAGGTATTTTATAATTTGAAATATAAATAAGCGCTGGCGTAGCTCAGCTGGTAGAGCAACTGATTTGTAATCAGTAGGTCGCAAGTTCAAATCTTGTCGCCAGCTCCATTTTTTCTTTAATAAAATTAAAAATGGAGAAAGTTTGTTTAGAATTCAAGGTAAATAAGCTTGAATCAAGGAAAAAAGAAAAGCGTCAGGTAAATTCAGACATGGTTAGGCATAAAAATGCTTACAGATAGGGTGATCAGAAGGTAAAAAAATTTGTCTTTTTACCTTTTTTGTTTTACTCTTAAGTAAATGTTTGTGATCGCTGGTTGATAAGTGGCCCTCGTAGCTCAGTTGGTAGAGCACTCCCATGGTAAGGGAGAGGTCACCGGTTCAAATCCGGTCGCGGGCTCCATCTTTGTCTTTATACCATGAATCCGAGGATGGAATTTAAAGTTCGTAAAAGGTTTTAAGCATGGCAAAAAATAAAGTTATTACACATCTTTCTTGTGAAACATGTAAAGAGCGTAATTATAGCCAATTGGTTTCTAAAAAAAGGACTGTGGGATCGTTGCATTTGAAAAAGTATTGTTCACGATGCCAGAAACATTGTCCTCACAAAGAAACAAAGTAATTTGTTGAAGGCCAGTAGCTCGAATTGGTAGAGCGACAGACTCCAAATCTGACGGTTGGGGGTTCGAGTCCCTCCTGGCCTGCCAAGTCGCGATATGGAAGATACAATCAAGATAGGTATAAAAAATGAAAAACATTGCTCAGTTTTTTGATGGTGTTGGAAAAGAATTCGCAAAAGTGATTTGGCCAAGCGGTACCGAGTTGATCGGTTCAACTTTGGTCGTTTTGGCGCTTGTTTTTGCGTTTTCATGTTATCTTGGTTTGATTGATCATATGTTGGCAAGAGTGATGAGCATAATTTTGTCTTGGTAGAAGAAAGTTAAAGCAAATGAAACGTTGGTATGTTGCGCAAGTATATCCTGGTTACGAAGAGATTGTTAAAAAAGATCTCGAGCGTAGAATTGAGGAGTTAAAAAATGACTTATTTGGCCAAATACTTGTGCCGTCTGCGAAATTAAAAAGTATGTTTGTTGCTCAGGAAGAGCAAGTTGATGAGCGTCTTTTTCCTGGTTATATTTTGATAGAAATGGAAAAGAATTCAGAAACGCTTGCTATTGTTGCTTCTACTCCAAAAATTACAAAATTTTTAGGAGGAAAAGATCCTCTGCCCCTTTCAAAAAAAGAAGTAGAAAAAATTATTTCTCAAGTTAAAGGAGAGGTGGTTGTTTCAAAAGGGCATAAAGAAGAGTTTACTGAGGGTGCAGAAGTAGATATTAAAGAAGGTCCATTTGCAGGCTTTGTTGGTATTGTTGATAGAGTTGATGAAGAGAGTGAAAAATTGACGGTTATGGTAAGCATCTTTGGGCGATTGACTCCAGTTGAGCTTACATTTGAACAGGTGAAAAAGTAGAAAGGTTAGGTATCTAACATGGCCGATATAAAAGCTATAGTAAAATTGCAAATTTTGGGGGGAGCGGCTTCTCCTGCAAACGTTGGTACAGCGCTTGGTCCTCAAGGTATCAATATGATGGATTTTTGCAAAGCGTTTAACGCGCAAACAGCACAAAAGAAGGGTGAGACTGTTCCAGTAATTGTAACGATTTTAAAAAATCGAACATTTACTTTTGTTTTAAAAACAGCTCCTACTTCAGAGCTTATTAAAAAGAAATTGAATCTTAAAAAAGGTTCAGGTCGGCCAAATACAGAAAAACTTGGAATGCTTAAGCAATCTGACTTGGAAGAAATTGCTAAAATAAAGATGCCTGATCTTAATGCGATTGATATTGATGCTGCAAAAAAAGTTGTAGCGGGTACTGCGCGTAGCATGGGTGTCGAAATCGTTGATTGATTCAGGTTTTAAGGGATAACGCGATGAAACGAGGAAAAAATTACAAACGAGTTGCACAGGATCATGATAAGACAAAAATGTTGTCTCTTGATGATGCGGTAACTCGAATGAAAGAAAAAGCGTACGCAAAATTTGACGAATCAGTTGATGTTGATATCAATGTTGGGATTGATCCTTCAAAGGGTGATCAAGTAGTGCGTGGTGCAGTGACTCTACCTCATGGAACTGGTAAAAAAGTTCGTGTTGTAGTGTTTGCAAAAGGTGAGCATGTTGATCAAGCTCTTAAGGCGGGTGCTGATTATGTAGGTTTGGAAGAACTTATTGATAAAATTAGTGCTGGTTGGATGGATTTTGAGTATGCAGTTGCAACTCCTGATGTAATGGGGCCTGTTGGTAAGCTAGCAAAACAGTTAGGGCCAAGAGGGTTACTTCCGAATAAAAAAGTAGGAACTGTAACGTTTGATGTAGAGCATATTGTAAAAGAATTAAAGAGCGGTCGTTCATTTTTCAAAAATGATAAAAATGCGGTTGTTCATTTTTCTTTAGGTAAGCGTTCTTTTGATGAAGTTAAGTTAAAAGAGAATATTAGAGCTTTTTTAAAAGCTTTAAGTTCTTCAAAACCGCCAGCGTCTAAAGGTAAGTTTATCAGAAAAGTAACAATATCTTCTACGATGGGTGTTGGGATATGCGTTAATGCAGATGATATCTTACGGTAAAGGTTTGGTATTATGAATCGACAAGATAAATCAGCAGTTATAACTTCTTTAAAGAATAATTTTAAAGAAAATTCAGCCTCTTTTGTTGTTGGCGTGAATGGTTTGACTGTCGTCCAAATAGAAAGCTTACGTGATACTTTGCGCCAACAAGGTGCGAAGTTGAACGTTGCTAAAGTACGTTTAATGAAACGTGCGTTACAAGATGCGGGAGATGTTCATCAAGGGTTAGAGCCTTTTTTAAAAGAACAAATCGCATTAGTTTTTGTGCAACAAGAAGCGCCGGCTATTGCAAAAATTTTGTGTGGATTTGCAAAAGAAAACGAACGTTTCTCTGTTGTTGCAGGGTACATGGATTCAATGGTTCTTGACACGAATGCAGTCAAAACAATTGCTTCCTTGCCGTCTCGTCAAGTGTTGTTGGCGCAACTTGCTGCAACATTGAATGCTCCGGTAACTGGATTAGTGTGTACATTGCATCAAATGGTTGCTCAGATTGCTTATGTATTGAAAGCTATTGAAGAGAAAAAACAATAGTTTATAAGTTAGAATTATAATATTTTTATTACTTTTTATGTCTTGGGAGTGAAACAATGGCAGGCAAATCATACGAAAAGTTGATTGATCAAATTGGTGAAATGTCAGTGATTGAATTGGCTGAAATGGTTAAAGCGCTTGAAACTAAATTTGGTGTATCAGCTACTCCAGTTGCGAGCGTTTCAAACGTATCAGCAGCTCCAGTTGCTGCTGCAGCTGAAGAGAAGTCAGAATACAAAGTGACTTTAAAAGAATCAGGTGCTGATAAGATTAAGGTTATCAAAGCGCTTCGTACAGTAACAACACTTGGCTTAGGTGAAGCAAAAGCCGCTGTTGAAGGTGCTCCTTTTGTTATTGCAGAAGCTGCAACAAAAGACGATGCAAAGAAAATGAAGGAAGCTTTAGAAGCTGCTGGCGCAAAGGTAGAGCTCGCTTAACACGCACTTATTGTAATGAAGCGCGTAAGATAGCAAATGGAATGCCGTTTTTCATAAGGAGCAGCTGAATGAGTAGCCTGCAGGTAGGCAAAGGTACGATTCGTAAAACATTTGGAAGAACACGAGATGTTGTTCCGGTGCCAAACTTGATTGAAATTCAGTCAAGTTCATTTAATGATTTTGTTCAACTTGATTTCTTGCCAAGTGAACGTCAAAATGTTGGGTTGCAAAAAGTCTTAAATGATATATTTCCCATTGATTATAATGGTAAACTTTCTCTAGAGTTTGCAAGTTATGAATTAGGAAATTGGGCATGTACTTGTGGTAAACTCAAGGGGATAGAGAACCGTTATGCATGGTCTTGTTCTGTCACTAAAAAGACAGGATGTTCTCGTCTTTCTAAAGATTCTTCTGCTCCAAAAACTGCTCGTTATAAAACATGTCCTTCATGTTTGTCTCGAGTAACGGTGCAATTGCCAATGAGTGTTGACGAATGTCGTTCTAATGGACAGACATTTTCAATGCCATTAAAGATTAAAATTCAGCTTATCAGTTGGGAAGGTGAAGGAAAAAATCGTGTTGTTCGAGATATTAAAGAACAAGACATTTTCTTTGCAGATGTACCAGTAATGGCTGATTTAGTTTTAAAACAAGGTCAGTTTGAATTAGGTAATGAAGGTACTTTCTTAATCAACGGTGTTGATCGAGTCGTAGTAAGTCAGTTACATCGTTCTCCTGGTGTTGTTTTTTCGCAAAGTAAAAAAATAAAAGATGTTCGCGGAAGACCTTACTATTTAGCTCGTATCATTCCAATGAGAGGTTCTTGGGTAGATTTCGAGTTTGATAGTAATGATCATTTATATGTTCGTATTGATAAGAAGAAAAAATTATTAGTAACAACATTACTTCAAGCTTTGGGAATAGAGCGCGATGCTATTATCCCATCATTTTATGGTATTGATGTCGTTCATTATGAAAAAGGTATATTTTTTTCAAATGTAGATGAGGCTTTGTTGGGACACCGTCTTGAAAAAGGCATGATTCCTGAAAAGCATGAAGAAGCATTTGTAGGTAAACGTGTTACTAAAGATCTTATTAAAGAATTGCATAAAGTTGGCATTAAGAAAGTAACACTTTCTGAAAATATGTTGGTTAATAGAGTTTTTGCTACAGACGTTGTAGATGAAGTACTGGGTGAAGTGATTGCTGAACAAGGACAACCGCTAACCAAAGTAGTTTATGATCGTTTATTAGAGCAAGAACAGTTAACTTGTGCTCTAGTTGCTTCATCTGGATATGTTTTTCAACCTACTATTGCAACAACATTAGCGCAAGATGCTTGTCATTCAGAAAAAGATGCTTTAAAAGAAGTTCATTCAAAAATATGGCCTGGTGATAACTCATCATTAGAAGAAATTAAAGAACGCCTTGAAAATATGTTCTTTAATTCTCGTTACTATGATTTAACTAAGGTTGGTAGAATAAGAATTAATCGTAAACTAGGTTTAAGAGTTGCAGAAGACATTACAACACTAACACGAGAAGATTTTGTTGCAACAGTTAAATATTTAGTTGGACTACGTGAACAAGCTGAAGGCCAATTGGATGATATTGATCACTTGGGAAATAGACGAGTTCGTCTTGTAGGTGAATTATTAAGTAATCAAGTATATCTTGGATTCTTGCGTATCGAACGTATTGTTCGTGAACGTTTTAGAATGCAAGAAGCATACGGTACTTTAATGCCTCAAGATCTTTTAAACGTTAAGCCGTTAAGTGCTGTTTTAAGAGAATTTTTTGGAACTGGTCAACTTTCGCAATTTATGGATCAAACCAATCCGTTGTCTGAAATTGCTCATAAAAGAAGGCTGTCAGCCCTCGGGCCCGGCGGTGTCATGAAAGATCGTGCAACGTTTGAAATTCGTGACGTTCACACTTCTCATTATGGTAGAATTTGTCCAATTGAGACTCCAGAAGGTCAAACAGTTGGTTTAATTTCATCACTTTCAACCTATGCAACAGTCAATGACCTTGGTTTTATTGAAACTGCTTATCGACCTGTTAAAGATAAAAAGATTTTAGATGAAGTAGTTTTCCTTGATGCATTTCAAGAAAATGATCGTTTTATTGCTCAAGCTGATGCAGTAAAGCCAGGGCAAACAACTATTACGACTGATACTGTTATTGCTCGTCATCATTGTGATTTTGAATCTGTTGATGCTGAAAAAATTGATTATATCGATTTATCTCCGCAACAATTAGTTTCTGTCTCAACAGCATTAATTCCTTTCTTAGAACATGACGACGCATCACGTGCATTGATGGGTTCTAACATGCAACGTCAAGCGGTTCCTTTGATTAAAACTGAAGCTCCTTTAGTTGGAACAGGGATGGAAAAAGAGATTGCAAAATCTTCAAATGCTGTATTAAGAGCACGTCATAGTGGTACAGTAAAGTATGTTTCAGCAGAAAAAATTGTTATCCAAGCAGATGAAAAAGAATTTGTTGATTTGGATGATTGGATTGCGCATGGAATTGAAACATATTATTTAAGAAAATTTAAACGTTCAAGTATGAGTACTTGGATTCATCAAGTTCCAATCGTTAAACGTGGCGAGAAAATTAAAGCTGGTGATGTTTTAACTGATGGCGCATCAGTTAAAAATGGTGAACTTGCTTTGGGTGCAAATTTAACTGTTGCTTTTATGCCATGGCACGGATACAACTTTGAGGACGCAATTGTCTTAAATAAACGGCTTGTTGCTGAAGATATGCTAACTTCTGTTGCTGTCGATGAATACGTTGTTGATGCACGAGACACTAAGCTTGGACCTGAAGAAATTACTCGAGATATTCCAAACGTTGGCGATAGTGCTCTTGCTGGTCTTGACGAAGACGGTATTGTTAAAATTGGTACACGTGTTAAGCCAGGTGATATTTTAGTTGGAAAAGTAACCTTAAAAGGTGACGTTCAGTATTCACCAGAAGAAAAATTATTACGAGCAATTTTTGGTGAAAAATCTCGCGAAGTGAGAGATACTTCATTGCGTGTACCGCCTGGGGTTGAGGGAATGGTAACTGATGTTAAAATTTTCTCGCGAAGTGGTATCAGAAAAGATAAGCGCTATAAAGAAGAAGTAATTCGACAAATTAATCAGTTAGAGCAAGATTTTGCACAGCATAATGAAGAATTATTGATTATGACAGCTGAAAAAATAGCTCATATTTTAGATGGTAAAGCTCCTGCAGGAAAACCAGCAGCAACCTTACTCAAAAAAGGTCTATTTGATGCTGAAAAAATTATTGGATTAGAGCCACTTAAAATATTAGAATTAAATTGCTCGGATAAAGAAACTGCAGAGCAAATTAAGCATATTATTAGTTCTTATGAAATTCAGGTACGTGTGCTTGAAGGGCTTAAGGAAGAACGAATTGGTAGATTCAAAAAAGGTGATCCACTACCTTCGGGTGTTATTAAGATGGTCAAAGTTTTTATCGCTATGAAACGACATGTTTCAGTTGGTGATAAAATAGCTGGTCGTCATGGTAATAAAGGTGTAATTTCAAATATTGTACCACGTGAAGATATGCCGTATTTATCTGACGGAACAACCGTTGATATCGTTCTTAACCCATTAGGTATTCCTTCTCGTATGAACGTTGGTCAAATTCTTGAGACAACGCTTGGCTTTGTGGGTAAAAAAATGGGTGAAAGATTAACTTCTTTAATGAAAGAAAAAAGCGATACATTTGTCACAGAATATTTACATAAATGTTTTGATGAGAAATTTATTGCTGAATATCAGAAGAAGCACGGTAAAGAAGCTCTTGCTGAGCTTGCTCGTAAAACAGCACAATATGGCGTTCATTTTGAAACTCCTGTTTTTGAAGGACCTTCATTTGAAGAACATATCAAACCAATGCTTCAAGATATTGGACTTTCTGAAACAGCTACTTTTGCATTGCGTGATGGCAGAACAGGTGAGACTTTTGATCAACCTGTAACAGTTGGATGTATGTATATTATGAAACTTGATCATATGATTGATGATAAATTGCATGCTCGTTCTGTTGGGCCATACTCATTAGTAACACAACAACCATTGGGTGGTAAAGCTCAGTTTGGTGGTCAGCGTCTTGGTGAAATGGAAGTTTGGGCTCTACAAGCATATGGTGCTTCATATACTTTACAAGAAATGTTGACTTACAAGTCTGATGATGTTTCGGGAAGACATAAAGTGTATGATTCTATTGTTCGTGGAGAAGATATTTCAGAACCTGGATTACCAGAATCATTTAACGTGCTTATTAAAGAATTACAAAGTTTAGGTCTGCAAATAGATTTGTGCAAGGTTGGTAAGGAGGAAGTCAGTGAATAGTCAAATCCTAGAGAGATTTCGAGAGTATATAAACGTTACTCAATTTAACGCGCTTCGTTTTGGTTTGGCTTCTCCTTTAAAAATACGTTCACTCTCTTATGGTGAAGTAAAAAAGATTGAAACCATTAACTATAGAACATTAAAGCCAGAAAAAGATGGTTTGTTTTGTGCCCGTATTTTTGGTCCAGTTAAAGATTGGGAATGTAACTGCGGAAAATATAAACGAATGAAACACCGCGGAGTTACTTGCGAAAAATGTGGTGTTGAAGTTATTCAGTCTCGTGTGCGCCGTGAAAGAATGGGGCATATTGAGTTGGTAGCTCCTGTTGTTCACATTTGGTATTTCAAAGGTATACCAAGTTATCTTGGGTTAATTTTGGACATGCCTGTTAAAGATCTTGAACGCGTTATTTACTTTGATGTTAATATCGTTATTAATCAAGGTAACTCTCCTTATCCTCAAAAAACCTTGTTATCAGTCACTGAAGTAGAAGATTATTTAGATGCAAATCCAGATGATATAGCTTTTAAAGCTGATTCTGGAGCTCAAGCAATTAAAGAAGTTCTAGCTTCACTTAATCTTGCAGTTGAAATTGAAAAGCTTAAAGAAGATTATAAAAAAACAGGTTCAGTTGCTACACGTCATAAAATTATTAGACGACTTAAGATATTTACACAGTTAGCTCAAGCAAATTCTCGTCCAGAATGGATTGTGATGGATGTGCTTCCGGTTTTACCACCAGATTTGCGTCCATTAGTTCCTTTAGAAGGTGGTAGATTTGCTTCTTCTGATTTAAACGAATTGTATCGTCGTGTTTTAAATAGAAATATTAGATTACGTCGGTTAATGGAAATTGAAGCGCCATCAGTCATTATTAAAAATGAAAAAAGAATGCTTCAAGAATCAGTTGATGCTTTGATTGATAATGGTCGAAGAGGCCAACCGGTCAGAGGATCAAATAGACGTCCATTAAAATCATTGAGCGAAATGCTGCGTGGTAAACAAGGTCGATTCAGACAGAATTTATTGGGTAAACGTGTTGACTATTCAGCTCGTTCAGTAATCGTAGTTGATCCTGAACTAAAAATTACTCATTGCGGATTACCTAAGAAAATGGCACTTGAGCTATTTAAATCATATATTTATGCAGGGTTATTAAAGCGCGAAATGGCTCCTAACTTACGCGTTGCAAAAAAAATGGTTGAAGATAATCATCCAGAGGTGTGGGATGTGTTAGAGGATGTCGTTAAAGAAAGACCAGTTCTTCTAAACCGTGCGCCAACATTGCATAGATTAGGTATTCAGGCATTTTGGCCTATGTTAGTAGATGGAAAAGCTATTACTATTCATCCATTAGTTTGTACAGCATTTAACGCTGACTTTGACGGGGATATGATGGCGGTTCATTTACCATTAAGCAGCAAAGCAGTATTTGAAGCTGAAAATTTAATTTTATCATCAAAAAATATTTTATCTCCTTCAAATGGAAGGCCAGTTACTGTTCCTTCACAGGATATGATTTTAGGTCTTCATTACATGACAAAAGTTCGTTGTAATGCAAAAGGCCAAGGAATTGTATTTGCAAGTGTTAAAGAAGTTGTATCTGCTTTTCAGTGTGGGCAGGTTGCATTGCATGCAAAAGTTAAAGTTCGTTTAGGTGAATCTGCGTTGACCGATACAACTGTTGGTCGGGTTATTTTGTTTGAAGCGCTTCCTGAAGGGTCAGACTTTGGTTGGGTTAATAAAATTCTACAAAAGAAAGATCTTGGAAAGTTGATTGAAACAATTTATTACACTTTTGGAGCTGAAAAAACAGTCATCTGTCTTGATAAAATTAAAAAACTTGGTTTCTATTATTCTACGGTAAGTGGAATTTCTTTTGGGATCAGTGATTTAATTTCGCCAGAAAATAAAGATGGTGTTATTAAAAAAGCAGAAAAAGAAGTTGCTCGCATTGAAAAATTATACCGCGATGGTGTAATTACCAATGGTGAACGTTATAATAAAGTTATTCGAACCTGGCATCACGCAACAGCAGAAATTTCAGCTGCTATGGGTAAAGAATTTAAAGCACAAGATCAACTTTCTTTTGAAAATGCAAATGGCGAAAATAAACCATTTAATCCAGTCTTTTTATTCCTTGATTCCGGTGCTCGTGGTACTAATGATCAGATTAAACAGTTAGTAGGTATGCGTGGATTGATGTCTAAACCTAACGGTGACATTATGGAAACGCCTGTTAAGACTAATTTTAGAGATGGATTAAGTGTTTTTGAGTACTTTATTTCTACTCACGGTGCTCGAAAAGGTCAAGCTGATACAGCGCTTAAAACAGCAAACTCTGGATATTTAACTCGACGTTTAGTCGATGTAGCTCAAGATGTTGTTGTTTCAGTCTATGATTGTAAAACGCTTGGCTATATTACCGTTAAAGATTTAAAAGAAGGCGGTGAAACAATTCATCCTGTAAGTGCTCGTATTTATGGTCGCTTTGTAGCGCAAGATGTTAAGGATCCAGTCACTGGAGAACTTTTTGTAAAACAAGGTGAGGTTGTAACTCGAGAAATTATGGAGCAGATTTCAGAATCAGCAGTTTCTAAGGTGTTGGTTCGTTCCGTACTAACTTGTCAGGCAAAACGTGGTATCTGTGTTAAATGTTACGGATACGACCTTTCAAAAGGTGAAGTTGTTGATGTCGGCGTTACAGCAGGGATTATTGCAGCCCAATCGATTGGTGAACCTGGAACGCAGCTTACTATGAGAACCTTCCATATCGGGGGTACCGCAAGTACAACAGTTGCACAATCAAGTTTTACTGCGCGTCACGAAGGTCAAATTCATTTAAAACATGTTCGTACTTTAAAAAATGGTGAAGGTGTTGATATTGTTTTTGGTCGTAAGGGTCAATTAATTATTGCTTCTCAAGATGGTCGTGAAGTTCAAGAACATTCAATTCCATACGGAGCACATTTGCTTGTTAAAGAAGGTCAATTAGTAAAAATTGGTGAAAAACTTGTTGAGTGGGATACCAATACTAAAGTTGTTCTTACTGAAAAAGCTGGACGTGTTCGTTATGTTGATTTGATTGATCACGTTACCACTCAAAAAGAGTATGATGAAACTTCTCAAACGACAGAAACAATTATTCTTGAGCATAAAGGTCAATCGCATCAGCCAGCAATTATTATTGAAGATCTGCATGGACAAGAATTGACTCACTATTATCTTCCAACCGGTTCTTACTTGTCTGTTGAAGATGGGCAAGAAGTAGCAGTTGGTGATGTAATTGTAAAAATGCCAGAAGCAGCATCAAAAACTTCTGATATTACGGTTGGGGGCTTACCTCGAATTGCAGAACTATTTGAAGCACGTGCACCAAAAGATCCAGCAATTTTATCAGATATCAATGGAACAGTTACCTTTGCTGGATTGCAACGTGGTATGCGTAAATTAGTAATATCTGATGGTGATGTTTCTTATGAATATCTTGTTCCGCGTGGTAAGCAATTGAATGTACAAGATGGTGAAAAAGTCATGGTTGGAGATCCGCTAACAGCTGGGACTCCAGTATTACATGATCTTTTAAGAATCTTGGGGCCAGAAACATTACAAAGATATCTTGTTGATAGAATTCAAGAAATTTATCGTTCACAAGGTGTTGATATTAACGATAGACATGTTGAAATTATTGTTCGACAAATGTTACGTAAAGTACGTGTAATCGATTCTGGAGATTCAGAATTCTTGATTGGTGATCGCATTGATGCAATTCACTTTAAGTCGGTTAATGAACAATTACAGGCTCAAGGTAAGCGAGTTGCAACAGCAAAACCAATTTTAACAGGTATTACTATGGCATCTCTATCAACAGAAAGTCCTTTAGCTGCTGCTGCATTCCAAGAAACTACTCGTATTTTAGCTGAAGCTGCAGTATCAGGGGAAACAGATTGCCTTTATGGTTTGAAAGAAAACCTTATTATTGGTAAATTGATTCCAGCTGGAACAGGTGTTACTTCATTTAGAAAAAAATATTTAGGTGAAACACTTTCTGAGTTAGAGCGACAAGCGCGTAAAGAAGAAGAATTATTAGCAATCAGAAGTAATAACATCAAAGGTAAAGCATAATGTGTAAGGCGCGTAGCTCAGTGGTAGAGCGCTGCTTTGACGTAGCAGAGGTCAACGGTCCGATCCCGTTCGTGCCTACCAATAATAATAGGGTAAGGATATAAATACATGGTGGAAACAATGAATCAAGAATTTAAAAAACATGAAAAAGACACAGGCTCTTCTAGTGTTCAGATTGCAGCTTTGTCAAATGAAATTAGTCTTTTGACAAATCATATGAATGCTCATAAAAAAGATTTTGCATGTCGTAGAAGTTTGTTACAAAAAGTTGCAAAACGTAGATCATTACTGAATTACTTAAAACGTACAGATGAAGTTATGTATAAGCAAGTAACCAGTACTCTCGGATTAAAGCGATAAGAGTACTTCAAAAATAATAATTATAAAGATAGTGAGTACATATGTCCAAGAACACATTCGAGTTGCCAAAATTTGGTTATAAAGCACGGTTTAATACCATTGCTCGTCAAGCGGACGGGTCTGTTTGGTTTCAACAAGGTGGAACTGTTATCATAGCAACTGCTACATCGGCACCAACACGAGATTTCCCTGGATTTTTTCCTCTTTCGGTAGATTACCGTGAGCCATTTGCAGCAGCAGGAAAAATCCCTGGTGGATTTTTTAAACGTGAAGGTAAGTCAACTGATAAAGAAGTTTTAACTTCTCGTGTTATTGACCGAGCATTGAGACCTTTGTTTCCAAAAGATTATTTTGACCAAGTACAAGTTTGTGTAACTTTGTGTTCTGTTGATAAAGAAAACTCTCCACATACTCTTGCAGTACTTGCTGCATCGTTAGCCCTTGTTACTTCAAAAATTCCTTTACTTGAACCTGTCGGGGTAGCTGAAATAGCTCGCTTTGATGGTAAATGGGTAACCAATCCAAGTCATGAGCAAAGTTTTGAATCTGATGTTAAAATTTTAGTAGTAGGTACCAAAGAAGGTATCTGTATGGTTGAAGGTTCAACCAATGAAATTTCAGAAGCAGAATTTTTAGATGCATTGTTTTTAGGGCATAAAACTATTAAAGAACAAGTTGCATGGCAAGAAGCGATTGTTAAAGAAATTGGAGTTGCAAAAGTTCTCCCTCAGCTACCACTTGATTGGGACGCATGGGAAAAGAAATGTTCAGATTTGTTAACAGATGATCTTTTAATGCCTATTTTTAAAACACGAACCAAACAAGAACGTAATCAAGTAATGGACGTGATTAAAAAAGCATTTGAAGAGAAATTTGGCAAAGCAATTGAAGAAGCTGGTCAACCAAGACCTATTATTGATTATATTTTTGATGCACAACTTAAAGAACGCATGACAGCAGTAATTTGCGAACATGGCAAACGCGTTGATGGTCGTTCTTATGAAGATGTGCGGGATATTTCTATTGAAGTAGGTTTGTTACCATTTACTCATGGTTCATCATTATTTACTCGTGGTTCTACACAGAGTTTAGGGACACTGACTTTGGGCAGTGGACAAGATGAACAAAAAATAGAAGATATTATGGGTGGAGAAGTTGATGGATCATTTATGCTCCATTACAATTTTCCTCCATTTTCAGTAGGTGAAGTTAAACCTTTAAGACCGCCAAGCAGACGCGAAGTAGGTCATGGTCACTTAGCTGGTTCTGCATTTAAATATGTATTACCATCAAAAGAAAGCTTTCCTTACACAATCAGAATGGTTTCAGATATTTTAGAATCAGACGGTTCAAGCTCTATGGCAACTGTTTGTAGCGCAACAATGGCATTTTTAGATGGCGGTGTGCCAATTAAAGATATGGTCGGCGGTGTTGCTATGGGACTGTTAAAGAGCGATAAAAGTGATTTTACTGTTTTGACAGATATTAGTGGATTTGAAGATGCATTTGGTTTAATGGATTTTAAAGTTGCAGGAACAGAAAATGGTATCACTGCAATTCAAATGGATATTAAATACAAAGGTGGATTACCACGACAAGTTTTTGAAAAAGCTCTTGCTCAAGCAAAAGTAGGAAGAATTCATATCTTGGCTCAGATGAAAAAAGTTATGTCTAAGCCAAAAGCTGAACTTTCTGCATTAGTTCCACAAGTTGAAAGTTTTAAAATTAAATCTGATAAAATTGGTGCAGTTATTGGTACTGGTGGAAAAGTTATCAAAGAGATTATCGAAAAAACTGGAACTTCAATTGATATTGAAGGAGACGGGATTGTTCGTATCTTTGGTCAACCTGGTCCTGATATGCAAAGAGCGGTCAGATGGGTTAAAACTTTAGCTGGTCAAATTGAAGCTGGAACTATTTTTGAAGGAGTAGTTAAACGCGTTGCAGAATTTGGACTTTTCGTGGAACTTGTTCCAGGAAAAGAGGGTTTATTGCACGTTTCTGCTATTCCTCGTGAAAAACAACGAACAATGTCACAAGATTATCCAATTGACAGTGCTTTAAAAGTGCAAGTTGTTGAATACGACGCTGAACTTGATCGCGTACGTCTAAAAATAGTTTAATCAGCTTTATATATTATTAGGATCTTATGGTAGTTCGTAAGGATGGGCGTCAACCTGATCAGGTTCGCCCTATAAAAATTACGTATGGAGTATATGGCAATGCACAGGGTTCTGTGCTGTTTGAAATGGGTAATACTCGTGTATTATGTTCAATCATGTTACAAGACGGGGTTCCTCATTTTCTACGCTCAACCGGTCAAGGCTGGTTGACTGCGGAATATACTTTGTTACCAGCTTCTACCGTAACGCGAACTGCTCGAGAAGCATCTGTGATGCGCCGTAATAGTCGCTCGATTGAAATTTCAAGATTAATTGGGCGTTCTTTGCGTGCTGTTCTTGATTTGAAAAAATTAGGTGAAAAAACTATTTATGTTGATTGTGATGTCTTGCAAGCAGATGGCGGCACTAGAACAGCTTCTATTTCTGGAGCTTATTGTGCTTTGCAGCAAGCAATTGAACAATGGATTGTAAAAGGTATTATTAGTTCAACACTTTTAAAAGACAGTGTTGCGGCTGTTTCAGTAGGCTGGGTTAATAATACTGCGCTTCTTGATGTTGATTTTACCGAAGATAGCTCTGTTGACGCAGATTTTAATTTTGTGATGACCGGCTCAGGTAAAATTATTGAAATACAAGGGGCCACTGAAATTAATCCTATTGATTGGGTATCTGTTTTGACTATGCAACAGATTGCTTTTAAAGGAATTAATCATATTCTAGAAGCAATAGAAGCAACAGGTAATGTTGCTTTTTATCAAACTATTTCAAAAGAAATGCAAATTTAAGCCTATTTTATACTAATTATAAAAATTACTTTCTTTTTAATCTCCATTTGCTTGAAACTTATCATACTATGGTACTGATAAAAGCAAGGGGGCTTAAATCATGCAATACTTTGTGACGATTCTGCTATTTTTTTTAGTTATTCACTCATCTACCCATGCTGGAATTATCAAGACAAAGAAAGATTTAAAAGAATTAAATATTGATAATCCATTAATGGAAGCATTTTACTCTAATGATTTACAAACAGCAAAGCAAATCCTTAAAGATTTTAATAATAAGTGGAATATGAAAGAGATTATTTTGGTTGCAACGCTTGAACAAGGCGGGCCGTTTATGGATGAAAAAGTTAGATTATTAATAGAATATGGAGCAAATCCAATAAAAAAAACAACGGCGCAAGATACTGCATTAAATACCGCCGTAGCTTATAAGCGCTGGAATTCTTTACAAACTATTCTTGCCTGTGCCCATGTTCAAGCACGATTACAACCAGAATAATAGTCTCTTTTTTGTTTTTGTTTTATACTTATAATTATGAAACTAAAAACTTTTTTACTCACTTGTAGTAAGCAACAAACTTTACCATCTTCTGTCATTTACTTTAAAAGTAATGAGTATCCATTATTATTTTTTTCACAAATAATAACACGACTAAAATTACTCAATAGTTCTTTTAAGGTCCTTAATCTACAAGAATTTGATTGGCAGCAATTACAAGCAACGTTAGCTACTACTTTTTTAGGTTCAGTTCAAACTTTTTGGCTTGGTGATATTTCAGAGCTTTCTGTTTCTTATAAAAAAGAGTTATTTGAGTACTTAAAGACCTACGCTGGTCCGCATACACTTTTGTTTTTTATTGATGAAAAAGAACAATTTCAAATAGGCAGTCCTGTTATCATACTTAATGAATCTTTGGCGCCAGCGGATCTTGATAATTTGTTTGAATTTTTATGGCAAACCGATGCTCGAAGATTTTTAACCATGACTAAGCAAAATTATAAAACTTTGTCACTGGATATGATTATTCTTTTAGGCCAATACAGTATAGTTTTGGGGGATAAAACTGAGCTTTTTATGCGTAGTTGGTATGAAAAGATTGTACAACCAGAAGAATCGCTTTTTATTTTAGCTCAATCTTTTTTTGCACGAAAAAAAGATATGTTTTACCGAACATGGATTAGCCTTAAGGATGAATATAGCGAGCCTTTTTGGACAGTTTATTGGTCAGAACAATTGTGGCGGGCGTATCATGTTGTTATGCTCAGAAATAGGCAGAAGTTACAAGAGGCAAAACAGATGAGCTACCGATTACCATTTTCGTTTATGCAAAAAGATTGGCAAACAACAACAGGCAAAGAATTACAAGCAGCGCATGACTTTTTATATCAAGTTGATTGCCACGTCAAAACGGGCGGTTCATCTTTAGCGCTTGAGCTTTTTTATCATAAGTTTATGAATAAGGATTTTTAAAACTGATAAGGATAACCCATGAAGTTGTTATTAGGATTATTGTTTTTAGGTAACAGTTTACTGATAGCAGCAATGGATAAACCCCAAAGGGCTGATTTGCAGACACCTTCTTTTGATGAACTTTTTAGAATTATAGCAGAAGTACAAAAACAAAATGCAGCAAAGTTAGCTAAAAACAATACTACTGAACAATCAGACGCTAAAGATCCAAAAAAATGAAACTATTTTTGAGTATTTTTTTATTCGGTTATACTGCTTTACAGGCAGCAGAATCTCACACTTTACCAAACGAGCTATCTCATTTTGATGCATTTGTCTTAAAAAACACAGAACAAGAAATTATAAAAAAACTTTTAAAAATGCCTTTAGATCAAATAAGATATCTGAACGATACTGTCGCAGTTTTAGATGTTTTTGATGACAAAAGACTATTTACAGTTAATTATATCAGACAAATAATTACAGTTGAAGATGGATTAACAATACGCATATTAAATATTAATCTACGCAAAGAACACCAAATTATAACAGAGCGAAGTACAGAATTTATTGATTCTGAACGTAAAATTAAAGCTGCAATCTTAGCAAGAGCAAGACTTGAAATTCTTTCAGCTATTAATAATAATTTGTAACATGAAAAAAAATAGTATTAAACTAGTATTTCTTTATAAGCTTAGTTATACTAACAGTCCATTTACAAATTTTAATGCAGTATAAAATTTGTACAATCAAATAAAATGTAAATATAGTTGCGTAACACAATATAAACATGTATCACAATAACTATACTTATTTAAAAGGTTTTTATGACGAAAAAATTATTCGCAATCGTTTTCTTGTTGATTTCAGTATCTATTGAAGCTGTGGAATCTCCTACAAGAAGAAGCCCAAAGCATGAACCAAAAACTCCTGGACAAGAAGCAAACCGTGCAGCTAAGTCTAATCGAGTAGCTAGAAGTCTATCAAGGACGGGTGAAATAACTGATATAGGAAATCCTCGAAGCACTTTTTCTATACTAGCTCATGATGATGAATCAACAGAAGATGCTGGGTCGTCTGAATCAGATTCAGATAGTGAATTACCTGTAGTAGTAGTAGGGACATTCGCATCAACAATAAGAAGCGCCTCAGCCCCCGTTGGATTAGAAGGAGTAAATGCCGTTCCTAGATTTGCTCCTAATGGAAAGCCAATACGTTCGCCTCTTTCTTTGGGAGCTCTTAAGAACCGAAGAAGAACGAGCTGGGTTACTCTAGGTAGTCCAAAAAGATCAAGTACTCCTTCTGTTACTCATTAATAAGAAATTTTATAGATTATGAAAAAACAAATTTTAATAATTCTGACAGCGTTTTCTTTTTGGTCAATTCAATGCGGTCAACGCTCACAGCAAGATATTTTAGTTGCAGCATTACTTGCTATCGTACAGTTAGAAGGACCAGCACAAACACAGTTAAAATCAGAAGAGCAAGCAAAAATCGATCAAAAAGATAGAGAAACAAAATTGAAAAAAGCAGAAAAAAAAGCTTTGAACGCGCAAAGAAAAGCTGCTAGTAGAGGACAGCAAACTTCTAGAAGTCTCCATAGTAGAGGTGGTCCTGCTGGATCTTGGTATAGAAAATAAGTCCTATTGAATAAATTACTTATGGTAATCAATAAAAAAGACACTTTGTAAAAGAGTGTCTTTTTTATTATAATCGTATGCAGTTATTTTACTTTAATTAAAGGATCTATCAATGAAGCAAAGAAGTTTTTTAGCGCTATTAGTAATGTTTGGATGCTCTCAAATAAAAGCGCTATGTTTTAATGAGGCTGCTTTTGCACAACAGCAAATTGCACAAGAAGAAAGAAACCGTCAAGAACAACAAAAAACATTAATAATGGCAGCTTTGCAAGGTCTAAAAAAAGAACAAAAAGCACAACAAAGAAATAAAAAAAAGGCATTATCTTCAGAAAAACAGCAAAAAGCTTTTGTTCAAAAACCTTGTTCAAAATCTAATAAGCAAGTAAGAAAAGATACTCCAGGAAATAGACTCGGTCGTTAATTTTTACAGGAACTAGCCATGAAAAGAATCAGCTTATTGTTGCTGGTAATGACTTGCTGTCTTGAGCTATCTGCCGGACGAGTAGGAAGGTATCCGTCTTTTCAGAAAGATACTGCTTTAAAATTGCAAAAACTTTCACAAAAAAGTGAAAAAGAGCTACAGGCAACTCAAAGATCTCTTAAAGCCCAGCTTAAAAAAGTTATGCTAGAAGTTGAAGGAGATTTAGGAATGTATTCTCTAGAAGAATGTATAAAAAAGAATAGAGCAAAGGGTTTATTTGCATCTCTTTTACGTGATCACCTTCGTCATATAGAGATTGTTTTGGCTTATAAGGAGCAAGAACATAAAAAACTAGAAAGAGTTAAAGAAGGAGAAAAAAAAGATTAGAATATGCTTTGTTTGGGTGTGAAATTGCACCTCAAAAACAAGTAACAACAAAAAAAAGACCTTTTATAAAACAGCCACGTGATTGTATTAAAAATAATAACCAGAAACATGCCAGATAAAAAAGATTCTCATAAAAAAAGAGACACTTGATTAAGAGTGTCTCCTTTTTTATTATTTAAACAGTGCTTTTAAGGCCTGCTGCTTCTTCTTTTAAAGCTGTCAGAGTTCCCCGCATAGCCGCTGTTACCGGTTGATGAGTTAGATCTTTTTTTAAAGCCACTATCTGATGAGTAATCACGTTTTTTTCTGAATCCGCCTTCTGAAGATGATGAAGAACGGTCATTTGAGTATTCACGCTTTCTAAAGCCACCTTCTGATCGATCATTTGAATATTCAGAGCGTTTTTTGAATCCATTTTCTGAAGATGAACGGTCGTTTGAGTATTCACGTTTTTTAAAACCACCTTCTGAGCGATCATGTGAATATTCAGAGCGTTTTTTGAATCCGCCTTCTGAAGATGA
>Ga0169931_10002518_pt1 | contig 29854 bp, 27 predicted proteins | sample Kivu_15m_20L_FD_129675 | JGI IMG/M metagenome (GOLD analysis project Ga0169931, IMG submission 129675) | Freshwater microbial communities from Lake Kivu, Western Province, Rwanda to study Microbial Dark Matter (Phase II) - Kivu_15m_20L... | ecosystem: Environmental > Aquatic > Freshwater > Lake...
AAGAACATGTGAGCGCACTTCCAGGGTATCGGGGCGTCCATCGGGGTAGTCATAAAGAAGGCCAAAAGTCCCGCGAATAGAGCCTTGATCACCATCGATTCGGTAGAGCGCATAGTTATCGCCGCCACGATTCATATGGTTTGAGTGGACAGTTGCTGTGAGGTTTCCATCGTAAAGGTAGGTGCTGATGGTTCGGGTTTCACCAATCGGATACTGGCCAGCAGTACGTCCGGCTGCACAGAAGACAGTCGTTGGGTTACCAAGGAACCATCGGATCATGTCGTGATAGTGAATCGAATGGAGCATTACTTGGATAAAAATTGGATAAAAATAATATATGATTTCACGGTGAGTGTACGACGGAAAAAGAGAGTCGTACCCACATTGATGGTACTTCCCTATCTCCTACTAATGTCCTTTTGCGCCATAGTTCCTGTTACCTATGGCGTACTCGAGGTTCCTAAACCATCCTTCGTCAACCTCACTGGGGGCTATGACACCTTCTTGAAGGTCCTCCAAGATTTTCGATTGGGAGCCGCCTCCCTCAATATTCTGTTCTTACTGTTGATCTTCGTACCGTTAATGATCGTCACGGTACTTGTGATTTCGTTACTAATGGATTCTGTGGAGATTAGAGCCAATAATGTGATGCGTTTGGTATTCCTGATTCCAGCGTTGATACCCACGGGCGTTGCTGTGCTCTTCTGGTTCGCCATGGTTGGCCCCGAGGTTATCTGGAATAGCAGCAATATCCGATGGTTTATTGGCAGCGTTATCTTCTCTACGAGTGTTGGCGGTTGGATTGTCATTCAATATGGTTCGCTTCGATCGATTCCAGAAGAGGTCCTGGAAGCGGGTGTAGTAGATGGCTGCAATAGATTCCAATTGGCATGGCGGCTGAAGATTCCTCTCATTACGCGATACGTGGCATACATGGCCATCTTGTTAGTGGTCAACACATTGCAGATTTTCACTGAACCAAATCTTCTACTTTCGACCAAAGTCACAACAGATTGGTCGTTCAATCAAATTGCCTTCAGTTATGCGTTCTCATATGGTGATTTCTCGGGTGGAACTGCAATATCTTTGATGTTGCTACTACCAAATATCATCCTCGCACTTTTATTTGCCTATTACACAGATTTCTTGCGAAAGCAGCAACGGGCATGATTTCAGTAATCCAGCGCCGAAATACCATTCTGATCAAGCTAACCCTATGGATTCTTACTCTTTTGGCCTCGATTCCATTGTGGTGGTTGCTTCAAAATATGCGGGACATCGATCTAGCCTCAATTGCGAGTTACCAAGAGGGCGTCATCTTTCGTTGGTTGAAGGAGACATCAATTTTCGTACTCTCTGCGCTCGTGCTCTCAGTCACTACGAGTATTACTGCGGGATTTGCACTTGCCGTTCTGGATGTGCCGTTCCGCAGAACATTGCTATTTCTCACGCTAGTCACGATGCTGATTCCAGTTACTGCGCTAGCTATGCCGCTATATGTGATGGTGGACAAGATTGGATTGAATGACAATGTATTAGGGCTGATTTTGGCCTCGGCATATTTCCCATTCGGCGCATTCCTCTCGTACCTCTACTTTTCGGCATCGTTGCCCGTGGATCTCATCGGCATGGGGCGGATAGATGGTCTTGGAGATATTGGGATCTATCGTCACTTAGGACTCCCATTGGCAAAATCCTTGATTGGACTTGTCACATTCTTCTCGTTTATCACTCTGTGGAGCAGTACTCATCTTCCAAGCGTGTTACTCACCGATCCGGCGGCGTCAATCCTGGCTATTGGCATCGAGGCCTTCTTCAGCCAAGGTTCAGCGCTGATTGCCTTATTAATGATCATTCCATCAGTCGCGCTCTATCTTGTAGCGCAGCGGAGCATTGCACGGGGAATATTTAGCGGAGCAGTGAAAGAGTAATCTTAATTAGGCTTTTCTAACGCGTGCACCAAGTGCTCGAACCTCGTCAAGATTACGAACACCACAAAGGGCCATAGTGTTGATCAATTCCTTTCGAAGGATATCGACGACCCGCTGCACACCGTATTGGCCACCAGCCATGATGCCGTAGAGGTATGCGCGCCCGATGAGTACACCTTTAGCCCCGCAGGCGATAGCTCCATAGACATCCTGCCCACTCAAAATGCCACCATCTATATAGACATCAAAATCCGGACCAACAGCTTCTAAAACCTGTGGCAGTAACTCCAGTGGAACAGTGCCACGATCGAGTTGTCGACCACCATGGTTAGAGAGCACGATGGCATCAACTCCCAATTCTTTGCATCTGATTGCATCAGAGACAGATTGGATTCCCTTCATGACAATCGGACCATCCCAAACAGATTTCAACCAAGCTAAATCATCGAATGTCATGGAAGAGTCAAAAATCTGAGAAGCCAATTCATCAAGGGGCTTATCCCAACCTCGAAAGACGGCAAATTCCAATTTCTTGGTAGAAACTAAATTGATCCACCACCGCGGCTTACTCACGACGTAAGCGATAGTTCGTAGACCTAATCGTGGTGGAATCGTCAATCCATTACGAGTATCGCGTGGTCTAAATCCCGAGACCGGCGTATCAACGGTGATGACGAGCGTCTCAAAGCCGTGCTTCTTTGCATTGTTAATCATGCCAAGGCTCTTTTCGCGATCCCGCATCATGTAGAGCTGAAACCAACGGCGCGCTCCAGGAACTGCTGCTGCCAATTCATCGGGAGCGGTGGTACCCATGGTAGATAGGCAATAGATCATATTGTTTGCCTCTGCAACTGCGGCGACTGCAGGTTCTCCGACGTGATACATGAATCGGGTGTAACCCGTTGGCGCGAAGAGAATTGGCAATGCAGTCTTCTGATCAAAAATCTCTGTTGAGGTATCGATTGAAGAGACGTTCCTAAGAACTTGGACATTGAACTCAAGATCTTCAAAGGCTTTTAGCGAGCGTGCGTAACTTAATTCGCGATGTGAACCACCCTCTACATAGTCGTACGTAGCTTGTGGCACACGTTTCTTTGCCATCTTCTGTAAATCGTAGATAGTGACGCTCTTATCAATCTTTCTTTTAGTCCGACGTAAAGCAGGTAGGCGCCAATCAATCAACCCAAGGAAGTGCGGAATATCAGGGAACTGACGCTTGCTTTTGATCAACTTCACCGGAGGAGCCTATCTATTCGCCACGGAAGCTTCATCCCCGCAGCAGCTTGATGGCTCAGTCGGTATGAAAGATCTCGGGTATGCCAGACCACCATTCACCTTCAGCTCTTTCAGGGACAGGACGTTGTAGCGGCTCATTGATTTCCCACCACTTCTCAGTGATTGGATCTGCAGCCATCTTTGCCATGTCACCCTCATAATCATCCCCGACATACTCATAGTAAGAGAAGAGTAATTCACCGTACCGATAGATGGAGTAATTTCGAATATTGGATTTCTTAATTTGTTCGAGGACTTCAGGCCAAACATTGGCGTGGAGCTCTTCGTATCGCTCGCGATTCTCTTTTGGCATCCCTAGAACACTTGCAAATCTCTGCACCATATGCGGCTCCAATCGCTACTTATTTAAAGGAGGGAATGAGAAAACTTCTTCCATGACTTTCCATGGATCATCAATGTTAAGGCCTTCAGCCCATGGCTGGAAGTGTTCGCCCATTAACTCTGCCCAATTATCAGGACTGTTGTTACTCCTAAGTAATCGATCCTCATTCCAAGGATCGATGACTGCTGGCATTTCATAATACGAAAAGAGACAGTTTTCATGTGCACCGATGATGAAGTATTTATTGAATTTCTTAAGACCCTCTTCTTGCAGTTGGAAGTGGTAGTACACGTAGCGCGCATACTTCTCAGGGCGAAGATAGATTATGGAGCCAATACTCGTACGACTGTTATTTGAGTCGCGCCACGGCGTGCCATTTCGTGGCATCGCATCGTGGAATATGTCGAGCATCTCACTCCACTTGGAGTGATCACTAATATTTTCAGGAACTTTAGTGGCTGGCCAATCTTGGAGAAGAGTGTTGATATTTTCGGGAAGTGGCACGGACTTGATAAGGGAAGTGGCCTCGAGATAGAGAAATAATTGCTCACCAAAATTATAGATTCTTAAAAACGAGATTCCATTCTGTTTAGCGAGGTTATTGATTGCATCCTCTTCTTTTTTTATCAAATCCTGAACCTGTTCAACGGCACCAGCTCGGACTATTGCTCGAAATTGTTGACGTTTTATCAATGACATCAAAGATCGCTAAATCCTAGGAACTGTGCCTTTTCGACATTGAGTCGCATGGTGATATTCAATTTAGCCATTGAGTTTGGCGGCAGTTCGATTGCGAATGTTCGTCCATCTATTGATGTCGTAACTTCGACCGTGTAGGACTCTGGGGCTCCATATGCTCGCCGTGAACCAGGGTACATGTGAAAGTCTTTGGAATCGCCCGAGTAGATTGCCGTTTCATACCCGTCAACGAAACGATCCATCTCGGCGGGGTGCACGGTCTCCGATTGATGAGTAACTGAGTCAAATCGATGCTCACCGAAAGCTCCAGCGAGCAATACGACTCTTCTGCTCTCTGAGATACTGGTATTGACTAACTCGACAGTAGTCTGCTCTTTGGTAATTTGCGTAACAAGCGCTGCGACATCTGGCGCGAGGCCAATTCGACCCGCATCAGCATCGAAGTATCGAAGTCGAGCTACTTGTAATCCTCCGTTGTAGAGAACTTGCGGGGCTCCAATCGTTAATTGTGTAAGCACCTCTGTGACTATCGGTTGCACCTCTTGCCAGAAATGAATGTTGACGCCACCAGGGCCACTAAAGACCTCTGTCTCCATCAATCTCATTCGCCTTGCAACTTGTCCAAGCGCCATGGCGAGCGCCTCTTCTGGATAATCAGGGAATCTCCCGGTGAGGTAGAGGTACCAGGCTGCCTCGTGTCCAGCCTCTTCCTTATTTCGAGTTGGTGAGACATAGCGCCCATAGGGTGCGATGCCTTCGATCAATTCCTCCATCAATGTCGTATCTTCATCGCTCATCGATAGGTACCAGAGCCAGAGCGGTTGACTCATGATCATCGGTGAAAAGTCGAACCAACCATTCTTTCCATAGCGATATGGCACGAGTAGTACCGGTTTATCGACCGGTACACCGAATCTCTCAGTACCAGCCTGCAGGCTACTTTCAGTTTCGAGGATGGTGCTGACCTTTCCCAATTCTTTTACTTTATTTAAAACAGTGCGCGTCAATTGCAGCACACTTGCATCGCCAAAGAGCAAGAGTTGATTTAGTCCTGCAACTAAAGTCGCATGAGTTACGCTGTAGAAACCGTGTGGCCATGTCCATCCGTAATGCCCACCAAACCATCGACCGTCGTGTAATCCACCAACCTCCCCATCAGGAGCAACATTGTCGGGAATGATGCCCGCGTTCTTGTTGGCCCGTTCACTCCAACCTTCAATGTACTTTTTAATCCACGCAGCCGAATCTGGATCATGGGTATAGAGCCAATAATTTGCCACCAAAGAGGTGGCAGCGAGGTTTACAGCGACATCGCCACAACCCAGCACCTTCTCCATCTGCTCCGCCATACGCATTGCATTCGTTTTATCCGATAGATCGTCCCAAGTCTCAATGCCAGGAATGAAGTGGAGCGGCAAGCCATACGGCTTCATCACTGAATTGATGGAATCTGGCGGGTAACCCTCGACCCACTCCTGCCCCAAGCCAGGGCGAAGTCCATCGGAACCATTGTGAGGTGCAGGAATGATATTTCGCTCGACATCGTAATTTGGAGAAATTTTCCCAAAGTAGAGCTCTGCAAATTGTTGGGCAAAGGCTTTGAACTGAGAATCGTTGGGGTCGGCTGCGCAAATCGAATAGAAGAAGATCATCGACTCACCTTGATGGAACCAGTCGTATCCACGCTCGTAGTGATCTTTTACAAGCCCTAATCGAGTCAGTTGTTGAGTAACACCGTGCCAAGATTTCTTCGCTGCCTCGAGGATTTCAGAGCTACCGCCTAACATGTAGAGCGCCGGCCAGTTGAAGAATGCTTCATAGAAATCGTCAGCACCATCGCGAGAGTGGTCCATGCTTTGGTTGAATATAAGTGAGCCATCGGGGTTGCAGAACTTGCTATTAAAAGTTTTCCATGATTGATCAAGTACATCGAAGAGTCGACGTTGGAGAATCGCCCATTGGGGCATTGTTCTAAGGAAGGTGTGGTTGCGAAGGATCGGACCCTTGAAGGCCGCCATTTTCCCCAAAGATTCGCTATTCATGCTGCCTTCCATGGCTCTAGATGCTTGAGAGTTTAGATTGCGTAAGCCTTTTCTGCGTTTTCGCTCCAGAACTTGGATTTCTCGGAGTCGCTCAATCCTGAAACGAGTTTCTCTGCAAGTGCGACTACTTCATCATAAGACCCAGCCAATTTGCAGACCGGCCAATCCGATCCAAACATAATCCGATTAGTACCGAAAGCCTCAAGAATGACTTCAAAGTATGGGACGAATTCTCGCTCTTCCCAAGATTTCCAATCAGCTTCTGTCACCATTCCTGACACTTTACAAAATACATTCTCAGGTTTGGCCAACTCTTTGATTATCTTGGTCCATTCAGCTATCTCACCTTTAGCAATATTTGGTTTACCAATATGATCGAGTACAAAGAGATTATCCGGCACTTGGCGCACTAACTCGACGCTGGCTGGCAGATGTGGTGGGTCGACTAAGAGATCAAAAGTTAAGAACTCATCCGAGAGTTTTTTTACATTGCGAACGACCTGTTCACTGGCTAGCCAACCAACATCTGTTCGCCCTTGCGCACCATCTCGTATTCCCACCAACTTCTCAGCTCCAGGCAGATCGAGATACTTCTCTAGTCTTTCGATGGCATCTGTCGCGCTCATATCAATCCAGGCTACGAGCCCGACGACAGATTCGTCATTCTGCACGATCTCGAACATCTCAGGCATTTCATCATATGAGGTAGCGCTCTGCACCAAGATTGAACTATCGATATGTGCAGCGGCACGTTCACGTCGGAAATCTTCCATGGTGAATGTGCGATTGATGGGCGCGAGTACATCACCAGCTAGCCATTCTCGAGGCGTGCCCTTTAGGTCCCAGAGATGATGGTGCGAATCAATTCTCATAGTAGAAACTCCTTGCCTACCTCTTGTGAATCATATAGGATTTTTAGAGGTGCGGACAAGACTCATTTTGCGCATAAAAATGCGAGTCAGTAACTGCAATTCTGAGGCGAGGAAGGATCACTACCAATGTCGAATACGCTGATTCAAGAGAATTACCCAGAGATAAAGATCAAGTCTGTGAAGAATATCTTGCTCTCGCGGATGCACGAACCTGATAAGGCCTGGGGTACGCACTCGATTCGTGCAATCAAAGCTGATGCCTATCTCGTAGTTGTCGAGACAGACCAGGGCCATATTGGTTATGGCGAGGTCTGTTCCTACGGAGGTCCTCCGGTCATCGCATCATGGGTTGACTGGTTCTCGCGGATCATGGTCGGCAGATCTCTCGCCGAAGCATGGCGCGTTGCTCGTCCACGCGGAGTTAATTGGGCTCACGATGGCGCAGCAGCTGGTCTGGATTGCGCGTTCTGGGACATCCTTGGGCAGGTCACTGGAAAGACTGTGGCGGTGCTTCTTGGTGCCGACCCTAAAGTCACCGAGGTTGATGCATATGCATCAGGCGGTGTGAGTTATGACTGGGCGACCAACCCTGATCAGTTGATCGAAGAGGTAGTCGGTTACAAGAATCTTGGCTACACCACGACAAAGATCAGAATGGGCACTAGCTGGCACTTCGATGGTGTCACACCAGAGCGCTTCGTCAAACATATGAAGAAGCTTCGTGATGCAGTGGGTTCTGAATTCCGTCTAGCCGTAGATGGGAATGCTCGTCTTGATGTCGATCAAGCGCTCGTTGTCGCAAAGGGCTTGAATGACCTTGGCTTCATCTGGTTCGAAGATGCGATTCCGATGAGCGAGATAGATGGTTTCAAACAACTCCAGAAGGTCGCTCCAGATCTCACTATTAGTGGTGGCGAGGTCATGCAAACGCTCGATCAATACCGTCCTTATTTCGAGCAAGGAGCGCTACAGATGCTCCACCCAGATGCAGGATGGATGGGTATCACTGAAATGAAGGCGGTCATGGAGATGGCTGCAACCTATGGAATCTCATGCGATCCGCATGGTTGGCATAACGGTGCACTAGCCATCATGCACGCACACATCATGGCTGGTGCTCCGCTCTATGGTCAGGTCGAGATCAACTTCAGTCAAGGACCACTTCGTGATGCGATTCTGGCGGATGGATTGGCGACGGCTAAGGGCAAGTTGTCAGTGCCACAAGTCCCAGGATTCGGAATCAAACTTGCTCCGAATATCGAGGAGAAGTTCCCTTATCTTGATCACAACTATCACGCTGAAATCATGCATCAAGCAAAAGAGATCAAGCCTCCAGTACGCAATTACATGGATAACAACCCATTCCGATGAAAGGTGAGATAAGTGGCTAAAAGAAAGCTATTTGAAGACGATATCAAGATCGAAAAACCTGAAGGGTTGGTCCTGCCATTCAAGGGAACAGGTTTCAAGCGTGCACCTGAAGAGATGCTCAAGCGTCTTGAAGTGGTAAGTAGCGCAACAGCATCTGCTTTGATGTACATGTTGGATATTCGCTACACATTTATCACCGGACCTCGACCTCTAAAGACGGGGCAACGCGCAGTTGGTAGCGCTCTTACCTTGCAATTCATGCCACAACGTGAGGATATTGCCTCAGGTAAGGTCCAAGAGGAGGGCGAGAACACCTCTGCATTATGGGCGGTGCTCGATGATGTTCAAAAGAATGACTTCCTAGCAATTCAAGCCTGGGGTGATAAGCACACCGGATGCCTCGGTGAGATGTTGGTGACCTCTTTTGCCGGCCGTGGTGGCGTTGGCATCGTCGTCGATGGTTACATCCGTGACTGGCCGAGAATCCAAAAGATGGATATCCCGCTTTGGACTCTTGGCGCAACGCCAAACTTTGCATCTCAAGGCCCGCTCTATCCATGGGCTTACGCAGTGCCGATTGCAGTCGGTGGTGTTCTTGTCATGCCTGGTGACATCATCATTGCTGATGATGATGGTGCGGTGGTCGTGCCAGTCAATGTCGCGCCGCTCATTCTCGAAGTCGCTGAGCGTTATGAAGGTAGCGAAGATTTCAGCAGAATGCGGCTTGCCGAAGGTGGTGCACTCCGTCGCTACTATCCACTTAGTGAAGAGGGTCTTGCCGAATTAGAAGAGTGGAAGAAGACTCAAGGTAAGAAGTAACGCTCTTCCAACTCTTGCCAGCAATCTTCAGGGATTTCGCAATTGGAGTCCCTGATGTTGGCTTCGAGTTCTGCCACACTCCTAGCCCCAGTAAGAATGCTCGTTACCGCTGGATGACGCAATGGGAATTGAATAGCAGCGGCGGTCAGTGGCACATTCCATCGTTTGAGGAATTCTCGAATCCCAATCGCTCTTTCGATCAAATACTCAGGCGCAGAGAGATAGTTGTACCGTGCACCCGGAACGGGGTTGGCTAGGATTCCAGAGTTGTACACCCCACCAATCACGATCGAGACATCTCGTTTTAGAGCTGCTGGGAATAACTCGAGCGCCGCGCTCTGATCTAGCAAAGTATAGCGTCCAGCAATCAGAACGACATTGATATCAGTTTCGTTGATAAATCGAGTGGGAATCGCACATTGATTCATCCCCACACCTACTGCGGTGATCATTCCGTCGCTCTGCATTTTCGCTAACTCAGGATAAGCAGAATGTATAGCTTCATCTGCGTAGTCATCAGGGTCGTGGATATAGGCGATATCTATTCGCGGTAGCCCCATTCGCGTAAGGCTCTCTTCCATGGAGCGACGAATGCCTTGAGGTGTGTAGTCGAATGTGGCATCCATAGCGACTCCAGAACTATCTTTGACAATCAATCGCCCAACTTTGCTAGAGATTGTCTGAAGCTTCGCCCGCGTCGCTCCCAACCCCTTACCTAATCGATATTCAGCTAGACCAAGACCATAAGCTGGGGCGGTATCGAAGTACCGGATGCCGTTAGCTAGCGCACAGTTAATGACATCGAAGGCCTCTTCTTCAGGAACATCCGTGTAGAGACCACCAATAGGTGCAGTTCCTAAGCCAAGTCGAGTGAGCTCAAGATCGGTGCGAGCGATGGCTCGCACTTCTCGATGTCTATCCACAAATATTTCTCTTAGTCGTTGCTGAAATCGGTATTAGCTCTTGACCGAACCAGCGAGCATCCCTCGACTTAAGAATTTCTGAGAGACGAGGAAGAGCACGATGATTGGCAAGGTCATGATGATCGCCGAGAGTGCGATCTCAGAGCGCTCGATTGGCAAAATGGCAGAGGAGTTTCCAGAGAAGGCGGGAGTGTTAGTAAAGAGAATCGTCAATCCCGATGCAAGTGGCTGTTTCTCACCAGAGAGCATGAAGACTTGTGGCAGGAAGAAGTTATTCCATGTTCCGATAAATGCGAAGAAGGAGATTGTTGCTGCCAAGGTCTTTGAGATAGGTAGGGCAACGCTAAAGAAGACCCGCCAGTAGCCACAGCCATCGATTTTTGCCGCTTCGTACAACTCTCTTGGAATAACAGTCGTGAAATGGATATACGAGAGAAAGACGCCAAACGGGTAGAAGGAACTAGCCAGAATCAATCCCAGCTCTGTATCCGTCAGGCCAAGTTTGTTGACCCAGATGAACATCGGCATGACCAGAGCAACCTGAGGGATGATCATCGCGATCAGCACCAACGTCAAGAGTTGTTTCTTGAACTTAAGGTTGGTTGCTGCAAGTGCAAATCCACCCAAGAGCGCAGTGACAGCGCTCACTGAGACGATTGCCAGGGTGTACCAAAAGCTATTCTCGATCCAACGGATGATTGCGGCATTGTCAAAGAGCAAGAGATTGCGCCAACGAGTGAGATAACTTTCGAAGGAACCGAACTCCAACGGAGCAAGATCGATGAGTTGTGGTCGATTCTTACTAGGCGCGATGAACATCCAGAGCGCTGGGATGAAGGTGACAACTGCGACGAAGACCAGGATGGAGTTGGCAGAGAGTTTGCCAAAACTAAATGGGTGTCGATTCTGCTTCGGTGCGCTTTTGGTCTCTGGTGCGACTTCTTGAATGGCCATGGGATTAATCCTTCGTGTCGAAGAACTTAGTGCGGAAGATGAGGAAGAGTGCGGCAAGGAGACAGATGATGAGCAGCATCACTGAGATTGCCGTTGCGCTCGAGAAATCTCCTTCGCCAAAGGCAAGGGTGTAGCTGAGCTGGTTGAGCGACCAATCCTTAGCGAGTCCAAAGAAGATCGCGCTATTGACAATGTATGGCTCAGCAAAGAGTTGGACCGATGCAGCGACGACGAGAATCACCATGTAGACAACATTCTTTTTGACCAATGGCAACTTCACCTTGGTTGCCAATTGGAATTGATTACAGCCATCGAGTTTGGCTGCTTCGATGACCTCATCAGAGATCTCTTGGAGTCCACCGAATTGGACGATGATCCAACCACCCGCATTTGCCACGACGGACATCAGCGCAAAGATGACGACGAGATGCCCGGGATTGAATATATCGGTCTGTTTGGAGTAACCAAGAAAATTCAAGACGCTTCGGAATGGGCCAACTTGTGGTTCGAGCGCGGCATACCAAACCAAGACGCCCGCAGCTCCGACGTAGCACCCGGGAATGAGATAGGCGAGACGGAGGTATTGATGCCATTTGGAGCGATATACATCAAGAAGTAGTGCGAGGAAGATCACGACAAGTGTCATGAGGGGCACAGTCAGTAGCACGTAGAGAAAGGTGTTCTTCGCCGCAGCAACAAATCGGAAATCATCAAGGACGATCTTGAAGTTCTGAAAACCACCAGCTTCATTCTTATACGAGGGCAGAAGCGACTCTCGGAGCGCCAGGATGATTGGCACGATGGAGAAGAGCACGAAGAAGAGCAGAAAAGGTAGGAACATCAACCAGCCGACGACAGAGGAATCTCTCTTACTTCTGAGCACTAGCCCTCCTTACATTAGGAAAATCCAACTGCCAAGAAACGCTTCCGCGCTCTTGGCAGTTGGACCGTTTCTGCATCTATTCGCTATTCAGTGATTACTTCGTAGCCCTGCAGGGTTGCTGCAGCAGCGACGGTGCCAAACCACTTATTGGCAGCCTCTTCAACCTTGGTGCCGGTTGCAATTGCTGCGCCCATCTGATCTGTATAGGTGTACATATCGAGGCGAACTGGGCTATAGGTTGGACGGATCAAGAGCGAGGTGTCATAGAAGACCTTCGCCGCGAGATCGCCATCGGCGTAGTAGCCAGCCTTAGCACGATCAGCTAGCCAGAGCTTTGCTGATGGTGGATAGGCAGGATAGGTCACCATATCTGCAGAGACGACAAATCCCTTATCCATGGTGTTGTACATGATCATCTCAGCACCGATCTTCGCTTGCTGCGCATTTGCATGCTTAGAGATCATGTAGACGCCGCCACCCCATGCGCCAGACCAGTTCTTGGTTTCACCTGGCCACTTTGGTGTTGAAGCGATATTGAGACGCCCTGCTGGGATACTGAAGGAGCCTTCTGGCTTGAGGATGTAATCGCCCCACCATGATGGACCGATATTCATCAGCATCTTGCCACCTTGGTTTACCTTCTGCACATCTGCAGAGAAGGAACTTGCTTTGAGGAAAGCACCTGCATCAATAAGTTCTTGGACTAACTTTGTTACACGAGTGCACTTAGGGTCCTTCGGCTTGCTGAGTAGTTTGTTGCCCTTTGCCTCTTGAGCTACTGGGCAACCACTTGGCCAGTAATAGCCTTGGAACAATTCGCTCGATCCAACAGCTCCGCTGTTGTAGCCCTTCTTAGCAGCATCAAGAGCGATGGTCTTGAACTCATCCATAGTCGTTGGGACCTTGTAGCCGAACTCATCGAACAACTTCTGATCGTAGTAGAGGACTGTATGTGCCAAGTCGTTCTTCACGCAGAAGTAACGGCCATTGAATTTGCACCAGTCGTTAGCTGATCCGAAATTCTTCCAATAGCTCTTCGGGAAGAGATCGGTAAGGTCGCGGGCATATCCGAATTGTGGAGAGCGCATCAAACCAACGCGGCCTGGGTCGCCATCGAAGTACATATCTGGCCAGCCCTTCTTCACACGATTGAAGAGCTGAACCTTCTGTAGCAATGTGGCATTCAATTCGATCTTGATGTCATATTTCGGATTCTTCTTCGCAAACTGGTCGTGACCAGGCTTACGTACCGAGTCGGTCCAAACGAGCAACTTCGGTTTCTTCGCGGCTTGAGCCTGCGCTGGAACGATCAACGATGCTCCAACGACACCAGCTCCCACCAAAGCGAGCAGTTTCTTATTCATTAATACCCCTTCTAGGTATTGGGCCCACCTACTCATCGAGCCAGGTTGTTGGAGACAACCGGCGCTAGATGAGAGCTGGACTCATTTCCAGAAAATCGTATAGGAAATCCAAAATTTGGAAATAGCCCCGGCTGAAAAGTTGCCAAATCGTTACCTAGTCCGAAGACTCTATATATAGGGATATATAGGGGCTCTATGTAGGCGGGTGTTCAGAGGCAATGGGAGGCCTCCGGCCCTGGTCGCATCTGGCTTTTAGGCGGGAAGCTCACTACCTTGGGGTGGGAAATCCTATAGGAAACCTGGAGCCAGCCATGAAAATCACCAAAGTCGATGTCGTTCTGGTCGATGTTCCCGCAATCGACCCGCCCTTCGTTTGGCGGAAGAACATCCCAGGTTCCGATGGCGCGATAGTCGCAGGTTGGCTAGTCATCGAAACTGATGCGGGCATAACGGGTTTTGCCTCCGTGGGTCGGGGAGTGATCTTTAAGGATTACGTCGATCGTAGATTCCGTGGTGAGTTAATCGGACAGGATCCGATGATGCGCGAGTACCTGTGGGAACGAATGTGGGAGATGGATCGAATCGAGCGATTCCCTCCAATGCTCATTCATGTTGTTGATGTTGCACTCTGGGATATTGCTGCCAAGGCTGCAAATCTGCCAGTTTACAAATTACTCGGTGGCTATCGCGAATCTATTCCTGCCTATGCATCAACTGTCACATACTCTTCGATTTCCGAATTTTTGGATATCGCTTCACAATTTATCGACGACGGATATCGCGCAATCAAGCTCCATGCTTTTGGCGATGCTAAAAAAGATGCTCAACTTTCACTTGCCCTTCGCGATCACGTTGGACCAGATATTGCATTGATGTACGACGGCTCTGCAGGCTTCGATCTCCTTGATGCTGTATATCTAGGCCATGCCCTCGATGAGGCTAGATTCGAGTGGTATGAAGAACCAATGCGTGAATTCTCTGTGACCGCTTACAAGTGGTTAGGTGAGCGAGTTCGCGTTCCTTTGCTACTTGGTGAGGTGACTGACGGTGCACACATGAGCGCCGGAGACTTTGCCGCTACAGGAGTAGCAACTGCGCTTCGGGTATCGACATTCCTTCGGGGTGGTTTCACTGGCGCAATGCGCATTGCGCATCTAGCAGATGCATACCATCTACGAGCGGAGGTACATGGTTTTGGACTAGAACAAGCGCATCTATGTATGGCAATCAAGAACAACACCTATTACGAATCCCTTGTCAAAGATAATCCATACACCACCCTTGATAAGGGAATAGTCAAGGTGATCAATGGGAGCATCAATGCTCCAAAAGGTCCTGGCATAGGTTTTGAAGTGCAATGGGCGGAGATGGGTGCGCCTAAAGGTCTCGAAAAGTACTTGAAATAATGGTGATCTGAGTGAGTCCACGAGCACCGCACAGCAAGCGAAAGAACGAAACGCGTCCACGACGCCAAGTTCTCTCTGACGAGATTTATCTTCAAATAAAGAAGATGATCTTCAACTATGAGATTCTGCCTGGCGCAAAGGTGAATATCGATGCGCTCTCGAAGGATCTGGAAGTTTCGCAGACCCCAGTTCGAGAGGCGCTCTCACGGCTTGAGTCAGATGGATTAATCGTTAAGGAGCCACTCAAAGGCTTTCGTGCTACAGATCTGCTCACCATCAAAGAGTTAGATAATCTCTTTAATTTTCGGTTGTTGATTGAGCCGTACGCAGCAGCCGAAGCAGCAAGAAAGATTGATGAGACTGGTAGGCGAGCGCTTATCTCTGAGCTACAGAGTGCAAAAATCGCAATCAAGATCTCTGGAGACGAGCAATTAGAGGCGTTGACTGAACATGATGAACGCTTTCACTCGCTGATTGCCAGCATCTCAGGAAATTCAGTTCTTGCTGAATCCTTCGAAAAGACACATTGTCACTTGAATCTATTTCGACTTTACATCGCTAGTCAGCGGAGTCTGATTGCCGGTGAATCGCGGGCTCAGTTAGTCGAAGAATTTTTCAAGGAGTATTACAACTCGGCATATGGACAATTGGCAATCAAGGAGCATGAAGAGATTGCAAGCGCGATTTCATCAGGAAATGTCAAGCAATCCCAGAAGTCTATGCATCACCACATCGAAAGTTCTCTAAAGCGTTTCTATCCTGCGGCGAACGCGCTTTATCTAGTCAAACCCAAATAAGTCACGATAATAAGAGAGAAGTGAGAGGAATCATGAGCACTGTAATTACCGATATCGAAATCAGGTCATGCCGCGGTAAGGATGATCTTGACCTTTTAGATGCCAACGATGCAGTCTCACTCGCTGGAGGAAATCGACCAGATTTCACCGTAGTGACTATTACGACCTCTGATGGCATTACGGGTACCTCCTTTGGTTTTGGCGCTCAGGATGCTCGCGCTGCTGCGGCCACGATGTCGCAAGTAAAACCTTTCTTTATTGGGCGTAGCCCCCACGATGCAGCAAAAAATATGAAAGATTTTGAGTTCTTTGATCGTCGCTGGAATCACGTACCCATCTACTCTTATGCCCCATTCGATAATGCCTGTTGGGACATTGTCGGAAAGATGGCGCACATTCCGGTGTACAAACTCCTTGGTGCAGCGCGAGAGAAAGTGCCGCTCTATGTCTCGTCGATGTTCTTGTCTGGTCCTGAGGATTACGTCAAACAAGCTTTAGAGGTCAAGGCAAAGGGATACCGAGGATACAAACTCCATCCTCCAGGGGGAGTTGATCTTGATATCGCATGTTATCGCGCTGTGCGTGAGGCAGTCGGCGACGATTTCCCACTCATGGCTGATCCAGTAATCATGGATAACTACGAGGCAGCGCTAAAAGCCGGACGCGAGTTGGAGCGATTAGGTTATCGCTGGCTTGAAGAGCCATTACTTGATGTCAATCTCAATGGACTTCGCAAGTTACGAGAGAAACTCGACATTCCGATCTGCGGAACCGAAGTGATTGCTGGGGCGCATTACACGAGCGCGCACTGCATAGCTGAAGGAATCGTCGACATAGTGCGCACCGATGTGTCATGGCGTGGAGGAATCACTGCTGTCATGAAAACCGCGCATATGGCAGAGGCTTTTGGTGTTCAATGTGAGTTACATACAACCATCTACCATGGATTAGAGCAGGTCCAACTCCATCCATCTCTTGCGCTCCCTAATTGTGAATGGTTTGAGACGCTCTATCCATTCGATGATTTCCTCTTTGGAACCAAGACCCAACTAAATATCGAAGATGGTTACGTCCTTGCACCTAAGGGTGAAGGATTGTGTATCGAATATGACTGGGATTTCATTGATAAGCACACGATTGGAACCTTCTAAAGGTGGCGAAAACAGATTCCGTCATCACTGATATTGAGATTCGAGCGTGCGTCACGGGAAGACAAGAGTTTGGCGATGATTGGAGCGTCACAAATGGTCTGAATTTCACTGTGGTCACTCTCACTGATTCGCAAGGCGTAAAAGGAACTTCATTTGGCTTTGGTGCACTTGATGCGACAGTGGCAGGCAAAGCAATGTCAGCAATCAAGCCTTTCTTCATGGGTCGCAACCCTTTTGATACCGAAAAAGCTATAAAGGAGTTTGAGAATTTTGACCGTAAGTGGAATCACGTTCCAATCTACGCATACGGTCCCTTTGATAATGCTTGCTGGGATATCAAGGGTAAAGTCGCAGAACTGCCCGTTTATAAGTTGTTAGGCGCTGCTCGCGAGGAGGTTCCGGTCTATGTGAGTTCTGGAGTATTGCCGTCGGTTGAGGCTTATGTCACCGAAGCTCTTGAGGTGAAAGCAAAGGGCTACCGTGGGTACAAATTGCATCCGCCAGGAATGGTTGAAGGCGGAAAGACTGAAATGGATATCGAGGCGTACAAAGCGGTCCGCGCTGCAGTGGGACCAGATTTTGCTTTGATGGCAGATCCTGTAATCGGACATAACTATGACGAAGCGCTCAAAGTGGGTCGCGAATTAGAGAAGTTGAATTTCCTTTGGTTCGAGGAGCCGGTGCTTGATGTTGATTTTAATTCGCTCCGCAAACTTAGGGAGAAATTGAATATCCCGATCATCGCTACTGAGGTGTTGGCAGGTGCTCAGTACTCGACAGCGATGTATATCAAAGAAGGAATCGTCGATATTGTTCGTAGTGATGTCTCATGGCGTGGTGGGGTGAGTGCCGTGATGAAGACTGCACATGTGGCAGAGGCATTTGGCGTGCAATGTGAGTTGCATACCACCATTTACCATGCACTCGAAATGGTTCAAGTACATGCCTCTTTAGCGATTCCTAATTGCCACTTCTTCGAATTGTGCTATCCGACCGAGCAATTGGACTTTGGCACGAGGAACAAGCTAGACATCACTAATGGCATGATCCGTGCACCTAAAGGCGTTGGTTTCGGGATCGAATACGACTGGGATTTCATCGACAATCACACAGTAGCGACCTACTGATTCGTGAAGTTCGATAGTGGCCTTCCAGTGATTAATGGATGCCAATTCTCTCGTTTTGACCAAGGAGTTTCGTAGGTTGGGTCGTTGGCAAAACGTTTCACGGTAAATACCAACTGAGCCTGAGCATACGGTTCCAAGGTCATTGAGAAGTGCTTGTCGTTTATGGCCTGACTGGCCTGACTTTGGCCGGCAATCTCAACGCTGAGGAACTGATGTTCACCAAAACCTCCAGCTTGTAACAGTAGAGTCCGTGGCGCGCTCCCGATATTAGCTACATGAACTGAGTATGACTCGTGCGAGATAGAGTCGACGAGGATTGCGACATCCTCTGGCAAACCTGTTCGTTCTCTATCACCATCAAATGGCCGAATATTGGCAAATTGAAATCCACCATGCGATATGTGCATCGGTGAACCTGTAGTCAATTGCATCAATCCCTCAAGATATACCGGGCAGAACCATTGCCATGCATGGACTTGATAGCCAACACGAGTGAGATCGAGCTCAACCTTCACATCGGCGGTTGCATCGTCATAGGTATCCCAATTCACTGGGTCACCACTATTGGAGTTCATCCGGTGCATATGAATATCTATCAACTCCAGGTTCGCCTGCAAAATCTTCTCCGGAAACTCTGGCAATCGTCCCTGGATGAACTCGAACCACGAGAGGGTGTTTGCGATGAAATGCTTGTATCCAAGAGAGTTATGGCCAGGTTTGCCAGGGATGATGATCTCTGACCAATCTTCATTTCTTGGGATTGCGGCAATCCGGTCAAGGTCTTGCTGGTCTAACGAGGTGGTCCAAAGGTAAATCAGGTGCCGAGGGGAGGCATCCCTGAAATCAGACCATCCCTCATCGAATCGGCGATGCGGAACGAGCACTCGATCACCATCGACCTTTCGCAACTCCCAGTTCTTATCGAACTGTTGGCGTGGAATATCGAGATAGGAGTAATCACCAGTGAGCAAGACCGCATTCATCGCTGCGTTTGTCAGTGGTTCCATGATGGTTGTGAATCCATGCGGCCAACGCCAACCGTAATATCCACCCCACCACTTTCCATCGTTGTATTCACCGACGATTCCCGTGAGGCCCACGTTATCGGGCATATATCCATCATTTGCTAGAGCTCGTTCGCCCCAGACATTCAAGTAATCCAGTACCCATTGCTTTTCACTCTTGTCATGCGAATACATATAAGCATGCGTTATCAAGGTCGTGGCATTGAGATTGAGTGGGACATCGCCACGATTCATCCGCTTATTCATCGCATCAATCAATCGACGATAGATCACCGGATCAGACCACTGACACTTCATTGAAGAAAAATCGACGCCTTCGATATCTTCATAGGGCGCTAAGTAATCATCGAGGACGCTCTGATGAGTAAACCAATCCTCTTCTGTAACCACAAATCTAGGACCGCGACTTCCATTAAGAGGTGAGCGAATGACTTTATATTTCTCATCGTAATTCTCGGCAAGAGGATCTTCGCCCATGTACATTCGAGCGAAGCGTCGCGCACGTTGGCGATCGATGAGACTCTCTGGCTTAGTCAGACCCATGAAGTAGAAGTACAGATATCCCTCACCGTGATGCATCCAGTCGTAATAGCCATCAAATTCCCGGTGGATCTGCCCATATTCGGTCCACTGCAGGGTGATTCCCTCCCAGGTCTTGCGAGCAAGTTGGTAGACCTCCTCGTCGCCTCCGATTGCATAGAGCAGCGCCAGATTCTGGAATGCCTCGTATGGGTCGTCAGAACCATCCATACTTTCGAACTCGCTCTTCCATCGAAGAGTGCCATCAACATTCGTGTATTTCTCGACAAATTTAGGAGCAACCTCATTCAGTCGCGCGATTACTTTACGTTGTAACAGCGCCCATTCAGGAATTGCGCCGACCTGTGGATCTCTCGCGATAATTACTGGCTTTGTTATCGCTGCCATTCTGCTCCTTCGGGAAAATTGAACTCGCGGATTGAGTCGGGGAACATCTCACCACCTGCACCGGGTGCCGTAGGTGCTTGATATCTTCCGGCTTTGACGACAACCGGCGTGGTGAAATGCTCATGGAGGTGATCAACGTATTCGATCACTCGTGCATCATTTTCGCCGCTAACAGCGACATAATCGAACATTGCAAGGTGTTGAACCAGTTCGCATAGGCCCACACCACCTGCATGCGGGCAGACTGGTACACCGAACTTCGCTGCCATCAGGATGTTCGCGATATTCTCATTAGGTCCGGCTACACGAGTGCAATCGATCTGCATAAATGACATTGCACCTAATTGGAGCATCTGCTTGAAGATTATGCGATTCTGTACATGCTCACCAGTTGCCACCCGTATGGGTGCGATGGCTTTAGCAATCGTGGCATGGCCGAGGGCATCATCTGGTGATGTAGGTTCCTCTATCCAGTAGAGATCTACTCCGTGCAGCTCCTTCAACCAAGCAATCGCCTCATCAACGCTCCATACTTGATTAGCATCGATTGCTAATCGAATATTCGGCCCTACTGCCTCACGAGCTAGCCGCAATCGCCGCTTATCGTCTTCGATCGAACCGCCACATTTCAATTTGATCAGAGTAAAACCATCGGTAACTGCCTCTTTAGCAAGTCGGACCATCTTCTCGTCGCTATATCCCAACCAACCGGCCGAGGTTGTGTACGCCGGGATACCCTCCCTCAACAACTTCTCTTTGCGAAGGGCTTTAGTCGGTTCAGCTTTACGAAGAATCTCTAGCGCCTCCTGTGGTGTGAGCACATCTCTGATGTACCGAAAATCCACGAGTGAAACTATCTCTTCTGGACTCATATCCGAGAGAACTTCCCATAGCGGCTTGCCTTCGTGCTTTGCCACCAAGTCCCAGAGAGCAGTGAGCACTGCACCAACAGCCATATGAGTCAGACCCTTCTCGGGTCCAAGCCAACGAATCTGCGAATCACTGACAAGATCGCGGGCAATCTCACCTAACTCACTCTTTAGCTCTGAGACTTTTAAACCGACCACTTTGGGTGCTAACAGTTCGATCGTTGCACATTGCAGTTCGGTACCTCGACCAAGTGTGAATGAGAAACCGTGTCCAGTAAGCGGAGAATCGGTCTCCAGTATTAGGTAAGCAGCGGAGTAATCCGGGTCCTTATTCATCGCATCCGAACCATCTAAGGATTTCGAAGTCGGAAATCTGATGTCAGAAATATGAAAGCCGGTGATTGTTGTCATGAGACCCCTTCGGTTAACCTAAAAAATCCTATACGATGTGGGTATGGCACGCCATAATGAAAAAATCTCATTTAAGCGAACTTCTCTTGAAGTCACCCGATTAAGTCTGGGGACTGCACCACTCGGTGGAATGTTTAATTCGATTGCCGAGCGCGACAGTGATGATCTGATCGAAACCGCTTTGGATTCAGGAATCAATTACTATGACACTGCGCCGCTTTATGGTTATGGCAAAGCAGAAGTCCGCCTTGGACGGGTCTTGAGTGCGACAAAGAAGCCTTTTGTTATCTCCACAAAAGTTGGTCGGGTATTAAATAAGTTAGAGAGCCCTAAAGAGTCAGCAGAGACACATCAATTCAAGGACTCAGACTTTTCTCGCGAATGTGTTTACGACTGGAGTGCTGACGGTATCAAGAGATCAATCGAGGAGAGCCTGCAGCGACTCGATCTGGATTCAGTAGATATCGTATTGATGCATGATTGCGAGAATCATCTAGAACAGGCAATTGGCGAGGCTTATCCTGTGCTTGATGATTATCGCTCACAAGGCATTATTAAAGCGGTAGGAATGGGCTTAAATCTCTGCGCACCCTCCATCAGGGTGATGAAAGAGACTGATTTAGATTGTGCGTTGATTGCTGGTCGATACACCTTGCTTGATCAGGAAGCACAGGATGAACTCTTCCCTCTTGCGTTGAAGAAGAATGTTGCCATGATAATTGGTGGTGTTTATAACTCAGGTGTGCTTGCTAATCCAGTCAAAGGCGCCGCCTTCAATTATGAACCAGTGAGCGCCGCTCTTCTAGATTGTGCGTTAGAAATCAAGGCATTTCTCACCGAGCGCGGAATCTCTCTGACTGCTGCAGCTATCCAATTCCCACTACGTCATCCCGCAGTGACTACGGTGTTGACTGGCTCGCGAAATGCCGCTGAATTGCAAGCAAACATCGCGGATTTCGATGTTGAGATACCCGAATCAGTGTGGGTGGATCTTGAGCAAAGCGGTCTCATCCGCCCACTCTTATTGAGTTAAGGCTGCTGAATCGCTCGCGAATTCATTGCTCCACTTTGTGAAGAGTGAAGTGGCTTTGAGAATTGCATCGTTAGCCTTTTTCATCAACTTCGCATCGTTCTTCTTGATTGCAGGCGCGTAGAGAGTGATAGCTGCTCGATATGATTTTATAAACTCTCGCATTGATTTATCTGAGCCCTTATAGCCGGCAGAAACTTTGATTTTGGAAAACTCAGTCAGTGCGGCTTTGACCTGGTTATCTGAGCTGACTGCCTTTTTCATCCAACTTTTGTACTTTGCCGACTTGAAATTACTCGGAGCAGATTGGTAGAGGATTCCCCAGTCGCCGACTGCGGCGGTGAACTTCTGAGTGGCAGCACCGATTCTTTGAGCATAAGCCGCATCTTCAGGAGTTACCTCAGCCTGCGCTATGCCGCCAGAGCTAAGCAGTGCGAGTGCGAAGAGGAAGGTAAATATTCCTTTGATGAAAATCGATGAGTTCATAAGTTTCATGCCAGGACGCTACCTAAAATAGCGCTTGTTCATAAGCACTAGCGCAGCAAAGAGATATGCGGCAGCAATCCCGAGCGGGACCGCTCGCGTCAAGCCGCTTGCAGGGAGGAATAGCGAGCAGATAAGGGCTCCAGAGACGATTGCTGCATTGACGACCACGTCATAGACGGCAAAGACTCGACCACGATAGATATCACTCGTGCTCTGTTGAACAATTGCATCGTTGGTTACCTTGACTGCTTGACCCGCCATCCCGGTGAAGAAGCCCATCAAAATCAGAGTAAATTCATTGAGAGTGAAGGCAAAGAGGATGGGCATTATGGCAGCTGCGCTCATCGCACCGCGACTCCATGAGTATCGGTTGATCACTCTCGTGGCAGCAGGGGTGATGATGGCGCCGATAGTGATGCCAACTCCAGAGAGAACCAGTGCAAGGGCAAAACTACTCAAGCCAGCATCTGGATTGTTGGCATCATTGAAGGTATTACGCTGCAGAATCAAAGCCATCAAGGTGAGTGCGGTTAATCCACCTCGTTGGATTGCCACGACGATGATCGCTAAGAAACTCGTCTTACGTGCAATGAGATAGCGAAAACCCTCGCGCATCTCATGAAAACCTTCATACCATGCCGGAGCGATGCTATGTGGCTCGGGACCGAATTCATCGCGGGCAACTCTCAGTGCTAAGAATGCAGCGATGAGATATCCAAAGGCTGCAACGAGCACTAGTAGCGAATCTGCTTGATCAGTGTCAGAGAAGGTGTTAAATAGTTGTCGTAATCCGATGCCTAATCCACCACCTAGGACAATTGCGATGGTGCCGCCGGTGACGCTCAAAGCGTTAGCGCTTATCAGATTCTCATTGGTCACCAATCGAGGGGTGGCAGCTGAAAGTCCGGCAAGAATCAGTCGGTTGATCCCAAACGAGACTAAGACCGTGAGTGTGAGCAGCGTTCCAGTATTACCAAAAAGCAAGACACATGCCACGAGTAACAGAACTAATCCTCTGAGATTATTTGCATAGAAGAGAATCTGCCGTCGTGAATACTTATCTAAGATAGTGCCTACGACTGGGCCTACAAGTGAATATGGGAGCAGAACGACAGCGAACGCAACTGCTGCTGCTTGTGCGCTCGCCGCACGTTCTGGTGAGAAGAGTAAGAATGCGGCAAGCGCGCTCTGGTAAAGCCCATCGGTAGCTTGTCCAGTCCAACGGATTGCTATCAATCTCCAAAAACGCCCGAAATCTGGAAACCATCGAGGGCGCAGGAAGGATAGGGGCGCCGCCATATGGGAAAGCCTAGAGCGTAATTTCGGTTTACCCTTCTCCTATGTGGTCGCAACGCGCAATCATCGACTATTCGTTGCAGAAACGTGCCACCATCTTCAATTTTCTCAAGAATGCCTTTCACGGAACTTCTAGCGATCCCACAGATGCCCATCCGTATCTCTTCAAAGCGGCGAAATTTCATGGTGAAGAGACCGATCGTGATTGTCCACTTTGTCGGCGCGAGAAGTTGGTAGAGCTCAATTACATCTTTGGTGATGAACTAGGACAGTACTCAGGTCGACTCAAATCCAGTGCAGAGTTGGAGGAACTTGAGAATGAACTTGGCGAATTCCGAGTATATGTAGTCGAGATCTGCCAAAGTTGCCGCTGGAATCATTTGCATACCTCATATTTGCTGGGGGATGGTCGTACTCGTAAGCCACCACGGAAGGTGCGAACCCTTGAGGATGAGGATTTTGCTCGATAATTAGTAACCTTCTCTTATGGCAAAGCAGCGTTCTGGACGAAGAGTCTCGCGTGGACGACTTGCCCTGCGATGGGCAATCTTCCTGGGTGGACTTGGGTTCTTCTCTGGATCGGTCCTTCTGGTCTTTGCATATTTCACAGTTCAGATTCCTGATCCGAATGCCTATGTCACTAGCCAAGCCACGATCCTGACCTATGACGATGGCACAGAATTCGCACGAATTGGTGCGCAGAACCGGACAAGTGTCCCGTTGGGGAAGATCCCACTCGAATTACGCCATGCAGTATTGGCTGCAGAGAATCGAAACTTCTATAGCGAGCATGCGATTAGTCCTACTGGTATCGCTCGGGCACTCTTTAATATGGCACGTGGTGGTGCGGTGCAGGGTGGATCAACAATCACTCAACAGTATGCAAAGACTGCATTCTTAACACCAGACCAGACAATCAAAAGGAAGATTCGAGAGTTAATCATCGCGATCAAACTTGAGAACACGATGACAAAAGATGAGATTCTCGAAAACTATCTCAACACCATCTATTTCGGCCGCGGCGCGTATGGAGTCGAAACTGCCGCACAACTCTATTTTGGGAAGAGCGTTCGCGATTTGAGCTTACGACAGGCGGCAGTGTTGGCTTCAGTGCTCCGCTCGCCCGGTTATTACGATCCAGGTCTGCGCGAAGGCAATGCTGAGCGATTGGCAGCGCGTTATCGGTATACCTTGCGCGGAATGGTGAGCGCTGGATGGGCCGATGAGAAGCTCTTATCTAATCTCAATATGCCTACAGTGAAAGCACGCTCAAAGAGCGGAATTCTTGCTGGTCCTAAGGGGTATCTGGTCGCAGCTGTGCAGAAAGAGTTGAACAAACTTGGCTTCTCTGATGAGAAATTGATGGTCGGTGGTCTCAAAGTGACCACGACGCTCAATAAGAAAGCGCAGGAATCTGCAGTGCTGGCGGTAGCGAAGGAAGCGCCAGAGAAGGCTCCCGATGATCTCCATATTGGTTTAGCTGCGGTAAGACCTGGCACAGGTGCAATACTTGCATTGTATGGCGGTCCAGATTATGTAGAGCGTCAATTAAATAATGCTACCCAAGGCATCACTCAAGCTGGTTCGAGTTTCAAGCCATTTGCATTGATTGCAGCGCTCGAAGCAGGAATCTCCATTGATACAGTCTGGGATGGCAGATCACCTCAGACCTTTGATGACAATGGAAAACCGTATGAGGTCGCAAACTATGGCAAGAAATCATTTGACAATCTAACTCTGCTCGAAGCAACCGAGAAATCTGTCAATACAATCTATGTTCCACTAGGTATTGCAGTGGGGCCTGGCAAAGTGATTGATGCAGCACGTAGAGCAGGAATCCCAGAAGAGGTCGAGATGGTGCCCACTCCCTCTGTGGTACTCGGGGTTGCAAGTCCACATGTATTAGATGTTGCTAACGCGTATGCCACTTTCGCTGCGCAGGGCGTCTATGCCAAACCTTTTATCGTCGTAGAGGTAGTTAGCAGAAATGGCGGCCTGTTGTATAAGGCCAATCCACAAGGTCAAGAGGTCTTCTCTGAAGAGGTCATGGCTGACCTTAATTATGCGCTAGAGAGCGTTGTGAAATTTGGTTCTGGAAAAGCAGCAAAAAAATTGGGTAGACCAGCTGCTGGTAAGACGGGAACTAGTCAAGAGAATAGCTCTGCATGGTGGAATGGATATACCCCTCAGATCGCGGCATCGGTTGCCTTTTATCGAGATGATGCAACTGAATCTTTACGAGGAATTGGCGGCATGCGTACATTGACCGGTGGTTCATTCCCAGCTCGAATCTGGACCGAGTTTATGAAAGGCGCTCTCAAAGATGCGCCAGTATTAGATTTTGCCGAGCCCGTTTTTATTGGTGAGGATGCGCTCGCCGATGGCTCGATCTATTCGCTGATTCCTAAGCCTCCAGGTTTCGATGATGTGATTGTGCCACTGAGTAGCGGTTCCGTCTTCGTTCCTGTAGCCCCAACTGCAAGCCCTGCGCCAACTCCGAGTTCACCCGCTGCACCCGCTGCACCCGCTGCACCCGCTGCACCCGCTGCACAATCCGGTAATTGATGCGAAATCGTTCAGTCGTACTGAGCGCGATTCTCATTACTCTCATCTCGTCCCTACTCGCATACCTTCGCTTCTCTCGATGCATCCCTGGCGGATGGATATCTCCTGATGTCTATCTTCGTGGTTGCTACACCGATATCACTGCACTTTACGAAGCCCGTAGATTTTCTGAAGATATCTGGCCATATGGATCGGGCGAGGACTCTCTTGAATATCCAATTCTCTCTGGGCTGGGAATCTGGTTGATCTCCCTGCTTACTCCTGATGGTTCAGCAGGGCTACTGCGCTTCTTCCAACTCAATCTTCTCTCCCTCGCAGCTGCGCACCTCCTAGTAAATTGCGTACTTGTCGAGAGAGAACGAACTCGAGCACTTCTCTTTGCACTCTCGCCAGCGGTCATCTGTGCGCTCTTCATCAATTGGGATATCTGGGCTATCGCACCGCTGCTGTTAGCGTTCTACGCTCTAGAACGTAATCGGAACTTCCTTTCCGGTGCGCTATTGGCAATCAGTGTCTTCTTCAAGTTCTTCCCTATTATTTTCGTGATCCCGATCCTTCTTTGGTTACGTTCAGATCGGGATCGACAGAAGAGGTACCTGAAAGGATTACTCCTCACCTCCTTAATTATCAATCTTCTATTCGTACTCACTCAATTCGAAGGTTGGGCGAAGTTCTATCTCTTCAACTATCAACGGGGCGTAGATTTTGGATCAATTTGGTACTTGATCTCACTACAAGGCTCATGGATCACCGGCCTGAATGAATTAGCGACACCAATAGTCGTAGTTATTGCATCTGTGATTTATCTGCGCTATCGGAATCATCTTTATGGGAGCATCTTTCTTGTTGCAACGCTCTTCTTCACCTTGAATAAGGTCTATTCACCACAATATGTACTTTGGTTGACAGTGATAGCGCTCTTGTATTTTCCTAAGACCAAGTATTTCTACTCACTCTTTGCACTATGGCAAGGCGGTGAATTGCTTTATCAATTGGGGATGTGGCGCTACCTATTGACGATACTCAATGAAAGTGGGGGCATCTCCTCGGGCGAATACGTTCTTGCTACCTCTATTCGAATCGGAACACTCCTACTCTTGGCAGGATATTCGCTCTTTCTACTCGAAAATGACCTCATGAAAGGTCGTCGTAGTAAAACGAACGTTTAATCCGATCTCTTCACCGATCTCAGGCGCTTGCTCGGTTCGTAAGGTGAGTAGTGAATTATGCATATGTGGTGGTTCGGCAAAGGAAAGTGCCCGCCCATTCCAACTAAATGGACTTGGGTTCCAGCCAAAGAGACGAAGTGCAGCTTTTACTAGCGCGCGTAGCCCACTAGTTGGCACCTCGAGTCCAATTCCGTGCGCGGTGCCGCCGGCGGCAACAATCAGCCAACCGCTTCTTACCTTGTCTTGCCGGTATCCAATTCGCTCTGGTGAAGAGATCCGGTGGCGATCCACAACCGTGGCGGTTGCTGTCAGGCAGGTCCGTGCGCCTAACCATAAGTCGGTACCAACACGGACTCGCCAACGAATCGTAGGCCAACGCTTCTTTAGTTCGATGAGATCTTCTGCAGAGATATGCGAGAGCCAGATGGAGTTAGCAAAACGTTCGGACGGTACATTGATGGCGGCTAACTGTTCGTTAACCCATCGCAACATAGAGCCGCGCGGTTTAATTGGTAGATGTATAGCTAACCCAACACATGTTCCATGTTCGGAATGTTTGCTAATGGCGGCATTGATTGCTGAGGGCTGGAAACCATGTCTCTTCACTGGTGAGAGGAGTTCGATGACGAATCTGCGTGGACGAACGTTATGAAAATTCTCACTAGTTGGGGAGATTGTATGAATTACCCACTCTTCATCGAGTGTTTCATTAGGAGCTAGTAGTAGAACATCACCACTAAATTGTGAGCGGATAATCGCGGCTTCCTCTGCGCTATAACAGGCCACGCACTCTGCTTGAATGGAAGATGCCTCTCTCGCGAGCGTTGGAATTCCAAACCCGTAGCCATTTCCTTTGATTACTGGGATGAGATCTTGGTTGTACCGGGCAAGATAATGCGAGATGTGGTGGCGCCATCGTTCGGCATCGACGTGCAGGTTGAGCCCAGTCATAGGGCTATCTTCTCATCCTTCCCATCCTTCTCATCGCCTATTCAGATATGCACGAAAGGCAAGATAGAGCAAGGGATTTATCGAGTAGTCCCACTCGCCCATGACTTCCACGGCACGCCCACCGACACCCACTTTGAATTGGAGGAGTCCAGCGTGGGGATTCTCTTTATCAAGAGTGGCCGTGATGCCTCGAAGATCATATGTGTGAGCACCCTTCTGCAGTGAACGCTCCATCATTGCCCACTGAATCGCATTACTTGGCCGAACTTCGCGACCTTCAGTGCTGGATGCGCCATAGAGGTACCAGGAATGAAATCCCAATTCGATATAAATAGATGCAGCTATAACTTGGCTATTCCATTCTGCGAGGAATAATACGAGTTCTGGCTCACTACTATCTTGATTAAATGCATCCCACATTTGCTGAAAATAGGAGAGTGGACGAGGGGTGAATTTATCTCGAGTAGCTGTCTCAAGATAGATTCGATGAAATTCACCAAGGTCATCGCGAGTACCTATTCGAACGCGAACCCCTTCATTCTCACTTCTCTTGATATTCCTTCGCCAGAGTTGATTAAACCCCGCAAGTAATTGATCTCGTGATTTATCTTTTATTGGGAGTTGATACAGGAACCGCGGTTGTCCAGCTCCGAAACCTTCGGGATCATCGCTACTTAGTTGAAAGCCCGCCTTAAGTAGAACGCCCTGCAAACTGTTCGCTACCGGATTGATATAAGAGGGCGTGATCTGATTAAGCGATGTGGCGCTCTCATCGGCGAGCGCACTTTTAATGAGATCAGACTCCCAACGCGATTTAATGATCATAGGTCCAATACGAAGTGCGAATGCTCCTTGCGCCTTGGCGTATTCAGTGAGCAATGGGAGTGCGCTCTCGTACTTATCGGCAGGAAGTGTCGGACCTTCAGGGATATAGAAGAAGTACTTATTTATTTTCGGAGCCTTCCGAGCAAGGATCAGGGCGGTGCCGATGAGCTCCTGCTCTGTCGAGCCTGCAAAGAATCCGATGGAGTGATAACGCCAGGCCCCCTTCTTCACCTCGCCCCATGAGGGGGATTGGAGGAAAGAGGGGTCGAGTTCGCTCCTATATATAAGGAATGCCTGGTGCTCCGCGCTTGAAATTTGGCGAATCTCCACAGGTGGAGCCTAC
>Ga0169931_10002519_pt1 | contig 29845 bp, 24 predicted proteins | sample Kivu_15m_20L_FD_129675 | JGI IMG/M metagenome (GOLD analysis project Ga0169931, IMG submission 129675) | Freshwater microbial communities from Lake Kivu, Western Province, Rwanda to study Microbial Dark Matter (Phase II) - Kivu_15m_20L... | ecosystem: Environmental > Aquatic > Freshwater > Lake...
GAACGCGAACCGTCGCGGCCAGGGCATAGTTGCAACCCAGCACCGTGCGGCGGAAGCGCTTCCGAGTGACTTCGATCTTCTTGGCCAGTGCGATTTCTTCAGCACGCGAGAGCAGCGGAATCTCGGCCATCTGCGTGAGATACATCCGAATTGGATCGTCGCTCAGCTTGGGCAGTTCGCGGGCGGGCAGGGGAGTGAGCCCGCCGACTTCGCTGTCTTCCGAGCTCTCGCCACCCACGACCGTGAGCGTTGCGGCGGTCGGCTCTTCGCTGACCAGTTCGATGCCGGCCTCATCCAGCGCGATCAGCAGACTGTCGAGCTTCTCAGGATTGACTGCCTCGTCGGGCAGATAGTGATTGACCTGGTCGTAGGTCAAATAGCCTTGGGTCTTTCCTTGAACCAGAAGTGCCTGCAACTCCGGATTGGAATGGTCCACCTGTCAAATCCTCCCTGGGCACGCGGGTGCCCCCCGTTGACATTCGATGGGCCGGACAGCCTGACGACCACGAGCTTCATGCTCGGTCGGTGCCGTGCGAGCCAACCGGCTAATTGGTGCATCCTACCCATCCGTGGGATCGGAAATGCCCAGCCGGGAACGATCTTCAAGTGCTTGTTGCGTGGCCTGCTGATGGCGCTGTAGCTCCAACAACACGGCCAGTTCATCCTCCGCGGTGAGATTACTGTGCTTGAGCTGGCTGGTGCGATGGCGAACTTGCTGTTCGCGCTCGCGGCGCTCAAAGCCGGCGAGTACGTCGTGCACGCGAGCTTGAAGTTCCGCGGCCGCTTTGCGGCGACCCGACTCATCAAGTTCAACGAGCATCGTTTTAACCACTGGGTCGTCAATCTCCAACAACAGTCGCGAGAAGTCGGGCACGATTCCTTGCGACCACAATTCCACACACCGCGAGTAGATGTCGCGACACATCTCGCCGGCCACCTGTTCGCGGCGAACCAGTTTGGCAAACCGCTCAATCAGGTCCGGCTGAGCGAGGAGCAACTCCAGCAATTCGCGCTCCAGCGGCTCAATTTTCTCGCGACTGCTAGCAGGCGCCGCCTGAATTGGTTGTTTCGTCGCGGTTTTACGCCGCATTTGCGTCATCAACTCGCGAACTTGTCCTTCCGGAACGCGAAAATCGGTCGCCAACCGTTGTAAAAACTTCTCCTCTCTTAACCGATCTTCAACTTGCGTATCTCCCCGCAATCGCGGTGCTTTCGCAATTATCCCCACGAGCTGCTCGAGCGCCGTCGTCGCTGCATGCAAATCGTTCTGCAAATCGATCGACTCGGTCGCCGTGTCAAACGCGTGCGAGAGCGCATCCGAGGCGCTCTCGGTAAGTTTGCGAAACGCGTCGGCCCCATGCGCCAGCAAGTAGTCTGCCGGATCGGCTTCGTCTGGCAGCGTCAGCACCCGCAGATCGACGTTCGCTGAAACGAACAGCTCGAGCACTTCCTTGGCCCGCTTGCGTCCCGCTTCGTCACCGTCGAGCACCAGCACCACGCGAATCCGGTCCGCGTCGCGCGCGTAGCGCTTCAGCAGTTGAATGTGCCCTTCACCGAGCGCCGTCCCCAGCACCGCCACGCAATTCTCAAAACCGAATTGATGCGCGATGATGCAGTCGGTGTATCCCTCCATGACCAGCGCCACGCCAGTCTTGCGAATCGCCTCGCGCGCATGGTTCAGTCCGTAAAGCAACTTGCTCTTGGAGAACAGCGGTGTCTCCGGCGAGTTCACATACTTGGCCGCGTCCGTTGGCGTCTCGCCTGGCAGGATGCGTCCGCCGGTCCCCACGGCCCGCGATTGGCCATCGAAGATCGGAAACATCACCCGGCCTTTGAAGCGGTCGTAATAGCCAGGCCCCTGGCGGCGCCGCGAGATGACGCCAATCTTTTCGAGCATTGCGGCGTTGTACGGCGTGCCCTTGGCCTGCTCCAGCAGCCAGCTCCATTCGTCGGGAGCAAAGCCGATCTGAAACCGCCGCACATTCTCGACCGTGATGCTGCGCGACTTCACATACTCGCGCGCCGCCTGCGCCGCCGGATTCTTCATCAAGAAGGCGTGATACTGCTCGTCGACCCAGGCCATCGCCTGGTACAGCAGCCGTTTGTCATCGACCGCGCCCTGCATGGCGGGCGTCTGCTCCTTCAGCGAGATGTTCGCCCGATCGGCAAGCATCCGCAGGGCTTCGGGGAATTCGATCCCCTCCATCCGCATCATGAAGCTGAACACGTCGCCACCGATGTCGCAGACGAAACAGCGGAACGACTGTCGCTCGGGATTCACCTGCAAGCTGGGCCTTGAGTCGTCATGCCAGGGGCAGAGGGCCTTGAAGCCGCTGCCCTCGCGGCGCAGCGGCAAGAAGCTGCCAACCAGGTCGACGATGTCCGTGGCCTGCTTCACCCGTTCCTTGATTTCAATCGACAGGCCCGACACCACGGCGCTCCATCTGGCAAGAACGGCGAGCCAAAGAGGAGGCTTCGCCAGCAGCCAATTATAGCGAGCGGACAGGGCAGCGTCAGATCCTGTAGTTGCCCGCGAATTCCGCCTGGCCTATCGGAACTGCACGGGCCGCTCTTCGACCTGAATCGTCACTTCCCGCGGCTTTCCGCCGCGGATGACTTTCAGCGTCACGCTCTTGCCGACCGGCGTCTTGCCAACCAGCATTGAAAGCTCCGTGGCGTCGTGAATCGGCTGGCCGTCCCATTCGACGATGATGTCTCCGATCTCGATGTTCGCCTTTTGAGCCGGCGAACGCGGCGCCACGCGTGCCACGATCACCCCTTCGAGCGACTCAACGCCGAACTTCGCGGCCAGTTCCTCGTTGAGATTCTGATGTTCCACACCCAGATACCCGCGCACGACACGTCCGCTTTTGCGCAGCCCCTCGTACACTTCCTTGGCAATCGAGGTGGGAATCGAGAAGCTCACCCCCTGGTAGCTGCGTCCCACGATCGCGGTGTTGATCCCCACGATCTTGCCGGTCACATCCACCAGCGGCCCGCCCGAGTTGCCCGGATTGATGGCCGCATCGGTTTGCAGGAAGTCCTGATAGGCGCTCGTCCCTTGAAAGCCACGCCGATTCTTGGCGCTGACGATGCCGAACGTCACGCTACGGTCCAGACCGAACGGATTTCCCACGGCCCAGACGAGCGAACCAACCTCGAGCGCGTCACTGTTGCCCCAATCGGCCGCGATCAATCCGCCCGAGTCGATCTTGAGCACGGCCAGATCGGTCGTCTCGTCGAGCCCCACCACGGTTGCCGGCCGGCGTTCGTTGCCGCTCAGGTTGACCATGATCTCGCTGGCGTTTTCGACCACGTGATTGTTCGTGACGATGTATCCCGCCTCGTCGACAATCACACCCGACCCCTGGCCAACGGCCTGCCGGGTCGCTCGCGCCCCGAACGGTTGCTCCCGCGATTCATATTCCTGGATCGTGTCGATATGCACCACGCTGGGACCGATCGCTTTGGCCACCACTGCCGACTGCCTGGCAATCTCCGTCAGCGCTGGCGTGGGCAACTGCCCCCGGGCCGATTCCACCTGCGCACGCTCTTTGCCAATCGTCATCGAGTAGTACAACCGCTCGACAAACCACGGCATCAGTAAAAAGACGATCAGAATCACGAGCAGCGTAAGCAGCCACGGCAGCCCGGAACCGGTCCGCGGCGCTGACTCGAAACGCGGTGGAGGTGTGACGATTTCGTCCATCGAAGAATTGCGAATCTTGCGGGGGCAGCAGGCCCAAGCGGCGGGCCACACGGGATCGACCAAACCTCCACTTCGAGTATAGCAATCGCCGCGCCGATTCCATAGCATTCCGGTGTCACGCTCCAGTGTGCGGAGCGAGAACTGCGAACGATTGCGGTAACGCACTATGCCGGCCCTCGAAAAATCCAAGTATTTTCCGCCCGCTGAACTCGCCGAGCCCGAGGGGGTAGTGCTCTTCGGCGGCAAGCTCGCGCCTGAATGGCTGCTGGACGCGTACGCTCACGGCATCTTTCCCTGGCCAATCTTCGACGGCACCGATGTCATGGTCTGGTGGTCGCCCGACCCGCGCGCGATCTTCGAGCTCGACGGGCTCCACATTTCGCGTCGCCTGGCACGCACCTGCCGCAGCGGCACGTTCGAAGTCACGTGCGATCGCGACTTTGCCGGCGTCATCGAAGGCTGCGCCACGGCCGACGATCGTCGCTACAACACCTGGCTTTCGCCCCCCATGATCGCGGCCTACACCCGGTTGTTCGAACTCGGCCACGCTCACAGCATCGAAGTCTGGCAGGACGGCGTGCTCGTGGGAGGCACCTACGGTGTCGCGATCGGCGGACTGTTCGCAGGCGAGTCGATGTTCCACCGAGCGAGCGATGCCTCGAAAGTCGCGCTGGTGCACCTCGTCGAGCATTTGCGATCCCGCGGCTACCAGCTCTTCGACATCCAACAGAAGACCTCCCACACGGCCAGCCTAGGAGCCGTCGAAATTCCACGCGACGAGTATCTCGCTCGGCTCGCCGTGGCGCTCAGCGCGCCGGTTACGTTCGGCGATCACCTGGAAGGCGCGTCTCGCTAACCGAAATCGCGCCTCCGCATCTCTCACCACTTTTCACCCGTTCTTCCTTGACTGTCGACCTTGCGAATCAGTACAGTGCGGAAAGCAGCGTGTGTGGAGCGGCACGTGCCATGGGGGTCAAGGCAGTGCCGGTCCGCGTGCCGCAGTGCTCCCAGGGAATTCCGTCATGGACCGCCGTAGAACCGCGTTCACGCTCGTCGAGCTATTGGTCGTGATTGCGATTATCGGTGTCTTGGTCGCACTTCTGCTGCCGGCCATCCAGGCAGCCCGCGAGGCCGCTCGCCGTTCGAAGTGCATCTCGAACCTGAAGCAGTTTGGCATCGCGCTGCAAAACTATCACGACGCGTTGAAGACCTTTCCACCCGCAGGCTTTGTCAATCCGCGCAGAGCGGCGGATGTCTTCGCGAGCCCGCATGCAATGCTGATGCCGTACTTCGAGGAGACGGCCCTGCACGGCCCCTATAACCAGAAGCTGCCCTGGTTCAAGCAACGCCCTGAAGTGGCCGAGACCGTCGTTCCCATCTTCAATTGCCCCTCGAACTCGGGCGAAAATCCGATGCAGGACAAGGTCTTGCTGCTGGTGATCGACGTCCTTGTGCCCGACAACGTGTTTAAGGCCGACCAGTCGTTTGGCACGACGAACTACGCCTTCTGCAAAGGCGTGACCGACGCCTGGTCGTTCCCGCCTTACCAGGCCAACAAGAAGGCCCCCTTCAACAGCGAACGAGGCATGTTCGATTTCAACTGGGCCGTCCCCATGCGAAAGATCACGGACGGCACCTCGAAGACAATTGCGATGGGCGAAGGCGCCTTCGGCGACAACTGGCAGGTTTCCGGCGCCACGCGCCCCGGCCAGGACCGCTACGCCGCGGCCACGGGTCTGGCGGCCCAACGCCAGCCCTACATGGCCTGGATCAACGCCGAGCCGTCCTTCCTGATTGGCCCCGAACTGGGCGTCTACTTGTACTCCGTCGTGGGCTGTACGCTCGAGCCCTTGAACAAAAACCCAGTGACCAGTGCCTGGGTCAACGCTGAGGCGCTTAATACCGACGCCTCGAAAAGTCTGCCTGGCGCCACGGGGACCAGAACTCCCACCAGCTGCGAGAATCCCGACGACAACTGTGGCGCGCACGTGGCCCCCAACTTTCGCAGCGATCATCCAGGCGGCGGGCACTTCCTGTTCGCCGACGGCTCGGCACACTTCATCAACGAAGACATCGACATGCTGCTATACCAGCAGCTTTCGACGATTTTTGGCGACGAAATCGTCGATCTGCCCGAGTAGCTTTTGCTGACGACCGATCGGCCCTAGCGTTCGGCTGGCCCTGCCGGATAGCATGTTCTCAGCGAGTGCGCCGCGCATTCGCCCCGTGCTACCCTCGGCCCACGCATGCCATGACCACGCACTCGACAACCATCCTCACCGTTCGCCACAACGGGCAAGTCGCCATCGGCGGCGACGGCCAGGTGACGCTCAACAATACCGTCATGAAGGCCGACGCCCACAAGATTCGCCGCCTGCTCGACGGCAAAGTCATTACCGGCTTCGCCGGCGCCAGTGCCGACGCCTTCGCTTTGCTCGAACGCTTCGAGGCCAAGCTTCGCGATTTCCCGGGCAACATCCCGCGTGCCGCCACCGAGCTGGCCAAAGACTGGCGCACCGATCGAGCCCTGCGCCGCCTGGAGGCGCTGCTCACCGTTGTCGATGCGAAACACACGTTGCTGGTGACGGGCAATGGCGACGTGATCCAGCCCACCGACGGCGTCCTGGGCATTGGCTCCGGCGGAAACTATGCCGTGGCAGCGGCCAGGGCGCTGGTCGCCCACTCTTCGCTCGATGCTGGTGCCATCGTCCGGCAGGCACTACAAATCGCCGCCGGCATCGACGTTTACACGAACGACAACATCAACGTCGAGGTGCTCCCATGCGCGACCTGACCCCGCGACAGATCGTCGCCGAACTCGACGCCCACATCGTCGCCCAGCAGGACGCCAAGCGGGCCGTGGCCATCGCCGTTCGCAACCGCTGGCGCCGGCAGCAACTTCCCGAAACGATGCGTGGCGAAGTCGCGCCCAAGAACATCTTGATGATTGGTCCGACCGGCGTCGGCAAGACCGAGATCGCCCGTCGCCTGGCCCGACTCACCGGCGCGCCGTTCATCAAGGTTGAGGCCACCAAGTACACGGAGGTCGGCTATTACGGCCGCGACGTCGAGAGCATGATTCGCGAGCTCGTGGAGAATGCGATCCTGATCGTCCGCGAAACCGAACGCAAGGAAATCGAAACCGAAGCCCGGACACGTGTGGAAGAGCGACTGCTCGACCTGCTCGTGCCTCACCCGCCCGCGTATGAGATCGGCACCGATTCGCCCAACTCGCCCGAACGCTACGAGCGTACCCGCGAAAAGATCCGATCTCGACTAGCGTCTGGCGAGATGGATGACAGCAAAGTCGAGATCCATCTCGAGAAGAAGTCCGCGCCGATGATGCTCACTGGCATGGGTCTCGAACATTCGGACATCGACCTGCAAGGAATGTTCGAAAAGCTCATCCCCAAACAGAGCGTCCGCCGCGAAATGGCCGTCAGCGACGCACGCCGGGTGCTCTTCGAACAGGAATGCGACGCCTTGATTAACCAGGAAAAGGTCAATGCCAAGGCTGTCGAACTCAGCGAAAATCTGGGGATCGTCTTCATCGACGAGATCGATAAGGTCGTCGCCAGCGATGCCCGCGGAGCAGATGTCTCCCGGCAGGGCGTCCAGCGCGATCTGCTGCCAATCGTCGAAGGTACGACCGTCCAGACCAAGTACGGTTATGTCAAAACCGATCACATCCTGTTCGTCGCCGCGGGGGCTTTTCACCGGGCGAAGCCCAGCGAGCTAATGCCCGAATTGCAGGGTCGCTTTCCCATTCGCGTCGAGCTGCAGGATCTAACCAAGGCCGACTTCGTCCGCATCCTCACCGAGCCGAACAGTGCCCTGACGAAACAGTATCAGGCGCTGCTCGAAACCGAAGGCGTCCAGATCGTATTCGAAAATGATGCGATCGAAGCCCTGGCCGAATATGCTCATCAGGTGAATCAGTCGAGCCAGAACATCGGCGCCCGCCGGCTGTACACGATCATGGAACGCCTGCTGGAAGAACTCAGCTTCGAAGCCCCGGACATGCATCGCGGCCGCGTCGTCATCAACGCGGCTTACGTCACACAGCGTCTGGCGGAACTCGCCGCGGACGAAGACCTGAGCAAGTTCATCCTGTAGCGCGTACGCCTCGGCTAGCCCGCCAGCTTCCGTTGCAACTCGGCGAGCCGCGCCATCGCAGCCTCGCCATGCGACACGAAATTGAACTCGCGCACTTCGCCTCCCAGCGGGCTGATCGCGACATCCAGCCGGTTGCTAGGCATGCAGCGTTCCATCCGTCCGGCCCATTCGATCAGCACCAGATTCGGCGGCCCAAAATGCTCGTCCACGCCAAGCTGGTTGAACTCGTCGTCGTCACGCAAGCGGTAGAAATCGACGTGATAAATCGGCCGGTCGCCATGATATTCGTGCATCAATACGAACGTCGGGCTGACCACTTCGGCCCGATTCACTCCGCACGCCACGGCAATCGCCTGCACGAGCCGGGTCTTTCCCGCGCCCAGCGGTCCGTCCAGCGCAATCACGCCGTCTGGAAAGGCCGCGGCCAGCGCGGTTCCCAGTCGATCGGTGTCCTGTATGTTCTGCGCGCGGAAGGAAAAGGTGCGTGGCATGGTCGTCGTCTCGGTGGTTGCTTCGCGAGCCTGGCTTAACTCTGACACTAATGTTCGTAGCCGCGCGGAACAAGAGGGGTCAAGCTCCCATCCGCTTCACGCCGCCACAAACCTGCCTTGCCAGCGCATTCGCCGGTCACACACTCGCCGATGATCGTCAGCCGACACGCCAGCGGCTGTTCCTTGACGAGTCTCTCGGCCGCCTCGCGCGGCATCGCCAGCAGCAACTCGAAATCTTCACCGTCCGAAAGGGCATGATCGAGCGCCGTCGAGCCGTCGGCGAGCCTGACGGCCCACCTCGCGGCATCCTCCGAAACGGGCACGTTCGCCACGTCCAGAATCGCTCCAACGCCGCTGGCCTGGCAAAGCCGCCACAGATCGAGCGAGAGCCCATCGCTCAGGTCGATCCCGGCATGCAGCTCCGCGTGCTCCGCCAACCACAGGGCCTCGCGCACGCGCGGCGTGAAGTCGAACTGATGCCCCAGCCGGCTCCCGCCAAGCTTCCCCGTAACCAGTAGCACATCGCCCGGCCTGGCCCCCGAGCGCAGCAGCGGCCCGCGCTCGCTGACTTCGCCAAACAGCGTCACGCTGATCGCGAGCGGTCCATCCCAGGTGTTGGTATCTCCGCCGGCCAGTGCCACGCCGAATTCTTCGGCCAGGGGAATGAGTCCCTCAAAGAGCCGCTGGGCAAGCTTCAGCGCCCCGTCGCGCGGCAGCGTCATTGCCACCAGCGCCGCCACGGGTCGTGCCGCCATCGCCGCCAGATCGCTCAAGTTTACCGCCAGTGCCTTGCGGCCGACTCGCTCGGGATCGTCCTGCGAAAGCAGAAAGTCCACGCCTTCGGTCAGCATGTCGACCGTGGTCACCACGCGCGGGCCGGATAGTTCCAGAATGGCCGCGTCATCGCGCAGTCCCAATGGCGCGCGCCCATCGGCCGGCAATCGTTCTCCCAGCCAACGCAAGAATTCGAGTTCCACGGCCCGCCCCACGACGATGGTCACTTCGACCGCCAGTTCGCCGCGGTCACGCCCATCGTGGAATTGTAGTCACCCGGCCGCCGGCCAGAAAGGAACGCTCGCCGTCAACTTCCACGATGCCTACCGCTTGGTCGTCGTCGACAGATGCCCGTAGTACGTCGCTTCGTTCCGCAGAATCAGGAACTTGACGGGCTGGAGCGAGCTGAACTCGTCCGTGTTGAGAATGTAGATCACGTTCTCGAGTGAGATCGTTTCCCAGATGTGGATCCCCAGCAGGATATCCCCCTGGCGAATCCCATCGATCGACGCGGGACTGTCCTTCTTCACCGCGGTGACCATCAGCCCCCCGCGATACTGCTTCTGATAGCTCCGCAGTTGCGAGCCAGACACCGGCTGTAGCTTCACGCCCAGCGATTCCCACACCCGTTCGGTGTCGCTGCTGCGTTTGGGAACCGACGCCAGCACCAGGTCCACTTTCACCGGTTGCTTATTGCGTTCCACCGACAGCGAGATCTTCTCGCCCACCTGGTGCGCGAGCAACGCCCGCTCCAGGTCGAGCGGCCGGCTGACCGTGATCGAACCGATCTGCGAGATGATATCGCCCGGTTTTAGGCCGCTGCTAGAAGCGGGGCTGGCGTCGTCAATATTGCCAACCACGCAGCAGCAGCCCGACGCCGAATCACACTTGGTCACGATTCCATGCCAGGTGTTCGAAGATCGTTCGCGTTCGGCGCACATCAACTCAGCCGCCACGCTCACGGCCTGATCCGCGGGAATCGCGAACCCGATCCCCTGGGCGCCTTGCCGCACCGCCACGTTGATCCCGATCATCTCGCCGTCGATGTTCATCAGCGGGCCGCCCGAGTTGCCCGGGTTGATGCTCGCATCGGTCTGGATCAAGTCGTTGTAGCTCTGGGTATCGCTGACCTGCACGCTGCGGGCCAGTGCGCTGATCACACCCCGCGTCACGGTATGTTCGTATCCATAGGCATTGCCCACGGCCACGACATCTTCGCCGATCATCAGGTCGGCAGACGAACCGATCGGAATCACCGGCAGCTTCTGCGCCGAATCGATCTTGATGATCGCCAGGTCCGTCGTCGGATCGTGGGCCACGCGCTTGGCGACGTATTCGGTTTTGTCGTGCATCGTCACTTCGATGCGTTTGACGCCGTCCACCACGTGGTGGTTCGTCAGAATGTAGCCGCGTTCGTCAATGATGACTCCCGTACCCATGCCATTGACGTTCTGCGATGCGCCGCGGCGATAATTTTCGTCGCCTGGCGAAAGCGTTTTCTGACCGTGAATGTTGACGATCGCCGGACGCACCTTCTGCACCAGCTTGACGGTGGGCGAGTTGCGCCGTTCGCTGGCTTCGGTTTGCCGGCTACCATGCAGCAGCACGCCGGTCGCCAGAAGCAAGATGCAAAGCAGGTGGTGGTTGCGAAACCAGGCGCAAGCTGATCGGTCGGGCATAGCGGGAAATGTCCGAAGTGTCGCGCGTCGCCGGCAGAACGCCGGGACTCTCTGGGAATTGCCTGCCCGCTTACGGTCCGTGGGTCCGCCTTTACCGTGGCAAAGGCGCGAACCGTGGCGGTACGAAACCTAGATCGGTCCCGCTCCGCAAAGTCATAAAGGTCGCGTACTTCAGGCGGAATAAACGTCCTAGTTTGACGCTCGCGTAATCGGCAAATCCGCCGATAGTTCGCCCACGTTCCCAGCCGTCGCGAAAGCTAGCTAGAACTGGCAGACTTTTCCGCCAAGCTGAACGCTGACGTGCTGCTATCCGCCCGCTGGCGGCCTGCCAGCGCCGCTGTCACCCGCTCGCTTCTTCGAGGTTAACAGCAGCAGCTGCAGCAACAGAAACACGCCGAGCACCCCAACTACCGCATACGTCCAGACGCCCAGAAAGGGAACCTTCATCTGCTCCAGCACGCCCACCAGCACCAGCAGCATCAGCGTCAGCAGCAGCAGCCCGCAACCCAGCGATGCCATGGTTCCTTTGAACGTCGCGTCCTCGGTGTAGTCCTCGTAGTACAGTTCGATCGTGCGCGACTTCTTCAGGCTCCGCTCAATCGTTTCGGTGAGCTCGATGGCCCGGCAGGCATCGACCCAGTCGGGAGTGATCGCCTGCCCGTCGATCGCAGCCGTGAACTGCGCGAGCACCGCGTCCGCCGAACTCCAACCTGGGAACTCCTGCCGCTGCGGAGCTCCGGACGTCTGCGTTTCCATCGTCCAGGGCGCACCCGCAGCATCGAGCTCCACGGTGACCCGCCCGCGAGCGCCGGTCAGCGTGATCTTCGCACCGCAGGCCGCTTGAATCGCCAGCACCGACCAACGGGCGTCGATCCCTTGCGGGCCATGCATCTGCACCCCGAGGGCCGCGTAGTTCGGCACGCCCGGAGCTCCGGCCATCGCCCCCAGCCGGGTCATGTCGCCCGCGATCGCCCGGATCACATCCACGTCGCGCGCGAACTGTCGATCGACGAGTTGCTTCGTGGGGGTCGGCAGGCAGCGTTCCATGACGAGGTGCTCCGCCTTGCCGATCGGTGAAGCCTCGCCCTGCCGCACGATCTCGGCCAGGGCCTGCACCGCCGGATGTAAGCGATCGCCTAGTGCTGACACGAGCACGGAATGCGTGTCGCGGCGAATCATGTCCAGCTCGTAATACACGAGCATCGAATCGACCACCGGATGCGCAACCAGCGCCGGCTGCTCCACCTGCGCAAGCTTGCGCAACTGCTCTGTGCGTAGATCCGCATCCTCTCCGCGCGCCACGATAACCGCGTCGAGTTGCCCGGTTTCGAGTAGCATTTCCCAGGAGGAGAACGTCCGCAGTTTGGCCACGATCGGCGCCAGTCCACCCGCGCCGCTCAGTTCGGCGGGATTGAGTTCACAAACGCCCGCCAGCTCAAAGCGAGTGCTTTCCAGAACTGCCCTTAGCAGTTCGGACGTGGCTTCATCCGCGCCCAGAAAGGCGACGCGAATCGTGGCCGGCCCGCCTCGTGCAACATCGCTCATGACAGTGCCTCTGTCGCATGTGCGTGAGCAACCTTCGTCAATGCTTCCACGAAGAAAAACTCGCCCCACATCACCGACTCGTCGACGCCCAGGTTCTTCTTCGTGTGATACACCCCGTGCTTCAGGATCCCTTCCCAGCCTGGCGTGCCGCTGCCCAGATACTCGGGCGTCACGAGTGCATCAAGCATCGCCAGCGCCGTTTGCCGGTAGATCACTGCCCGGTCGACATCCGTCGTCTGCCTCTCCAGATCCAACAGCGCGCTCGCCGCGATGGCTCCGGCCGAGGTGTCCTTCTGCGGTCCCCAGGGGAGCGGCTGTGAGAGATCGGCCGCGAAATCCCAATAGGGCACGTGGTCTTTCGGCAAGTGCGTGAGCCAGAAGTCGGCGTTCCGCTCGGCCACGTCCAGCCACTGTCGGTCGCCCGTGAGCGCATAGACCTGGCTATAGCCGTACAGCGACCAGGCCAGCCCGCGGGCCCAGTTGCTGTCGGCGCTCAGTCCCTGGTGCGTAGACTCACCAAGAAACGCGCCGGTCTCGGTGTTGAACAACCCTTCGTGCGCCGTCGAGCCGTCTGGCCGGACGATCCGGTCGCGCGTCGTCGCGCAATGAGCGTCGGCCACGCGCCGCAGTTCGGCGTCGCCTGTTTCGTTGGCGGCATAATAGATAATCGGCACGTTCATCATGATGTCGATGAACAGCGACTGCGGTCCGATGAGCGAGCACAGATACTGCCCCTTCTCCTTAAACCGCATCGCCAGCGTACGGCCTGCTTGAATCAGCACATCGTGCAGGTGTTTTTCACCGGTCGCCTCGTACCAGGGGCGATAAGTGTTCAGGAAAATGAATCCCAGGTCGTGCACGTTACGGTCGTGTTGCCGGTGCTCGAGCAGCTTGCTGTAATGCTCGGCCCGATGGCGCCACTCCAGGCTGCCGGTGCGGCGAAAGAACTGCCACATCATGCCGGCCAGAAATCCACCAGTCCAATCCGTCCAAAGTTCGCCCGCGTGCTGCCAACGCCCGCCGACGGTGTAGATCGGAAAGAAGTCCGGCGAGCGCTCCGTGAGCGCGGCAACTTGCCGCTCGGCAAACTCCAGAACAGGCAGATACTTCTCGGCGTGCGCGTCAGTCATGGTTTGATTCGGTTGGAAGCGAGGCGTCTGGCCAGGGTACGATCCGTCTCCATCGTAACGAGATACGATGCCTCGACAAGGAGTCGGCCGCCCGCGCTCAGGCACCGCCAGAAACAACACGGGGGCCGGAAGCCACTGGGACTTCCGACCCCCGAGATTGATGATCGTCGACGTTCGGTGAACGACTGACTTGCCGTCCTCCTGGTCGTCGCTTTACTTTCCTTCAGCCGGGGCTTCCGCGGCCGGAGCCGGCTCTTCCGGCTTGTCGAACTGCTTCTCGTCAACTTCGCCGTCGACCTTCGTTTCGGTGTAGGTCGTCTCGATCGAGAGGACTTCGCCGATCGCGATCGTCTGCTTGTTCGCCAGCTTTACCGGACCGTAGTCGGCATAGTCGGTCATGCCGGTCACGATCTCGACTTCGCCGAACTGCGGATTGTTCTGCGTCAGCGTGACTCGCTTCAGCAGGTCGTCCGCCTTGTCGATATACATCTTCACGGCCGGGCGATCCTTGGCCGAGACTTCCAGCACGTAGTAGTCGACGTCGTCAACCTTTTCGTCGTCCAGCTTCTTGGCGGTCGACTCGTCCTGGCCGATCATCAGCAGCGGGCTGACCATCGCGGCCTGCTTGATCTGGATGGCTTCGTCGCCTTCAACGTCTTGAATGCCGTTCATACCATCGCGCCAGGCGGACTCGCCGTTCCAGCAGTCCTTCTGCACGAACACGGCCAGGTCGAGCGCACGCATGGCCTTCTTGCCGGGGATCACAACTTCCTCGACCGAGCCTTCCATCTGTCCGAACGCGCCGTCAACGGCCACGTCGCCCTTGCGCTCAATTGCCTTCAGGCCCAACAGCGCGGCCTTGCCGCCTTGCGCCTTCAAGGACTTCTCGATGACTTCTTCGGCAGTCTGAGCAAATACGCTGGAAGCCGACAACGACAGGGCTACCCCCAGAAGTGCACAAGCCTTGACCCATTTACCACACGACAAACTCTTCATAGTGATAACCCTCAGTTGATTAGTTGGTTCGTCCCATGCGTCACGTTTTAGCGGTGAGCCCGATGTTGGCGCTGGGGGGACGCCGCGAGCCCACATGAGCATAACAGGCGGCGGGCCCGGACGCGAATGCTCAATCTTACCCCATGAGTTCGCCCTGCAAACGGCTGTCGAAGCGATTTTTCAGTTCGGCTCGTACGCAGCCGCTGTCGCCGATTTTTCCTGGATTTTCGCCGCTTTCCGCCCGCCGATCCAATCGTCACTTAGCCTTCCATGCCCGCCAGTTCTCGGCGAATCTCCTCCGCCGACTCCGGCCGCACCAGCCGGGCCTGTTCGACCCCATCCTTCAGAAAGATAAACGTCGGCCACAGCTTCACCCGGTAAGACCTGCCCAGCGGCCGACCGGGTCCATCCTCGACCTTCGCATGCCGCAAAGATTCGTGTCCAGCTATTGCCTCGCGAAACGGCCCTTGCGCTGCCTGGCAGTGTCCGCACCAGTTGGTGCCAAACTCGAGCAAAGCCGGTCCCGTCCACTTGTCCACTTCCTCACGAGCGAGGTCCGTGTGGGCATATTCGAATTCCGCCATCGCTGCTTCTCCCAATCTTTCGCGTCGTTTTGCTGCCGCCACTTGCTCCCCGTCCGCAGGCATTCTACAAAAGCCGGCACGGGCGACTCCGGCAACTTCGCTGAATATTAGCCCCAAGCACGACCGAGGGAAGCCTGCATGAACGCCATCCTACGACTGCTGTCTCTCGCCACGCTGGCGCTGCTCCTCTCGGCATTTCGCGCGCCGGCCGCCGAATTTCAAGCCGGCGCCGCGGCGATCGACATCTCCCCTCGCACGCTGCCGGCCCTCCGCAATGGCGGATTCATCGAAGCCTCGAGCAGCCGCGTTGACGATCCGCTGCATGCCCGCTGCTTGGTGCTCGCCGATGGCAAGACAACTCTCGCAATCGCGATCGTCGATTCCTGCATGGCTCCGCGAGACGTTTGCGATGCCATCAAACGCCGGGTAAGCGATGCCACAAAGATCCCTGCCGATCGGATCCTGATCGCCTCGACCCACACGCACACCGCTCCCAGCCTGATGGACTACTGTCTCGGCTGCCGCAAAGATCCGAACTACGCCGATTACTTCATCGCCCGTGTCGCCGAAAGCATCGTCAAGGCAAACGGCCATCTCGCGCCGGCCGAAGCCGCCTGGACCACGATCGACGCACCTGATCACACACACAGTCGCCGCTGGCTTCATCGTATTGACGCAATCGATAGCGATCCGTTCGGCGACCAGACCGTGCGGGCGATGATGCACCCGGGCTATCAGAACCCCGCCTATACCGGTCCCGCCGGGCCCGTCGACACCGGCCTTACCTTGCTCAGCATTCGCAGCACATCGGGCGAGCCGATCGCGATCCTCAGCAACTACTCGATGCACTACTTCGGCAGCGGAGAAGGCTTCTCGGCCGACTACTTCGGCGACTATGCCCTCTATCTGGAGACGAAACTCGGTAAGCCCGATACCGCGCGTCCGCTGGTCGCCATAATGTCGCAAGGCACCAGCGGCGACCTGCACTGGATGGACTACAGCCAGCCGCAGCGCCGCGACTACTCCCGCGAGCAGTACGCCCGCGAGCTCGGCGATCTGACGCTCAAGTCACTCGCCGACCTGCAGTATCACCGCAATGTTTCTCTCGCCATGGCGCAAACCGAACTGGCGCTTGGCCGCCGATTACCCTCGGCAAAACGCCTTGCCTGGGCCGAGGAAACTCGCAGCAAGCAGACCACGCCGCGTCCCTCGACACTTCCCGAGGTCTACGCCGAACAGGCCCTCTGGATGCGCGACAATCCGCGTGCGGACCTCGTCTTGCAAGCTGTCCGCATCGGCAACCTCACGCTGGCCGCGATTCCGAACGAGGTCTTCGCCATCACGGGCCTTAAGCTCAAGGCGCAGGCGCCGCTGGCCACGCACATGAATCTCGAACTCGCGAACGGCGCCGAAGGCTACATTCCGCCGCCGGAGCAGCACTACCTGGGTGGATACACCACCTGGCCGGCTCGCACAGCAGGCATCGAGACCGAAGCCGAGCCGAAGATCGTCGCCGCGCTCCTCACGCTGCTCGAAAAGGTTTCCGGCAAGCCGCTCGGCGAGCTGACGACCGACTTCTACACGCCTGAGCAGCGCGAAGCACTTACCGCCGCTCGTGAAGCCGACAACAATCGCGAAAACCGCGGGGCAGGTGAGTGACCGTGGGCGATTCTCTGAACGAACCCGAGTCGGCAGCTCGCGAGCACCTATACACGCCGCGGCTCAACGTGGTGCTCTACCACCCCGAGATCCCGCATAACACCGGCAGCGTGGGCCGCACCTGTGTCGCCACCGCCTGCAAGCTGTGGCTCGTTCGCCCGCTCGGCTTTCGGCTCGACGACTATTACCTGCGCCGCGCCGGTCTCGACTACTGGCCACATCTCGAATGGGAAGTCGTCGACGACTGGGAAGCGCTCACCAGCCGCCTCGCCGATCATCGCTTCTGGTACCTCACCAAGTCCGCCTCGCAGCGCTACACCGACGTCGCCTTCACCGAAGGCGACGTGCTGGTGTTCGGCGCAGAGTCGAACGGACTGCCACAGTCCATGCTCGCAGCTAACCGCGAGCGCGCCATCGGCATCCCGATTCGCCCGCAGGTCCGCAGCCTCAATCTCTCGAACTCCGCTGGGATCGTAATCTACGAAGCGCTGCGGCAGTGGGGCGGATAGTCACGTACAGCGCAAAAAAATCCCCCGGCTTTCACCGGGGGATCATTTACTTGCGTGAATCCGGGGAGCGGATCTACTTCGCCGCCTGCTCCTTGAAATCACCCGCGTCCACGATCACGAGTTTCTTCGGATCGATGTACTTCTTTAGAGCTTCGAGCACCTGCTCGGGCGTTAGCGCGTTAATCCGCTTCTCCAACTCACTGTAGAACGCCATCGTCCGATCGGCTTCGAGATTCTCCGTCAGCAGTCCGGTCAGCACGCCGTCGTTCGTGCGCGAGACTTGCTGCTGTTGCAGGTATCCCTGCTTGGCGCGAGCCAGTTCCGACGCCGTGACCCCATCGGTCAGCAACTTCGTCAGCTCCTCATCGATCGCCGCGTTCACCTTCTCGATGTTCGTCGGATTGCAGATCGCGTTGATCGTCAGGCTCGAACGCGTGTCGAGCATGCCGGCCGAGATGAACGATCCCACGCCGTACGACAGGCCATCCTTCTGACGAACCCGGTCGCCCAAGCGCGAGCTGAGCGTACCGCCGCCCAGAATGTAGTTGCCCATCAGCACGCCGGCGTAATCCGCATCCGATTCCTTCAGCGGGAATGCCATACCCGCCACATAAACCGCGTTGGCCTTGTCGGGCGTGTTGATCCGCGACAAGCTGCCTGGCACGTCGGGGAAGAACTCGGCCGGGATGCGCGTGTACGACTTGTTCGTCTTCCAGCCGGAAAGCGCCGTTTTCAAGGCCTCGGTCGCTTCGCTCGGCTCGAAGTCGCCCACGATCGCCAGTTCGCCGGCCTGCGAGCTCAACAACTCGTCATAGACCTTAGCCACCTGGTCTCTGGTGACGGCCTTGTACCGTTCGATGTCTTCCTCTTGCGTCGGAATGTAGCGCACGTCGTCCTTAGGATAGGGCGATACCGCGCGGCGCACCTTCGTAATCGCCAAAGCGCCCGGATCGGTAAGCTGCTCCTCCAGTGCCGAGAGCTGCTGCCGCTGCAGGATGTCAAACTCCTCGGCCGGCAGCGTCGGCTCACGCAGAATCTGCCTGAGCAAGTCGAGCACCGCGGGCAGGTTCGCCTTCTTGGTTTGAATCGTCACGATCAACTCGCCCAGGCTACCGCCCGCCGAGAGCGTGGCCCGATTCTTATCGAGCTCGTCCTGAATCTGCTGCCGCGTGAGGTTCTTGGTGCCGCGCGTCATCAGCACGGGCAGAAAATCACTCGCCGCTTCGTATCCCTTGAGCGACTTGGCGTCGCCATAATGGAGCACTAGCCGCAGATTCACCGACTCGCCGCGGGTCTTCTTGGGCAGCAGGATGCCCTTCACGCCCTCGGGCAGCGAAACCTGCTGGCTCCGCATGTCGAGATTCGCCGGGGTCGGATCAAATGCTTCCCCCGCCGCGATGTCCTCGCGCCCCTTGTAATTCTCAAACAGCGCTGCCAAATCCGGCGCAGCAGGAACCTCAACTTTCTCCGACTTCTCCGAGGGCACGAACATGCCCAGCGTGCGGTTCTCGCGGCGCAGATATTTGTTCGCCACCTCGGTCACCTGCTCCGGCGTCACGGACTCGATCCGGTCGCGATGCAGCAGATACAAACGCCAGTCGCCTTGCGCGGCCCAGTCGCTCAACTCCACCGCGATCCGGCTGGTGTCCGCAGCGCTCAGTTCGCGCTGCTTGATGAGCTGCTGCTTGGCCCGGTCGACCTCTTCCTGGGTGAACGGCGTCATCGTGGCGTTTTCGATCACGTCCAGCATCGTATCGCGGACGTCATCCAGCGAGTTCTCCTTGCGCACCTCGGCCTCGAAGGCGAATACGCCCGGGTCGTGGAAGCTGTAGGCTCCCGCCGACACACTCGTGGCCTTCTTCGATTCGACCAGGGCTTTGTACAGCCGACCCGCCGGAGCAGAACCCAGAATGTTCGCCAGCACGTCGAGCGGCGCCATGTCCTCATGCGAACCCGCGGGAACGTGATAACTGGCCGCCACGATGCCGACTTCGCCCACGCGCCGCAACGTTACCGAACGTTCGCCGTCCTGCGGCGGCTCTTCGGTATAAGTCTTCGGCAGTTTGCGATCCGGCTTCGGCAGAGCGCCGAAGTGCTTCTCCACCAGCTGAATCGCCTTGGCTTCATCAAACTTGCCCGCGATCGCCAGCACGCAGTTATCCGGCTGGTAATACTTCTGATAGAACGCTTTCAGATTGTTGATCGGCACGCGCTCGATGTCCGTCCGATTGCCAATCGTGTCCTTGCCGTAGTTGTGCCAGTCGAAAGCGGTCGACATGACACGCTGGTTGAGCAGGTTGCTCGGCGAATTCTCGCCGCGCTCAAACTCACTCCGCACGACGGTCATCTCGCTCAGCAGGTCTTCCTGCTTCACGAAGCTGTTCACCAATCGATCTGCCTCGAGCTCCAGCGCGAAGTTCAGATTGTCCTCGCTGGCCGGCAGCGTTTCGAAGTAGTTCGTCCGATCGACCCAGGTCGTGCCGTTGAACCTTGCCCCGCGCTCTTGCAGCGCCTTGGGAATGTGCGGATGGTTGGGCGTCCCCTTGAAGACCATGTGCTCGAGCAAGTGAGCCATGCCCGTCTCGCCATAGCCTTCGTGCCGCGAACCGACGAGCACCGTCAGGTTCACGGTTACCGTCGGCTTCGACGGATCGGGATAAAGCAGCACCACCAGGCCGTTGGGAAGCGTGTACTCGGTGATCCCTTCCAGTGTGCGAACCTTCGTGGCCTTCACCGGCTCGGCCGCCGTACCCTTGCCAGAGTCGGCCGCGGCTGCGGGCTTCTCCGCCGGCTTTTCAGCAGGGGCCTTGTCTTGAGCCCGGCTGAATCCCGCGACCAGCAAAACTGCCAGGCCGCCCACGAGTGCCGCTGCGCGGTGAATAACTGCTCGCTGAATCATCGTGTATCGCTCCCTCTCGTGTGCCCGGCACGGGTCACGCGCCGAACCGCCTAATGATTGAATCGAATGAGTGCAGATCGAGACCAGGTGACGATCCGTGCCCAATTCGGGCCTCAGGAACCGCCGATTATACGCATTCCCCCCTAGGGACAACCCTAGAATCCGCGCCGCACAAGCATAGGTTACTGGCGCACCGCGAACCAATTGCCCGGCACCTGGGCTACAGGACCATACGCAGGCTCGCCGTTCCCTGTTCGCCCCTACGGACACGCTTGCAAGCCGCGGCGAAATCGCCCGAATTTCTCACGGGAATTTTTCGCACGCGGCGCGGCTCTTAGGGGATGGCTCTCGGTTGCATGGGAACTTCCGCGCACCAGGTGACGTCCAATTCTCCAGAGGCCGGACTAATGCCTCGCTCACTTCCCCAACTCCTTTCACATCCGAGAACTCCCATGCGTACCCAAGTCTCCCGTCCCCTGGCCGGCGCACTCCTCGGCGGACTGCTAATCACCGGTTGCGCCGAAACGAAGACGGAAGCTACACTCGAATCCGCACCCGCCTCCGCCGCGCCCACACGAGCTACTGTTGGCATGCCAATGGTCGCCCTCAACGAAAAAGCCGAAGGCCTCGTCGGTGATACGACGGTCGTTCGTCCCACCGAGTCCAACCGCAAGATCATCTACACCGCGACGGTCGAACTGGCCGTGGAAGACTTCACCGGCACGCCCGAGCGCGTCGCCGAGCTCGCCCGCAAGTACGACGGCTACCTGGCCGGCTCAAACCTCAGCGGCCAAACGGGCGAAAGCCGCCGCGGCACCTGGACCATTCGCGTCCCGGTCGAACGCTTCGAAGAGTTCGTCAAATCCGCCAAAGGCCTGGGCGAAGTCGTCCGCGCCACGACCGACTCGCGTGACGTCAGCGAAGAGTACTACGACGTCGAAGCTCGCATCCGCAACAAAACCAAGGAAGAAGAACGCCTGCTCGCGCTGCTCGAAGAGCGCCCCGGCAAGCTCGAGGACGTGATCGCCATCGAGCGCGAGCTCTCCCGCGTTCGCGAAGAGCTCGAACGCATGCAGGGCCGGATGCGCGTCCTGGCCGATCTGACATCGCTCACCACCGTGGAACTCTCGATCGTCGAGATCCGCGGCTACCAGCCGCCGCAGGCCCCGACGCTCGCCACGCAGATCCGTCGCACTTGGGACGGTTCGCTGGAAGCGCTCGCTGCTGCCGGCAAAGCCGCGCTACTCACCGCGGTGGCCCTGGCCCCCTGGCTGCCGCTCGCGGCGATTGTCATCGCAACGCCACTAATTGCCCTTCGCCGCAAAATGCGAAGCCTGTTCGCCCAAGGCGTTCCGCAGCAAAAGGCAGGTTAACGTTTTGCGAACTGTTCGAGCGCCGCGAGCCGCAGCGTCACCAGGTAAATCGCGGCCTTCCCTTCGTGGCTCGAATAGTAAGAGACGTACACCAGCCCACGCTCGCGATCGATTGCAAAGCCGGGATAGCTGTTGTCGCCCGCGCTCGGCAGCTTCAGCAGCTCCCGGCACTCAGCCGTTGCGACGTCCAGCCACCAGAGCTGCGTCGTGTGTGGATTGGTATCGTAAGCCCGGCTGCCGGCCAACCAGGCATCGTCTACCAGGTGCACGAAGTTCGGCCCGCCGAAACGCTTGTTCGATGTCGTGATCTGCCACTCGGTATACGGTGCCTTCGCCCGGCCGAGGCTGCCAATCTTCGGACTGCCTTCCCCGCGAATCATCGCCAGCAGCGTCCCGTCTTCTGCAAAGCGCAGGGTCGTCTCGCTCGGCGTGTCGACCGGCACCTGGCTCACACGTTCGTAGTGCACGCCGTCGGTGCTTTTCACTATTTGCAGCAGTCGCGGCTTTCCGGGCGGCACTTGCTGCACGGCGCCCCAGGCCGCGTCCTCGTGCCAGGTGATGCGCCACAACCAGTCCGAACCCGTCACGATTGCCTTGGGCAGCTCCACGCGAACCGGCGCCGAGAAGTTCTCGCCGCTGGTATCCGAGAACGCCACCCGCGACTCGACCTTCAAGCGCGTCTTGCCGTGATAAGTCGACGCTCCGCAATTGATCATCACCCGGCCATCCGGCGTCAGCGACAACTTCGGATCACGCAAGTCGACGTGCTCTTCAGCCAGCAGGGCGATCGATTCCCAATTCTGCCGATCGCGCGAGCGCAGTACTCGAATCACGCCATTGAGTCCATCGTCACCGGGCACGTGCCCCGATCCTTCTCGAAAGCTGCAATACAGGGCCCCGTCGTGCAGCAGAATGTCTGTAAACGCCGCATGTCCCGGCCGGTCCCAGATCCGCTCAAGCGAGACCACGAGTTGCTGCGGGGCGGTCTCGCTCGTGGACGGCTCCGCGGCCGTGCCGCGACCGATGCACGCAAACAGCATCGCAATCGCAAATAGTCCGATTCGTCGCATGATGTCGACCTCCCAGTTGCAATCTACTTCACCAGTGTCCGGTCGATACTCCCAATCGTGGGCCGGCCGCTCAGCGCCATGTCGAGATCCAGTTCGTCGCGCAGCGTCTTGAGCACCTGTGCCACGCCCGCTTCGCCCCCCACGGCCAGTCCCCATAGATAAGGCCTGCCCACAAGCACCGCCCTTGCACCCAGGGCCAGCGCCTTCAGCACGTCGCTGCCGCGGCGGATTCCGCCGTCAACGAACACCTCGACCGCGCCGCCCACTTCGTCGACGACTTCGACCAGCGCCTCGGCCGTCGACGGCACACAATCGAGTTGCCTGCCGCCGTGATTCGAAACAACGATCCCGCTCGCCCCATGCTCGACCGCCAGCCGCGCGTCTTCGGCCGTGAGCACGCCCTTGATCACCAGCGGCAGCTTCGACAACCCACGCAGCCACTCGACCGCTTCCCAGGTGAGCGAAGAATCCCAGATCGTCGAGATGTAGTGCACCAGCGCCGAGCCGTCGGGCGCGGCTTCCATCTGCTCCAGCCCCACGCCCTCCAGGTTCTTCCAGCACATACCGTGGGGCAGGGCGAAGCGATTCCGCGTATCGCGATCCCTGCGGCCGACCAGTGGCGCATCGACCGTCAGGCACAGCGCCTTGTAGCCCGCCGCGGCCGCCCGCTCCACCAGCCACTGCGTCACCTTCCGATCGCGATAGCAATAAAGCTGAAACCAGCGATTCCCCTGCGGCGCCGCCGCAGCCACTTCCTCCAGGCTGTGCGTACCCGCCGTGCTCACCACCTGCATAATCCCCGCCGACGTCGCCGCGCGGGCCACGGCCGTCTCTCCATCCGGATGTGCCAGCGAATTGAACGCGCACGGCGCGGTCAAGATCGGCATCGAAACGGGCACGCCCAACACCGTGGTCGACAGCTCGCGCTGGGCAACGTCGATCAGCACGCGCGGCCGTAAGCGCAAGCTCTGCCAGCCGGCGCGATTCTCGCGGACCGTGATCTCATCGCCAGCGCCGCCCGCGTAGTAGTCGTACACGAGCTGCGGCAAGCATTGCCTGGCCGCCTGTTCGAAATCGTCGAGATTCACCGGATCCATCAAAGTGTCCAGCAAGTTGCAGTAGTTGCGTGCTAAGTTTGCCCTAGGCTAGCAAATGCCGCGATTGCGCCCTAGCGCTGCCGCTCGGCATTTCATAACCCGCAGCGTGAGCGAGGCGAACCCGACCAAGGAGGTCTCGCCACGCCTCGGGTCGATATCGTCGATGCGGTCTGGGCGCACGAAATTGGGCAGATTGCACCGAATTCGTTAAGATGTGCCTGATTACCGGGGGCCACCCCGGACCGGCGACGCCGGCAAACCAGTAAGGCATCCTTGATAACTCGCGCGGGAAAGTGCGGGCTCGACTACGACTGTCGGCGACCCGGCAAGTTTTGCATCGATTCGCGCGAGTGACACCCCACAGGAGAAATCCGAATGCTGCACCGCCGTGACTTTCTGCTGACCGCAGCGGCAGGCGTTTCGACCATGTACATATCGGGACGCGCCTCGGCTGCGGACCCCGCTCCTCCGTTCACGCTTCCCAAGCTTCCGTATGCCTTCGATGCGCTCGAACCGAGCATCGATGCCGAGACGATGTCGATCCACTATTCGAAGCATCATCAGGCATACGTCGACAACCTGAATAAAGCTGTTCTGGCAACTCCCGAACTCAAGGGTAAGTCGCTGGACGCCCTGATCACCAACCTTGATGCCGTGCCGGAAGCGGTGCGTGTGGCCGTTCGCAACAATGGTGGTGGGCACTGGAACCACACCTTCTTCTGGGACGTCATGGCCTCGCCAGGCAAGGGCGGCCAACCAAAAGGCGACTTGCTCAAAGCGATCGAAGCATCTTTCGGCAGCGTGGACGGTATGAAGACAGCCTTTGCCGACGCTGCAACCAAGCGTTTTGGAAGTGGCTGGGCCTGGCTCGTCCCCGGCAAGGAGAAGCCGCTCGAAATCGTCAGTTCACCGAATCAGGATAATCCCATCATGGATGGCAAAGCTAAGCCGATCCTGGGGCTCGATGTCTGGGAACACGCCTACTACTTGAAATACCGCAACCTCCGCGCCAAGTACATCGAGGAGTGGTGGAACGTCGTCAACTGGGATGCCGTCGCAGCCAATTTTGCTGCCGCCAAGGCATAACGCCACTCCAGCCGCAATGTCGAAGGCAAACAGAAAACTCCGGGCCCGGGGCGGCCAGCCTTAGGCCCGGAGTCTTTTCTTGCGCTGTAGCGAGCGCCAATACTGTCTTGATCTTGTTTTGCCTTCCCGCGCCTTTTGCCTGCCCGCGCCACTCTCCGGCTGTTTTATGTTAGCCCGACGCGCGAGCGAGGGTACTAACCAGTTAGTCCTTCTCCGCGCATGCGGCCGAGCGATTCGCCGCTTCGGGTGCCACTCTCCGGCTGTTTTATGTTAGCCCGACGCGCGAGCGAGGGTCTCACCAGCCAGACCTTCTCTCAGCAAGGCGATCACATCCTCACCGCTTCCTGCACCATCTCAAACAACCGATCGACTTCGCGCCTGGTGGCCTCATCCAGCACATAGCCCACTGGCCCACGGACGATCGTGTTCTGGAAAATCCCTTGCCGCACGAGCAGGTGCTTCTCGATCGCCAAAAACGCATCCAGGCTATGCTGCAGCGACACGAGCGCCGCCAGGGGCAGCCAAATCTTGTACGCCCGAGCCTCATCCCCGGCTACCAGCGCCCGCCACAGAGCCACAATCCCATCGACCAGATCGGCTCCCGGCATTGTTCCGACAATTCCGCGTTTGTAAGAGTCGACCAGCGCGATCCCGCCGGTCCCTTCAAACACCCGTGCCTTGCCGCCAGTCGCTGCCAGCAGCTCGCTCAACCGCGGACCGATCGGCGTGGCCTCGGGCTTAAACAGCACGCGCTCGCCGAACTCGTCCTGCAATCGCGCGAGCATCGCAATCGGCAGCGGCCGGCCGACATAGCCGCTGGCGTCCTGCACGATCACCGGAATCGCCACCGCGCGCAAAATTCGCCGGTAGTATCCCAGTAACTGCTCTTCGCCCAGCGCAATCGCAATCGGCGGCACCGCCATCACCGCGTCGGCGCCCGAGCGCTCCGCCTGTCGGGCAAAGCCCTCGGCCGTGTGGCTGCTTTCGGCGCCGACGCTGATCACGGCGCTGCCACGCCCGCGTGCACTGCGGCAGGCGGCCTTCGCCAACTCCTCGCGCTCGCTGCCCGAGAGCCGGAGCACTTCGCTGACCATCGCCATCACAATGCCGTCAGCGCCGCGGGCGAAGAGCCATTCGATCTCGCGCTCAAGTGTCGCGTAGTCGATCGACTCATCCGCCGCATAGGGCGTCTGAAACACGCATAGCACGCCAGCCAACTGGGGGTGGCCGGCGGTGGCAGGGTCTTCGCTCATGTGCTACGGCGACTCGATCGGTCGCCGCTCAATCGGCTCTCGGGAACTTGCGCTACCGGCTCTCGCGCCCACTAGACCGCGCCGCCCGCGCGCATTCAAGCGCGCGCCAGTCGCGACTCTCGCGGGGGCGATGCACTCGCCTACGCTGCCTTCCGCTCGGGCTTGCGCGTCTCGGCCGGTGCATTGCGCAACTCGGCCAGCACGCGAACCATCACGGCCTCGGTCGCCAGGCTGACGATCTCGGTCTGGATCGCCGGATCGAGCTTCTCGCGCCCCTCCTGCACGGCCGCCAGTTCCCGGTGCACGATCTCCAGCGAGCGCGCCCGGACATAGCCGCGGGCTTCGGCGTTGCGCATCGTGCCGGCCCGGCGCTTGACGCGTCCGAGCACCGGTCCGATGCTTCGCTGGGCCACTTCACTGGCCAGATTGGCTGCAATTCGGGCTGTCCGCCGCCGCTCGAAAAAACTCCAAATGCCCATAAATGGCAAGCTCCTTTTGCCTTCGCTCGAATCCCTTCGAATAATGAACGCATCGCTTGGGGGCAGGCGAGGGCGACGCCGTACGAGGGTCGGTCGTCGTGCTCGTTCGATCAGATTCCTGCTAGCGCCAGCACGCTGCCTTGCGTGTCTGACGAAGCTGCCACGCGATGCGTATGTAGAGGATCGTGCCGCGGTGCCGATAGTCTTCACTAGGCCGCAGAGGGCCGGGACGCTTTTGCCGGAAGCGCCCAAAACCCCAGAAGGATGGCCTTGACCCAAACCCAAGGTTTTTTTAGTTTTAGCATTCGTTCAACCGGCGCCGTCGCCAAGAGGCTAAGGCAGCGGATTGCAAATCCGCCATCGTGAGTTCGACTCTCACCGGCGCCTTTTTATCTTTACTGCTCGGGCAATCCGCCCCGGGGCAGCGGCCCCGCTAGCACCCCTTGCACGGCCCCCGCGCTCAGAGGGGCTTCATCGCCTGGCAACTCGCCCGTCAGCCCTACGCCGCGGCGTCTTCGGATGGCAGGGCTTCGATGAACAGGCTCGGTTCGACGCCAAAGTACCGAGCCAGCTTCCGAATTGCCTCGAGGCTCAACGTCCGGCGTCCCGCCTGAACATCCGAAAGCAGCGTCGCGCTCACTCCCGATTCCTTCGCAATCTGCGACTTTGGCAGGCCGCGTGCTTCGAACAGGTGTGCCAGTAATTCTGGCAGCGTCGGCGCTCCTAACGCCAATTCCCGCTTTTCGTAAGCCTCGACCAGATCGGCCAGCAAACTCAGGTAAGCTGACTGATCCTTGGATGGCCGGCCAACCTCCATCAGCCGCTCGACGACTCGCAGACTTTCTTCATAGGCCCGCTCAGTCTCGATGATCCGCGGCGGAAACAGGCTGACCAGCTCGCGATACGACCTGGTATTCACGATCGACGTCAAGGTGGCATCCGTCATTCGCAACACTCCTTCCACTGATCCTTGTCATACTCAGCATGGGTGAGCAGGAACTTGATGAACAATCGCCCGATTCGCTCGCCAACCGCGTACGTGACACGCACGATGAGCCGAAAGTCGTTCCCCTTGTCGAAGATCAAGCAGCGCTGGTACTGATCCGCCGTCTGATAAACCCGACGCACTTCTTCCAGGTTCCGCCAGTGCGACTTTTCGGCAACCTTCAGCCAGGCTCGCAGCCACGTCTTCGCGAGCGAATGCTTTTGGCAATACTGGCGAATCGTTCTACGAGCGATGACTTGCATCGCTTAAGTATATTCTCATTTTGAGAAGATGCAAAATAAAGCTGCTCGGCAAGCGCGGCCAGGGGCCATGCTACTCGGGGCAGCGGATTGCAAATCCGCTATCGTGAGTTCAACTCTGGCTGCCTTTTTAACTTTCTCGCCCCCTTGGGCTCTCTGCCCGGGGCAAGGTCCTTCGCTAGCACCCCTTGCCAGCCAGCCCCCAGCGACCGATCGGCAACAACGCCGCTCGAGCTTCGAATTGCGATTCGCTGGCATCTCAGGTTTGCCTGGGTCGACTATTCGCCCAGGAACGATGTTTTCTTCCACATTGCCATAGGTAAATATCGCACAACCCTCTATGGTTCCGCCGAGCAAGCTGAGCCGAGTGTCGCCACTTCGGCCGCTCGTGTTGCATCAGCCTGACACCCGGCGCGCTAGATTCCCATGAGCGGCACACTTGAGGTCACGGCGCATGACGTTTCCGTCGCCACGCCGCGCCGGACACTGTCCATCTGCCTCATCAATCCCCGCTTCGAACCGTCCTACTGGGGTTTCGAATTCGCTCTGCCGCTGTACCCCGGCGACAAGCGCAGCACGATGATCTCCGGTTCGCTCTCGGCCGTCGCCGGTCTCTGCGGAGATCACCAGGTGCACCTGCTCGACGAAAACGTCGAACCGATCGACTGGGACGCGCTTGCCAAATACGACATCGTCGGCGTCACCGGCATGACGGTGCAAAAAGAACGCATCCGCCAGATCCTGACCGAGCTCCGCGCTCGCAAAATATTCACCGTCGTGGGCGGACCGTTTGTGTCCGTCAAAGAGTCGTTCTTCGACGACCTGTGCGACGTCAAATTCATCGGCGAAGCCGAAACCACCTGGCCCAAGTTCCTCGACGATTTCGCCAGCGGCCAGCCCTTCGACGCCCGCTACGAGCAAGCGACGCCCACCGACATGACCAAGGTCCCGCGACCGCGCTACGACCACCTGAAGGTCGACTGCTACGCGACTGGCGCGCTGCAGTACTCCCGTGGCTGCCCCTTCGAGTGCGAATTCTGCGACATCATCGTGATCTTCGGTCGCAAACCGCGCGTCAAGGATCCCGACCAGCTCGTGGCCGAGCTCGACGACATGCGCCGGGCCGGCTTCCACTCGGTTTTCATCGTCGACGACAACTTCATCGGCAACAAGAAGAAGGCCAAGGCCCTGCTCGATAAGCTCATCCCCTGGATGGAGGAGCACAACTATCCGCTCCGGCTTACGACCGAGGCCAGCATCGACCTGGCCAACGACGCCGAACTGCTCGACATGATGTATCGGGCCAACTTCCGCAGCGTGTTCATCGGGATCGAAACGCCCCGGCTCGATTCGCTCAACGAAACCAAGAAATTCCAGAACACCCGCGGCGACACGCTGGGCGCGAAACTCGGCAGAATTCAGGCCGCGGGACTCGATATCAACGCCGGCTTCATTGTCGGTTTCGACAACGACGACCTGGCGATTTTCGAGGACCAGTTCCAGTTCATCCAGGAAAACGGCATCACGCTCGCAATGGTCGGCATGCTCCAGGCCATCCCGCGCACCCCGCTCTACGAGCGTCTGCAAAAAGAAGGTCGCCTCGTCGAGGAAGACCCCAACTGCAACTTCATTCCCAAGCAGATGACGCGCGACCAGTTGCGCTCCGGATACTGGAATCTCGTCCAGCGACTCTACACGCCCGCGGCCTTCTTCGACCGTTACTTCAAGGTCTTCGATTCACCCGAGTACTTGCAGCGCCGCGCCGAGATCTGTCAGAAGGCCGGCGAAGGAAAGCAACTTCCCACGCTTCTGTTCGGCCTGGCGCTGCTCTGGAAACTGTTCTGGGCGCTCGCCCGCGACGGCTCGCTGCGCTCCGTCGGCAAGGTCTATCTGCGCTACTTCTTCACCCGCAATCTGAAGTATCGCCGCGACATCGTCGGCTTCGCGCAGTTCATGAACCGCTGCGTCACCCACTGGCACTTCTACAAGTTCACGCGCGAAGCGACCGCCGGCCGCCTGAAGACCTACACCCGCATTTCCCAGATGACCTCTCGATCTTCGGCACATGATTTGCGCCAGACCCTGGAAAACCAGGGGTATTCTGCCGTTTCATGTCGAACTGACCGAGGAACCCGATGGGTGACTGCCAAA
>Ga0169931_10002521_pt1 | contig 29842 bp, 26 predicted proteins | sample Kivu_15m_20L_FD_129675 | JGI IMG/M metagenome (GOLD analysis project Ga0169931, IMG submission 129675) | Freshwater microbial communities from Lake Kivu, Western Province, Rwanda to study Microbial Dark Matter (Phase II) - Kivu_15m_20L... | ecosystem: Environmental > Aquatic > Freshwater > Lake...
CGGCCAGCCCGACCCGCCGGCCCCGTTCCGTCTGCAGGACATCCCGGCCGAGGACCCGGACACCTACGAGATGATCAGCGACGCCGACACGGTGGGCGTGTTCCAGATCGAGTCGCGCGCACAGATGAGCATGCTGCCGCGCCTGCGGCCGCGCTGCTTCTACGACCTGGTGATCGAGGTGGCGATCGTGCGGCCGGGACCGATCCAGGGCGGCATGGTGCACCCGTACCTGCGCCGCCGCCAGGGCCTGGAGCCGATCGAGTATCCGCGCGACGAGATCCGACCCGCGCTCGAGCGCACGCTGGGCGTGCCGATCTTCCAGGAGCAGGTGATGCAGATCGCGATCCTGGCGGCCGGATTCACGCCGGGCGAGGCCGACCAGCTGCGGAGGGCGATGGCCGCGTGGCGCCGCAAGGGCGGGTTGCACGCATTCGAGACCCGGTTGATCGAAGGCATGCGCGCGCGCGGCTACGAGCGCGAGTTCGCCGAGCGGATCTTCCTCCAGGTCCAGGGGTTCGGCGAGTACGGGTTTCCGGAGAGCCACGCGGCGAGCTTCGCGCTGCTGGTCTACGTGAGCTGCTGGATCAAGCGGCACGAACCCGCGGCCTTCCTCGCCGCACTGCTCGACTCCCAGCCGATGGGCTTCTACGCCCCGGCGCAGCTGGTTCGGGACGCACGCGAGCACGGCGTGCAGGTACGCGGCCCTTGCGTGATCGAGAGCGACCCGACCTGCCGGCTCGAGGAGCTGACCGATGCAGCCCCGCACGTGTACGCGGGCGTGGACTTCCGTCCCCAGCCGGCGGTGCGGCTGGGGCTGAACCGCGTGGCCGGCCTGTCGGACACGGCGGCGCAGCGCATCGTCGAGTCGCGCGAACGGCGGCGGTCGGCGCTCGGTCCCGCCGCGGCCCCGTTCGCCGACGTCGAGGACCTGGCCCGAGCCGCGCGCCTGGATCGCCGCGACCTGCAGGCGCTCGCGCATGCCGATGCGCTGGCCGCACTTGCCGGACACCGGGTGCAGGCGGCCTGGCAGGCCGCGGCGATCGAGCCGCTGCCGGCATTGCTCGGTGACAGCCGCTTCGAGGAGGCGGCGATCGTGCTGCCGCCGATGTCCGAGGCCGAGTCGATCGCAGCGGACTACGCATCGCTCGGCGTGCCGATGGGCCGGCACCCGCTGGCGCTGCTGCGCGATCGTCTGGCGAGTCTGCGGGTGCAACCGGCCGCGGTCCTGCGCACCTATCCGGACGGGCGCCTGGCCCGCGCGAGCGGGCTGGTCACGCACCGCCAGCGGCCGGAGACCGCGCGCGGCGTGGTCTTCGTGACGCTGGAGGACGAGACCGGCACGGTCAACGTGATCGTCTGGCCGGACCTGCTGGAGCGCTATCGGCGCGAGATCCTCGGCGCCCGGCTGATGACGGTCTTCGGCGTGTGGCAGGCCGACGCCGCCACCGGCGGCCAGGTGATGCACCTGGTCGCACGCCGCGTGGTGGATCACACGCCCTGGCTCGGCGAACTGGTCGCCCCCAGCCGGGACTTCCGCTGACCCCCTGCCCGCCCGCACGGCCGCCGCCGCAGGGGCTTGCGGCACGGCACCGCGACGCCCGGTTAGGCTTCCGGGATCGCCCCGAAAGGAGCCCGACGATGCATCCTGCCGTCCGACCGTTCACCCTGCTGCTGCCGCTGTACCTGGCCGCCTGCAGTCCGCTGGGCGGCAGCGGGGCCCCGGACGGGGGCATGAGCTTCTTCGTCACCAGCGTGTCGCCCGGCCGCGGCGGCGACCTGGGCGGGCTTGCGGGCGCGGATGCGCACTGCCAGCGGCTGGCCCGCGCCGCGGGCGCCGGCGGGCGCACCTGGCGCGCCTACCTGAGCACGCCGGCCACGCCGCTGCAGGCCGCGGTGAACGCGCGCGACCGGATCGGCCCCGGGCCGTGGCTGAACGCGGTGGGCGACGTGATCGCGAGCGACCCGGACGAACTTCACGCGGCGAACGCGCTGAACCTGCGCACCGCGCTCACCGAGCGCGGCCACGAGGTGCCCGGCGTGATGGAGCGCACCAACCGTCACGGGATCCTCACCGGCTCGCGCGCGGACGGCCGCGCGCTCACCGGCGGCGAGGACGGCAGTTGCCGCGGCTGGACCAGCAGTGGTACCGGCACGGCCATCCTGGGCCATCACGATCGCCAGGGGCCAGGCCCGGAGGCGCGGTCCTGGAACTCGGCCCGCGTCGTGCAGGGCTGCAGCCCGGAGGCGCTCGGACAGGCGCAGAGCGCCGGCCTCGTCTACTGCTTCGCCACCCGCTGAGCCGCGCCCGAGTCCGCGCTGCAGCTTCGTAGTGCGCTGACCGGCACCCGACTCAGCACGCGGCCGCCGCGAGCGCACCCTCCAGGTCCGCCACCAGATCCTCGACGTTCTCGGCTCCGACCGCGATCCGGATCAGCCCCTCGTTGACCCCAGCCGCGCGCCGCGCCTCGGGCCCGACCCGATGGTGCGTGGTGCTCGCCGGGTGGGTGATCGTGGTCTTCACGTCGCCCAGGTTCGCGGTGATCGACATCAGCCGCACCGAATCGACCACCCTCCAGGCGCACCGGCGCAACGCCTCCGAGTAGCGGTCCTCGCCCGGGCCGTGCAGCTCGAACGACACGACCGCCCCGCCGGTGCGCTGCTGCGCCATCGCCAGGCGGTGCTGCGGGTGCGAGGGCAGTCCCGGGTACAGCACGCGCGAGACCTCGGGCCGCGACTCGAGCCAGCGCGCGAGCGCGAGCGCGTTGGCCGACTGACGCTCCATCCGCATCGACAGCGTCTCCAGCCCCTTCAGCAGCACCCAGGCGTTGAACGGCGACAGCGTGGGCCCGGTCGTGCGCACGAAGGGCGCGAGCGTCTCGCCGATGTACTTCGCATCGCCCAGGACCGCGCCGCCGAGCACCCGGCCCTGCCCGTCGATGTACTTGGTGGCCGAATGGACGACGACGTCCGCGCCCAGTTCCAACGGGCGCTGCAGCGCGGGCGAGCAGAAGCAGTTGTCGACCGCAAGCCGGATGCCGTGCTCGCGGGCGATCGCCGCGATCGCCCGTACGTCGGCCACCTGGGTCAGCGGGTTCGACGGGGTCTCGAGGTAGAACAGCCGCGTGTCCGAGCGCACCGCACGCCGCCAGGCCTGGGGGTCATCGAGACGCACGAAGCTCACCTCGATGCCGAAGCGCTGCAGGATCGTGAACATCTGGACGGTCGCGCCGAACAGCTCGAACGCGGCGACCACGTGATCGCCCGCGCGCGTGACGCTCATCACCGTGGCCATGATCGCGGACATCCCCGAGGCGGTCGCCACGCACGCCTCGGCACCCTCCATCGCGGCCAGCCTGTTCTCGAACGCGGTCACGGTCGGATTGCCGGCGCGCGAGTAGATGTAGCCCGCCTCCTCGCCGCCGAACCGGGCGCAGGCCTGGGCGGCCGTGTCGAACACGAAGCTCGACGTCAGGAACAGCGGCTCGTTGTGCTCGAGGTACTCGGTGCGCGCGATGCCGGCGCGGATCGCGAGCGTGTCGATGCCGTAGGGCGGCGCAGGCGTGCTCATCGCAGTGTCGGTCACGTCGTGGATGGGACTCGCCGCAACGGCCGACCACACCGCCCTACCCGCAGGCGGCGGGCCTCGCCCGCTCGGTTTAGCTGCATTTGTGAAGCGCCCGCAAGCGAATCAAATCGGCGCGGCTCGAGCGTAGCACACCGGCGACCCGGTGCCGGCGCCGGTGCCGGTCGCCGCGCAACGCTCTGATGAATCGGTCACCACCGAGAACTGCAGGTTCATCTGCGCCTTGGGCGGCGCGTCCTCGGCGCTCGGCTGCGGCAGACTGCGCACCGCCTCGACGCGGTCGAGGTAGTCGGGCGTGACGTCCCCGGTGATGTAGACGCCGTCGAAGCAGGAGGACTCGAAACCGTCCAGGTGGGGCCCGAGCTCGAGCACCGAGCGCTTCATCTGCGCGATGTCCTGGTAGACCAGCGCATCGGCCCCGATCGCCTCGCGGATCTCCTCGTCGCTGCGGCCGTGGGCGATGAGCTCGTCACGCGTGGGCATGTCGATGCCGTACACGTTCGGGAAACGCACCGGCGGCGCCGCGGAGGCGAAGTACACCTTGTTCGCGCCCGCTTCGCGCGCCATCTGCACGATCTCGTGCGAAGTCGTGCCGCGCACGATCGAGTCGTCGACCAGCAGCACGTTGCGGCCGCGGAACTCGATGCTCATCGCGTTGAGCTTCTGCCGGACGCTCTTTCTGCGCACCGACTGGCCCGGCATGATGAACGTGCGCCCGACGTAGCGGTTCTTGATGAACCCCTCGCGGTACGGCAGGCCGAGCCGGTTTGCGAGCTGCAGCGCCGAGGGCCGCGAGGTGTCCGGGATCGGCATCACCACGTCGATGTCCCCCGCGTTCAGTTCGCGGCGCACCTTGTCGGCCAGGTGCTCGCCCATCTTCAGCCGTGCGTCGTACACCGACACGCCGTCGATCACCGAGTCGGGCCGCGCGAAGTACACGTACTCGAAGATGCAGGGATTCAGCGAGGCCACCGGAGCGCACACGCGCGCGTGCAGGTTGCCGTCCAGATCGACGAAGACCGCCTCGCCGGGGGCCACGTCCCGCACGAAACGAAAGCCCAGCCCCTCGAGCGCGACCGACTCCGAGGAGATCATCACCTCGGTGCCGCGCTCGGACTCGGCCACGCCGTAGCACAGCGGCCGGATGCCCCACGGATCGCGGAACGCCAGCACCCCGTAGCCGGCGATCTCGGCCACGCACGCGTACGCGCCGCGCACCCGCTCGTGCACGCCGCCGACCGCCCGGAAGATCGTATCCGGGTCGAGCGACACCCCGACCGCCGACTCCTGCAGCTCGTTGGCCAGCACGTTGAGCAGGACCTCGGAGTCCGACTGCGTGTTGATGTGGCGCCGATCGCGCCGGAACATGTCCTCGGTGAGCGCCGCCGAATTGGTGAGGTTCCCGTTGTGGGCGAGCGTGATCCCGAACGGCGCGTTCACGTAGAACGGCTGTGCCTCCTCGTCGTTGCTCGCCGACCCGGCGGTCGGGTAGCGTACGTGGGCGATGCCGCTGCGCCCGGGCAGGGCGCGCATGTTGCGGGTGCGGAAGACGTCGCGCACGAGCCCGCTCGCCTTGTGCATCGCGAACGCCCGCCCGGTGGAGGTGGCGATGCCGGCCGCGTCCTGGCCGCGGTGCTGCAGCAGCAGCAGTCCGTCGTAGAGCAGCTGATTGACGGGCTGGCGGGAGACCGCGCCGAGGATGCCGCACATGAGGGTTCTCCGGTCAGTCGTTCGGTGCAGCGCGCGCCTGCGTCAGGTGCGCCGCACGCCGGTCAGGCGCTCGGGCAGGAACGGTTCGGACCACGCCACCAGCGCGTCGAGCAGCGGCCGAACCTGCGCCTGCTGCCAGGCGGGCTGACGCGAGTGGCCGGCCAGGTGCGCGACAACCGCCACCACCAGCACGACCAGCACGGCGCGCGCCGCACCGAGCATCGCCCCGAGCAGCCGGTCGGCTCCGCCCAGCCCGACGCCGTGCAGCGCCCGCACCGCCAGCGTGCCGAGCACGCGCACCGTCGCGAACAGCAGCACGAAGACCACGACGGCACTGACCGCCTGCGGCACCGCCTCGGGAACTGCCTGGATCAGCATCGGGCTGAACAGGGGCACGCCGAGCAGCGCCACCGCCCATGCGGCCAGCGCGAAGACCGTGCGCACCAGCCCTCGCAGCAGACCGATGCCCACCGACAGCACCGCGACGATCAGCACGAACCAGTCCCATCCGGTGATCGCCTCGAGCATCACGCGCTCCAGCCGGCATCCGCGCCCCGCGCAAGGGGCCGCCGTTTCGCGCGGATCACGGCGCGATCATCGCGGCGTCGATCCCCGCGGCCTTGAGCGTGTCCCGTGCGCGTTCGGCGGCCTCGCGCGAGGCGAACGGACCGACGCGGACCCGGATGCGTTCGCCGCGCTCGGTCTTCACCCGCTCGGTGAACGCACGCTGGCCGGCCGCCTGAACGCGGCCCACCGCGGCGTTCGCACTGCTCTCGGTGGCGAAAGCGCCGACCTGCAGCAGGTAGCGGCCCACGGTCTCGCCCCGCAGCCTGGCCTCGGCGATCTGCTGGATCTCGTCCTTCGCGGGCTCCGCGCTGGGCGACGGGGTGCGCGACTCGGAACGTTTCGCCGCCTCGACGGTCGCACCGGCGGTCGAACCGTTCGCGGGCGTGGCCGGCTCGATCGTACCCCGCGCGACCGCACCGGACTTCGCACGCTCCGGCTCGACCTTCGGCGCGGCACCCGGCACCGTCGCCGTACTGCCGCCGCTCGGCGCCGCAGGGGCCGCCGCGGTCGTGGCAGGAGTCGCCGGGGCCGTCGCAGTCGCCGCCGGGGCCGTCACGTTCGCCGCGGGTGACGCCGCAGGGGAGGACGGCGTCGCCGCCGCGCGGGGCGGCAGCGGCGTGTCCTTGGACGGGATGGCGATCGGCAGGTCGTTGACCGGGCGGGCCGGCTCGGACTCGAGCAGCAGCGGCACCACCACCGCGGCCAGTGCGCACAGCACCAGCGCTCCGATCAGCCGGTGACGCGCGCGCTGCTTCTGGGGCAGCGCCGGGTCGACCGCTGCCGCGTCGGAGCCCGACGCGCCGGTGCGCGACCGGGCAGAGTGCCGTGTCGCCATCGATGTGGAGGTCAGGAACCGGGACGGGTGCGCGCAGCAAGCACGTCGGCCACGGTGAGGAAGGACCCGAAGACCAGAATTCTATCATCGTCGCCCGCACGTTCCCGGGCTCTGGAGAGCGCGGCCCGGGGCGTCGGATGGCATTCGATCGTGCGCTCGACGTCCTCGCCGCGGCCCGGATCGATGCCGGCGGCACGCAGCGCGGCGCCCAGTTCCGAGGCCTTCGCGGCGCGCGCGCCGGGCAGGTCGGTGCACAGCCAATGGTCGATGCGGCCGCGAAGGGCCGCGATGGTGGCCGCGACGTCCTTGTCGCGCATCATCCCGAAGACCGCGTACGTGAACGGGAAGAACCCCATGCTGTCCAGGTTGGCCGCCAGATGCGCCGCCGCGTGCGGGTTGTGGGCCACGTCGAGGACCACCGATGGCCGTCCCGCGAGGACCTGGAATCGGCCGGGCAGTTCCACGGTCGCGAACCCCTGACGGATCGCCTGCGCACTCACGGGCAGCCGCTCGCGAAGCGCCTCCAGCGCCGCGAGCACCCCGGAGGCGTTGAGCAGCTGGTTGGCACCGCGCAGCGCCGGGTACGCGAGCGCATTGCGCCGCTGCGTCCGCCCGCCCCAGCTCCACTGCTGACGGTCACCCGCATAGTTGAAGTCGCGACCGAAGCGGCGCAGGTCCGCGCCGATCGCACCCGCGTAGTCGATCACCGACTGCGGCGGCATCGGGTCGACCAGGATCGCCGGACGCCCGGTCCGGAACACGTGCGCCTTCTCCCAACCGATCTTCTCGCGCGTGTCACCGAGGAACTCCGCATGGTCGATGTCGATGCAGGTGAGGATCGCGCAGTCGGCGTCGACGACGTTGACCGCGTCCAGCCGCCCTCCCAGGCCGATCTCCAGGACCAGCGCATCCGGGGACGCACGCTGGAACAGGCGCAGGATCGCGAGCGTGGTGAACTCGAAATACGTGAGCGCAACCTCGCCGCGCACCGCGTCGACCGCCCGGAACTGCTCGATCAGCGCCGCGTCGGTCGCAGCCTCGCCGTCGAGCCGGGCACGCTCGTTGAACCGGACGAGATGCGGCGAGGTGTAACAGCCCACGCGGTAGCCGGCCGCAAGCAGGATCGACTCCAGCATCGCGCAGGTCGAGCCCTTGCCGTTGGTCCCCGCGACGACGACCGTGGTGCCGGGAACGTGCAGATCCAGCCGCGCCGCGACCTCGCGGACACGATCGAGCCCGAGCTCGATCGGCTGCGCGTGAAGCCGCTCGACGCAGGCGAGCCAATCGGCGAGCGAAGCGCCGTCGGCCGGGGGTGCGGCGCTCAGGCGAGCGCCTCCGACGGTTGCCGGAGCATCAGCGCGAGCAGCTGCGCGATCTCGTCGCGCAGCTGCCGACGGTGCACGATCATGTCGATCGCACCCTTCTCCAGCAGGAACTCGGCCCTCTGGAAGCCCTCGGGCAGCTTCTCGCGCACGGTCTGCTCGATCACCCGCGGACCGGCGAATCCGATCAGCGCCCGCGGCTCGGCGATCACGACGTCGCCGAGGAAGCAAAAGCTCGCGGACACCCCACCCATCGTCGGATCGGTCAGCACGGACACGTACGGCAGCCGGGCGTCGGCGAGCCGGGTGAGAAGCGCGGTCGTCTTGGCCATCTGCATCAGCGACAGCAGGCCTTCCTGCATCCGCGCCCCGCCGGAGGCGGCCACCGAGACGAACGGCACCTTCTGGTCGACCGCGGTCTGCACGCCGCGGGCGAAGCGTTCGCCGACCACCGATCCCATCGAGCCGCCCATGAACTCGAACTCGAAGGCCGCCACGACCACGGGCAGCGCCCGGATCGCACCGCCCACCACCACCAGCGCGTCGGTCTCGCCGGTCGCGTCCATCGCCTCCTGGATCCGGTCCGGGTACTTGCGGCTGTCCCTGAACTTCAGGGCGTCGACCGGCACGACTTCCTGACCGATCTCGTAGCGGCCCTCCGGGTCGAGCAGCGCGTCGATCCGGGCGCGGGCGCCGCACCGCATGTGGTGGTCGCACTTCGGGCAGACGTGCAGGTTACCCTCCAGGTCGGCCCGGTAGAGCACCGCGTCGCATGCGGGGCACTTGACCCAGACGCCTTCGGGTACCGTGCGCTTGCCGCCGCCGGGCGTGCCGGCGCGCTTGATCCGCGGCGGCAGCAGCTTGTCGAGCCAGCTCATCGACGTTCCTCCGTGCTCGGCGGCGCGACCGTGTCCATCGCGCGGCGGATCCCCGCGACGAACGCTCCGGCACGCTCGGCGGCTTGCTGCGGACCGGCGGCGTCGATCTCCTGGATGAGCCGCGTTCCGATCACCACCGCGTCGGCGTGGGCCGCGATCGCCCGCGCGGTCTGCGCATCGCGGATGCCGAAGCCCACGCCCACCGGCAACCCGGTCGCCCGACGGATCGCGGGCAGCGCCGCGAGCACCTGCTCGACGTTCAGCGTCGCGGCCCCGGTCACGCCCTTGAGCGACACGTAGTACACGTAGCCGCTCGCCTGCCGCGCGACCCGGGCGATGCGCTGCGCATCCGAGGTCGGCGCGAGCAGGTAGATCGGATCGATCCCGCACGCGCGCAACGCGGCCGCGGTCGACTCGGCCTCCTCGGGCGGCTGATCGACGATCAGCACGCCGTCGACCCCGGCTTCGGCCGCCCGCGCGGCGAACCGCGGCACGCCCATGCGTTCGATCGGATTGAGGTAGCCCATCAGCACGACCGGCGTGGCCGGGTCGTCACGGCGGAACTCGGCGACCCATGCGAGCACGTCGGCGAGCGTCACGCCCAGGGCGAGCGCCTGCTCGCTCGCGCGCTGGATGACCGGACCGTCGGCCATCGGATCCGAAAAGGGCACGCCCAGTTCGATCACGTCCGCCCCGTTGCGGGCGAGCGCGTGCATCAGAGGTACGGCCCGCTCCCGGTCGGGATGGCCGGCGGTGAAGTACGGGATCAGCGCCTTGCGGCCCTGCGCGCGCAATCGTTCGAACGTGGTGGCGATGCGGCCCAAGGCAGCCTCAGAGCGACAGACCGCCGCGTTGCGCCACCGTGTGCATGTCCTTGTCGCCGCGTCCGGACAGGTTCACGAGGATCGTGCGGTCAGGCGGCAGCGAGGCGGCGAGCCGGGCCGCGTAGGCGAGCGCATGGCTCGACTCGAGTGCGGGGATGATGCCCTCGATGCGGCAGCAGTCGTGGAAGGCCGCGAGGGTCTCGGCGTCGTCGATCGCGACGTAGGTGGCCCGACCGCTGTCCTTGAGCCACGCGTGCTCCGGGCCCACGCCAGGGTAGTCCAGTCCGGCCGACACCGAGTGCGTGTCGACGATCTGCCCGTGCTCGTCCTGCAGCAGGTAGGTCCGGTTGCCGTGCAGCACGCCCGGGGTGCCCGCCGTCAGCGACGCCGCATGCCGCCCGGTGTGCAGGCCCTCTCCCGCGGCTTCGACGCCGACCAGCTGCACTTCGTCGTACGGGATGTACGGATGGAAGATGCCCAGCGCGTTCGAGCCGCCACCGACGCAGGCCACCACGTAGTCCGGCTGACGGCCGATCAGCTCGGGCATCTGCCACAGGCATTCCTGGCCGACCACCGCGTTGAAGTCCCGCACCATCATCGGGTACGGGTGCGGGCCGGCGACCGTGCCGATGATGTAGAACGTGTCCTCGACGTTGGTCACCCAGTCGCGCATCGCCTCGTTCAGCGCGTCCTTGAGCGTACGGCTGCCGGACTCCACCGGCACCACCTCGGCACCGAGCAGCTTCATCCGGTAGACGTTCTGAGCCTGCCGAACCACGTCGGTCGATCCCATGTAGACCACGCAGGTCATGCCGAAGCGGGCGGCGACGGTGGCGGTGGCCACACCATGCTGCCCGGCCCCGGTCTCGGCGATCACGCGCGGCTTGCCCATGCGCCTGGCGAGCAGTGCCTGGCCGATCGTGTTATTCACCTTGTGCGCGCCGGTGTGGTTGAGGTCTTCGCGCTTGAGGTAGATCTGCGCGCCCCCCAGCCGTTGCGACCAGCGCTTGGCGTGATAGATCGGGCTGGGCCGCCCGACGAAGTGCTTGAGTTCGTGGCGCAGCTCGGCGACGAATTCGGGGTCGGTCTTGTAGCGCTCGTAGGCGTCGCGCAGCGCCGCGAGCACGTGCATCAGCGTCTCGGACACGAACACGCCACCGTAGGGACCGAAGTGTCCGCGGGCGTCAGGAAGGTCGTAGGGTTTCATCGTGATCGGGCATCGGCTGCGAGTACCGCGGCGACGAACTGCTCCATTCGCGCCTGGTCCTTGCGTCTCGGATCGTCGGACTGGATGCCGCTGGAGACGTCGACCATCGCCGGACGGACCCGGCGGATCGCCTCGGCGACCGATCCGGCCGCCAACCCGCCTGACATCACGAGCCGGGCGGGCACGTCGCCCGGAATCCAGGACCAGTCGAACGCCTCGCCGCTGCCACCGTAGCCCTCGGTGTAGGTGTCCAGCACGAGGCAGTCCGCCGCATCGTACGAGCGGGCGGATGATAACAAATCGGTCTGGGCGCGCATCCGGATGGCCTTCCACCATGGGCGGACGGCCGCGGCACCGATCGCGCGCGCGGTCTGCGGCGCCTCGTCGCCGTGCAGCTGGAGCACGTCCAGCCCCGCGGCGGCGGTGACCCGGGCGACCTCGTCCGCCGCGGCGTCGACGAACAGCCCGACCGCGGCGACGAACGACGGCAGGCGGCGGCGCAGCGCCCTCGCCTGCTCGGGGGTCAGCGCCCGGGGGCTTCGGGGATAGAACACGAACCCGATCGCGTCCACGCCGAGCGCCACGGCGGCGTCGACGTCCTGCTCGCGCACCAGGCCGCAGAACTTGATTCGCGTTCTCATCGCATCACGCTCCGAGACGGTCGGCGAGGGGATCGAGCGCGTCGGCGGGCAGCCCGTAGGCCGGGTCGTATTCGACGCCGGCCAGGTACAGCCCGGCCGCCGCGAAGGTCGGCGCTCCGAGCGATCGGCGCCGCGCGGCGAGCAGTTCGCCGACCCACGCCGGCGTCTGACGGCCGATGCCGACCCACACCAGCGCCCCCACCAGGTTTCGGACCATGTGGTGCAGGAACGCGTTCGCGGTGACCGTGAATTCGACGAACTCACCGCGCCGATCGACCTCCAGCCGGAGCAGTCGGCGCACCGGCGACTTCGCCTGGCACTGCGACGAGCGGAAGGCGGTGAAGTCGTGCTCGCCGACCAGCCGCGACGCCGCGTCGCGCATCGTCTCGACGCACACCGGTCGGAACGCCCAGCCCGCCCGATCGCGCCACAACGGGTGCGGCACCGGCGAGCAGCGCAGCAGGTAACGGTAGGTTCGCGAGCGCGCTCCGAAGCGCGCGTGAAAGGTGTCCGGCGCCGGCCGGGCCCACTGGACCGCGACCGTGTCCGGCAACCGCGCGTTCACCCCGCGCACCCAGGCCGAGGGCGGCCGACGCGCATCGCTGTCGAAGTGGACCACCTGCGCGAGCGCATGGACTCCGGCATCGGTCCGGCCCGCGCAGACCGTGCTGACCGGATGATCCGCCAGCGCCGACAAGGAGGCTTCGACCCGGTCCTGGATCGCATCGCCGGCCGACTGCGTCTGCCACCCCGGGAAGGCCGAGCCATCGTAGGCCAGGCCGAGCACCCACCTCACGCGCCCGGCCCCGCCACCGAAGCGCCGCGCGATCCGCGGCGCGGGCCGTCAGCCAATCTTGCCCAGCATCGTGCGGGCCCGCTGCTGCTGGCTCGCGTCGCCGCCCTTGAGCACCTCCTGCAGCAGCTCGCGGGCCCCCTCCTTGTCGCCGATCTCCTCGTACGCGGACGCCAAGTCGAGCTTCGTGGCCATCTCCTGCCACCGACCGGCGCCGCCTGCCGCAGCCTCAGCACCGTCGGCACCCACGGTCGCGGGTTCCAGGTCCAGGCTGATCGGCGAGACATCCATCGCCTCGTCGGCCGCCGGCAGACGGGTTTGCGTCAGGCTCTCGAGGGCGGGCAGATCCAGATCGAGCGGACCGGCCTCGGGTGCGGACGACGTCTTGCTGCCCAGATCGAGCGAGGGCAGATCGAAGCGATCGTTTAGCCCCGCGGCGACGTCGTCCTGACGGCCCGACGGCGCGCCGCGACCCGCGGACGCTCCGCCGCCCGAGCCCGCGTCCCGATCGATGCGGGTGTCCAGGTTCAGGTCGAAGTCCAGACTCGGCATGTCGTCCGCAGCCGGCTTCGCCGGCTCGGGCGCCGCGGCCCGTGGCGGTGCGGCCTCGGCTCGCGCGGCGGCCGAGTCGGCCGACATCGCGGCGGCCAGCCCCGCGGCAGCGGCGGCCGCCGCCCCCGCGACCGGTGGGCCGCCGCTGCCATAGAGCGGATTGGCCGGGTCGATCGATGCGCCGAGCGTCGCAACCTTCGGCCACTCCTCGTTTCGGCCGTCGGTCATGTCGTGCATCTCGCGCGCCAGCGACCCGAAGGCCTTCACGTCCTTGCGGCCTGCGTAGATGTCGAGCAGTTTCGCCCGGATCGCCTGGCGTTCGGGCTGGCGCTTCAAAGCTTCCTTCAGGATCTCCTCGGCCTGAGCCTCGCGACCGTAGGCGATGTAGACGTCCGCCTCGGCGATCGGATCGACCTCGGTGGTCTGCACGTCGCCCGTCGACCCGGCCGCCGCGGTGAACGCGGTGTTGGACGTGTCCACGCTCTGGCCGCCCGTGGAGCCGAACAAGGAATTCGACGCGAAACCATCCGCGGCGATCAGGCTGTCTTCGAATTTCTCGACCTTTCTGCGCCGCCGCAACGCGTACCACCCGTAGCCGGCGCCCAGCAGCGCGATGCCGCCGACTCCCGGCAGCAGGAACGGGTTGTCCAGCAGGTCGTCGAGGAAGCCGCCCGACGGCGCGGGCGCCGGCGGTTTCGCCGCCTGCGGCGCAACGGGTGCGGGTGCGGGTGTCGGTGCGGGTGCCTGGACGGGCGCCGGCGCCACGGTCTCGGCCTTGGGAGGCTCGATCCGCGGGGCCTGCGCCTTGGGGGCTTCAGCCACGGGGGGTGGCGTCCGCTTCACAGGCTCGGCGACCGGCGCGGACGGCTCCGGCCTCGCCGCGGGCGTCACCTGCCCGGTCACGGTCTTACTGCCGGCTCGCGCCGCCTCGAGCTGCCGCTGAACGTCGGCGAGCGACTGGTTCTTCAGTTCGAGCAGCTTTTGGAGATCGGTGACGTTCTTCTCGAGCTCCGTCACCCGCGAACGGGCCTCCCGCAGGGCGGCGTCGCGCGCCACGGCGCGCTCGGCATGCGCGCCTCGGGCAGCCTGAGCGCCGACCGCTGCGCCACCGGTCGCACCGGTGCCGGGTCGGGACAGGAGCAGTTGATCGCCGCCGGTCGTGCCAGCGGCACGGTCCTGGACACGGCCGCTGACCGAACCGGCCGCGCTCTGTCCTGACCGAGGCGCCTCCAGTTGACGCGGTGCAGCCGCCAACCGCTGCCGGTACTGCGCAAAGTCCCGGGTGTGCATCCGGACTTCCCGGGTCGCCTCGCCACCGTCGACTGCGGCCATTGCCGCGGCGTCGGGCACGTTCAGCCGCGCGCCCTCGCGCACCAGGTTGATGTTGTTCGCAATGAACGCCGACGGGTTCGCGCGGTAGATCGCGATCATCGCCTGCTCGAGGCTCACGCCCTCGGGCCGCACAGCGCGCGCGATGTTGCCCAGCGTATCCCCGCGCTTCACGTCGATCGAATCGACCGTGCCGCCCGTGGCCGCAGGCCGCGCCCGCTCCGGGGGTACGGGCGGGGCCACCCGCTCGACCGGTGCGCGCGCAGCGGGTGGGCGCGAGGCAGGAGCAGCGGTTGCGGCGGTGGGAGGCGGCGCAGTCGGGGCTGACATCGCCGGCGGTGGGGCCGCCGCGACCGGCGCCGCGGCACTCTCCACGACCGCAGGCGCGGGCGCCGGCACGGTCGGCGCAGGCAACGGTGCGGCCGGGGTGGGTACGGGCGCCACCGCGACCGGGGCCGGCGGGGACGGCGCCGCCGCCTGAGGCTGCACCGCGTCTCGCCGCGCACCGCCATCGCCGGCCTCGCGCGCGGTGCGCACCTCCGGCGGGTCGAGCAGGAACGTGTACTCGCGAACGAACTTGCCGGTCGCCCAGTTCAGCTCGAGCAGCAGGTCGACGAAGGGCTCGTTGATCGGCTGGGTGGACGTGATCCGGACGAACGTGCGGCCGTCGCGCGGCTCGATCGCGAACCGCAGGTTCTGGAGCGCCGGACTGAACTCGAGCCCGGCCTGCCGGAACGCCTCGGCCGACGCCAGCCTGGCGGTCAACGACTGGGCCTCTTCGCGCGAGAGCGACGTGACCTCAACCTCCGCCCGCAACGGCTGCCCGAGGCCCGACTGAACCGTCAGACGACCCAGACCGGCAGCCTCCAGCTGCAAGGACATCGACGCGAGCGCGATGAAGACGGCGGAGACCAGCCGGGTGGGGGCGAATTTCTTCAGGGATGTACTGTGATGCGAAGCCCGTGAAGTCACGGCTTTTCCCCCGGATAGATCGTCATTTTTGAGCGTAACATCAGCAACTTAAGCGTGCAAGCTGACTCTGGTTCGCAACAACGGCCGTCACTGCTGCTGCAGCATCCGAAGCATCCGGCGCAAGGGTTCGGCCGCACCCCACAGCAACTGGTCCGCCACGGTGAACGCCCCAAGGTACTGAGGGCCCATCGCCAGCGTGCGCACCCGCCCCACCGGCACCCGCAGCGACCCGCTCGCCGCCGCCGGCGTCAGGCGCTGCTCGGATGCTTCGCGCTCGTTCGGCACCACGTCCACCCAAGGGTTGCCGGAGGCGAGGATCGACTCGACTTCGGGCAGCGGCACGTCGCGGCGCAGCTTCACCGTCAGACCCTGACTGTGGCAACGCATCGCGCCCACCCGCACGCACAATCCGTCGATCGGCACGCTGCCCGGCGCGCGAAACGGCGGTCGTCCGAGGATCTTGTTGCACTCGGCGCCGCCCTTCCACTCCTCCCGGCTCTGGCCGTGTTCGACCGGCACGTCGATCCAGGGGATCAGGCTGCCGGCCAGCGGCACGCCGCGGAAACTGCCGGTCGGCAGCGTCGACGAGCGCAGCACGGCGGTCACCTTCCGGTCGACCTCGAGAATGGCACTCGCCGGATCGGCGAGCTCCGGCTGCACCGCCGCATGCAGTGCCCCCATCTGCTCGAGCAGCTCGCGCATGTTCTGCGCACCCGCGCCGCTGGCGGCCTGGTACGTCATCGCCGAAACCCACTCGACCAGATCCTCGCGAAAGAGACCGCCCATCGCCATCAGCATGAGGCTGACCGTGCAGTTGCCGCCGATGTAGTTGCGCCCGCCCCGTGCGAGTGCTCGCTCGATCAGCGGCCGGTTGACCGGATCGAGCACGATCACCGCGTCATCCGCCATCCGCAGGGTCGAGGCCGCGTCGATCCAGTAACCGTTCCACCCCGTGGCGCGCAGTGCCGGGTGGATCGCACGGGTCCAGTCGCCGCCCTGACAGGTCAGCACGACGTCGAGCGCCTTCAGTGCCTCGATGTCGTCGGCGCGCAACAGTTTGCCGCCTCCCAGCGGCGCATCGCCGCCGGCATTGGAGCTACTGAAGAACACCGGCTCGATCGAGGCGAAGTCGTTCTCCTCGCGCATCCGTGCCATCAGCACGGAGCCGACCATGCCGCGCCAGCCGACCAGACCGACCTTCATCATCTCGCTTCGTCCGCCGCGGGAGAGAGCAGCGCGGCGAGTACCGCATCGCCCATGCCGACCGTGCCGACCCGCCTGCAGCCCGGTTCCGTAATATCAGCCGTCCGATAGCCCCGTGCAAGCACCCGACGCACGGCGTCCTCGACCCGTCGCGCGGCCTCTTCACGACCGAGCGAATACCGAAGCAGCATGGCGGCCGACAGGATCGTCGCCAGCGGGTTTGCGACGCCCTGCCCGACGATGTCCGGCGCCGAACCGTGGATCGGCTCGTACAGGCCAAACCCCTTCGCGTTGAGCGACGCCGACGGCAGCATGCCGATCGAGCCGGTCAGCATCGACGCCTCGTCCGACAGGATGTCGCCGAACATGTTGCCGGTGACGATCACGTCGAACTGCTTGGGATTGCGCACCAGCTGCATCGCGGCGTTGTCCACGTACATGTGGGACAGCGCGACGTCCGGAAAGTCGCGATGCTCTTCGGTGACCACGTCGCGCCAGAGCTGGGTGGTCTCGAGGACGTTGGCCTTGTCGACCGAACACACCCGGCGGCTGCGCAGGCGCGCCGCCTCGAACGCAGTCCGCGCGATCCGCCGGATCTCGGACTCGGTGTAGCGCATCGTGTCGAAGCCCTCGCGCTCGCCGGCGTCGGTCGTGCGCACCCCGCGGGGCTGCCCGAAGTAGATGTCGCCGGTGAGTTCGCGCAGGATCAGCAGGTCCAGCCCCGCGACCACCTCGGGCTTGAGCGTGGACGCGTGGGCCAGCTCCGGGTAGACCACGGCCGGGCGCAGGTTCGCGAACAGGTCGAAGTGCTTGCGCAGCCGCAGCAGCCCCTGCTCGGGTCGCATCGGCCGCGGCAGCGCGTCGTAGCGGGGTCCGCCGACCGCACCGAACAGGATCGCGTCGCTGCGCTCGCACAGCGCGAGCGTCTCGGCCGGCAGCGGATCGCCGGCCGCGTCGTAGCCGGCCCCGCCGACCGGAGCCGGCTCGATCCGCAGATCCAGCCCGAGTGCCTCGAGCACCCGGACGGCCTGCGCGGTGATCTCCGGGCCGATGCCGTCACCCGCCAGTACAGCGATTCTCATGGATTCGATCGTCCCTCGAGGCGCGGACCGGACGTCGCCCCGAGGCGATGCCGCCGGACGCCGCGCCGACGCCGCGCCGCCGGATCAGGCGTCGAGCGTGCGGCCGAGCCAAGGCTGCTCGGCGAGCCTGCGCGCCTCGTACGCGCGAATGCGGTCGGCGTGACGCAGCACCAGACCGATGTCGTCCCAGCCGTTGAGCAGGCAATCCTTGCGGAACGCGTCGACCTCGAACGGGAAGCTGAGCTGCCCGTCGACCGAAGCCACGGTCTGGCGCGGCAGGTCGATCACCAGCTCGAACCCCGGAAACGCGGCGACCGCAGCGAACAGCCGGTCGACCTGCGCTTCGGTGAGCACGATCGGCAGCAGGCCGTTCTTGAACGCGTTGTTGAAGAAGATGTCGGCGTAGCCGGGCGAGACGATCGCGCGAAAGCCGTAGTCGGTGAGCGCCCAGGGCGCGTGCTCGCGCGAGGAGCCGCAGCCGAAGTTCCTGCGAGCGAGCAGCACGGACGCGCCCCGGTACCGCGGCTGGTTCAGCACGAAGTCCGGGTTCAGCGGCCGCCGGGCGTGATCCATGCCGGGCTCGCCGTGGTCCAGGTAGCGCCAGGCGTCGAACAGGTTCGGGCCGAAGCCCGTGCGCTTGATCGACTTCAGGAACTGCTTCGGGATGATCGCGTCGGTGTCGACGTTCGCGCGGTCGAGCGGTGCGACCAGGCCACGGTGAACGGTGAAGGCTTGCATGTCGGCGTCCCCGGGGATCTCAGAGTCGGCGCACGTCGACGAAGTGCCCGAACACGCCCGCCGCAGCCGCCATCGCCGGGCTGACCAGGTGGGTCCGGCCACCGGTGCCCTGGCGCCCCTCGAAGTTGCGGTTGCTGGTCGAGGCGCAGCGCTCGCCCGGCTCCAGGCGGTCGGCGTTCATCGCGAGGCACATCGAGCAGCCCGGCTCGCGCCACTCGAATCCGGCGGCGACGAACACCTTGTCCAGACCCTCGGCCTCGGCCTGCGCCTTGACCAGCCCGGAGCCCGGCACGACCAACGCGAGGCGCACCGAATCGGCCCGGCGGCGGCCCCGCACGACGGCCGCGGCCTGGCGCAGATCCTCGATCCGGGAGTTCGTGCACGACCCGATGAACACCTTGTCGATCCGGATGTCGGACATCGCAGTGTCCGGCTTCAGGCCCATGTACTCGAGCGCGCGCTCGATGCCCTCGCGCCGCACCGGGTCCTTCTCCCGCTCCGGATCCGGGACGCGGCCTTCGATCGACCCGACCATCTCGGGCGACGTGCCCCAGGTGACGTGCGGGGCGAGCTGCGAGGCGTCCAGCCTGACCTCGGCGTCGAACCGGGCCCCGGGGTCGGAGTGCAGCGTGCGCCACAGCGCGGTCGCGCGGTCCCAGTCGTCGCCGGCCGGCGCCATCGGACGCCCCTTCAGGTAGGCGAGCGTGGTGTCGTCGACCGCGACCATGCCGGAGCGCGCCCCGGCCTCGATCGCCATGTTGCACACGGTCATCCGCCCTTCCATGCTGAGGCCGCGGAGGGTCGAGCCGGCGAACTCGATCGCGTGGCCCGTCCCGCCCGCGGTACCGATGCGCCCGATGACCGCCAGCACGACGTCCTTCGCGGTCACGCCGCGCGGCAGCGCACCGTCGACCGTGACCCGCATGTTGCGCATCTTCTTCGCGGTCAGGCACTGCGAGGCGAGCGCCAGTTCGACCTCGGAGGTACCGATGCCGAACGCGAGACACGCGAACGCTCCGTGCGTGGAGGTGTGCGAGTCGCCGCAGACCACGGTCATGCCCGGCAGCGTCGCCCCCTGTTCCGGCCCGATCACGTGCACGATGCCCTGACGCCGATCGGCGATGTCGAAGTACGGCATCCCGTACTCCGCCGCGTTCGCATCGAGCGTCTCGACCTGCAGCCGGGCGATCGGATCGGCGATGCCCGCGCGCCGGTCGGTGGTCGGCACGTTGTGGTCGACGACCGCGAGGTTGGCCGACACGCGCCACGGCCGGCGCCCGGCGAGCTTGAGCCCCTCGAAGGCCTGGGGACTGGTGACCTCGTGGACCAGGTGGCGGTCGATGTAGACCAGGCAGGTGCCGTCGGGCTCCTGGTGGACCACGTGAGCGTCCCAGAGCTTGTCGTACAGCGTACGCGGTTGCATGGCGGGCACGGGCGTCGTGATGGCCGGGCCGCGATTATGCCACCCGGCGCCCCCCGCCCCGGCTCAGCGACGCGCGGCCTGGTACAGCGGCATCACGCGTTCGGCGTACGTGGCCAGGTCCTGCTGACGGGTCTGCGCCGACGGGTGGGTGCTCAGCCACTGGGGCGGGCCGCCTCCGCCCGCGGCCTTCGCCATCTTCTGCCACAGCGTGACCGCCGCCCGCGGGTCGTACCCGCCGCGGGCGGCGAGTTCCACTCCGATGCGGTCGGCCTCGGTCTCGTGCGCACGGCTGTTGGGCATGCCGACCGCGACCGAGTAGGCCATCTGCGACAGGTCCGCACCCGCCTGGCCCACGCCGAGCACCGCCGCGCCGACGCCGATCAGCAGCCCCGCGGCCTGCCGCTCCGAGGCGCGCTCGCGGGCGTGCTCGCGCAGCGCGTGGGCGATCTCGTGGCCCATGATCGCCGCGATCTCCTCGTCGGTGAGGCCCAGCCGCTCGATGATCCCGCTGTAGAACGCGATCTTGCCCCCGGGCATGCACCAGGCGTTGAGCTGGTCCGACTTCAGCACGTTGACCTCCCAGGACCAGCCGGGCGCATCGGGCCGGAACGCCGCCGTGGCCGGGATCAGCCTCGTGGCGATCGCACGGACCCGCTGGGTGAGGATCGGATCGGCGTTGAGCTGCCCCTTCTGGCGCGCCTGGGACATCACCTGCGCGTAGGCCTGCTCGGAGCCCCTGCGCATGTCGGTCTCGCTGATCAGGGTGGACATGCTCTGGCGGCGCTCCACGCCGACCGCCCCCGCGGACGTGGTCTGGACCGACTGGCAGCCGCCGGCCGCGATCGCGAGCGCCGCGGCCAGCACCGCGAGCCCCCGGGCACCGGGTTCGATCAGGTGAGTCACGGTCGCCTCCGGTCGACGAGTCACGTCCGAAAGCTTAGCCCAGGCTCGCGCCGGCGGCGGCGTGGCGGCGCTGCGCGATCAGCACCGCCACCCAGCCCGCCAGAGCGGCCAGCGCCGCCCCGAAGAAGGCGGCCTCCGGCGCGATCCGCTCCCACAGCACCCCGGCGGCGAGCCCGCCGGCGGTGCCGCCCAGCCCATAGGCGACCACGATGAACGCGGCCTGCGCCCTCGCCTGCTGCGCCGGGGCGAACCATCGGTGCAGCACGGCCATCGAGGCGCTGTGGTGCAGCCCGAAGGTCACCGCATGCATCAGCTGCGCGAGCACCAGCAGCGCGGCCGAGCCTGCGGCGGCGGCGATGATCGCGAACCGCAGCGCACACACGAGGAAGCTCGCCGCGAGCAGCCGCATCGGCGTCACGTGGTCGAACAGGCGGCGCTGCCCGAAGAACAGCGCGATCTCGGCCAGCACGCCCAGCGCCCACATCGCCCCGATGCCGGTCCTGCTCCAGCCCTGGCGCTCGAGGAACAGCGAATAGAGCGAGTACAGCGCGGCGTGCGCGAACACCATCAGAAAGGCCGATGCCATGAAGAACACGATCGCGGGCTCGCGCAGCCGCTGCCCGAGCGAGGTGCCGTCGCGCAGCGTCGGCACCGCCGCCGGCTCGCGCAGGGCCAGCGTGACGGCGACCAGCACGGCCATCGCCGCACCCATCAGCCACGGCAGCGCCTCGAGGCCGAACGCATCGAGCAGCGGCCCGCCGCAGAGGACCGTGAGGATGAAGCCGATCGAGCCCCACACGCGCAATCGCCCGTAGCGTCCGGCGTCCCCCCGGGACAGGTCGAGCGCGATCGCCTCGCCCACCGGCATCTGCGCGGCCGTGAGGAAGAACAGCGCGAGCATCAGCAGCGCGTACGCGCCGAAGCCGTCGACGAACGGCAGCACGAGCAGCACGGCGAGCGAGGCCGCCGCGCTCGCGCGCAGCAGCCGCACGCGGTGGCCGTGGCGATCGGCCAGCCAGCCCCAGAACGGCGGTGCGACGATGCGCAGCGCCTGCGGCAGCGACATCAGCACCGCGATCTCGGCGATCGTGAGCCCGCGCGCGTCGAACCACAGGCTCAGGAACGGCGAGAAGATGCCGACGAAGGCGAAGTACGCGAAGTACAGCGCCCGGACGCCGCCGCTCCCCAGCACGGGCATGCCGCGGCCCGACGCGGCTCAGCCGACCGAGCCCGGGATGCGCGGCGTGGACACACGCACGTCGGCGCACTGCGCACGGTGACGCAGCGCGTGGTCCATCAGGACCAGCAGCAGCATCGCCTCGGCGATCGGGGCGGCGCGGATGCCCACGCACGGGTCGTGCCGACCGAGCGTCTGCACCTCGACCGGCGCGCCGTCGCGGTCGATCGAGCGGCGCGGCGACCGGATGCTCGAAGTGGGCTTGACCGCGATCGAGACGGTGATCGGCTGCCCGGTGGAGATGCCGCCGAGCACGCCGCCGGCGTGGTTGCTGAGGAACCCCTCGGGCGTCAGCTCGTCGCCGTGCTCGGTGCCGCGCTGCGCGACGCTGGCGAACCCGGCTCCGATCTCGACCCCTTTGACCGCGTTGATCCCCATCATCGCGTGGGCGATGTCCGCGTCGAGCCGGTCGAACACCGGTTCGCCGAACCCCGGCGGCACGCCTTCGGCGAGCACGTCGATGCGTGCGCCGACCGAGTCGCCGGCGCGCCGGAGCGCGTCCATGTAGGCCTCCAGCCGGGGGACCACGTCCGGACAGGCGGCGAAGAACGGGTTGCGACCGACCTCGTCCCAATCGCGCAGGGGAATCGGGATCTCGCCCAGCTGGCTCATCCGACCCCGGACCCGGATCCCGTGGTGCACCGCGAGCCACTTGCGGGCGATCGCGGCGGCGGCGACGGTCGCGGCCGTAAGGCGCGCGGAGGACCGGCCGCCGCCGCGGGGATCGCGCACGCCGTACTTGTGCCAGTACGCGTAGTCCGCGTGCCCCGGCCGGAAGGTGCGCTCGATCGCGGCGTAGTCCTTGCTGCGGGCGTCCTCGTTGCGGATCAGCAGCGCGATCGGGGTGCCGGTGGTCACGCCCTCGTGCGTGCCCGACAGCACCTCGACCCGGTCGGCCTCCTGGCGCTGGGTGACGTGACGCGAGGTGCCTGGACGGCGGCGGTCGAGGTCCGGCTGGATGTCGGTCTCGTCCAGCGGCAGCCCGGGCGGGCAGCCGTCGACCACGCACCCGATCGCCGGTCCGTGCGACTCCCCGAAGGTGGTGACGACGAAGGAATGCCCGAGGGCGTTGCCGGACATGCAGCCAGGATCGACGGTTTTGCGGGACAATCGTCATCTTACCGTCAGCGGGGCCCCGCCCCGAGCACAGGAGACCTCCGAGATGCCGCTCCGAACCTCACGTCGCCGCCTGGTGCTCGCCGCAGCGGCCGCCGGCACCGCCGCAACCCTGCCGAGCGCCGTGCGCGCGCAGGCCTATCCGACGCGGCCCGTGCGCCTGATCGTGCCGTTCGCCCCGGGCGGTACCACCGACATCGTCGCCCGCGTGGTGTCCGACAAGCTGCGGGAGAACCTGGGTCAGACCGTGGTCGTCGAGAACCGGGCCGGCGCCGGCGGCGCGATCGGCGCGCTCGAAGTGGTGCGCTCGGCGCCGGACGGGTACGTGCTCGGCATGGCCACGGTGTCGACCACCGCCGCGAACCCGGCGATCAGCCCGAAGATCGGCTACGACCCGACGGCGGACTTCACGCCGATCATCAACCTCGCTGCGACCCCGAACGTGATCGCAGTGCACCCGTCGTTCCCTGCGAAGGACTACAAGGGCTTCCTCGAGGAACTGCGCCGCAGCCCCGGCAAGTACTCGTACGCGAGCTCGGGCACCGGCGGCATCGGGCATCTGCAGACCGAGCTGTTCAAGTCGCTGACCAAGACCTTCATGACCCACATCCCGTACCGGGGCGCGGGGCCGGCCCTCGCCGACGTGGTCGCGGGCCAGGTGCTGGTGATCTTCGACAATCTGCCCTCGGCGCTGCCCTTCATCCGCGACAACCGTCTGGTGCCGATCGTGGTCGCCGCACCGCAGCGCCTGCAGGCGCTGCCGTCGGCCCCCACCTTCGCCGAGGTCGGCCTCGCCCCGGTGAACCGGATGGCGTACTACGGGATCCACGGGCCCAAGGGGTTGCCCTCCGCGGTGGTCGAGCGGGTGCACGGCGCCGCGAAGAAGGCGCTGGAGGACCCGGGCGTGGCCAAGCGGATCGCCGACACCGGATCGCTGATCATCGGCAACACCCCGCAGCAGTTCGCCCAGCAGATCGCCGAGGAACTCAAGGCTTACCAGCGCGTGGTCGCGGAGCAGAAGCTCAAGCCGGACGCGTGACCCCGTCCGAGTCCCCGGCCGAGGGCGCGTTCGACCCGGCGCCCTGGGTTGGCCGCGAGGAGCGGGTGCGCACGCGCGCCACGCGCGAGACGGCGGCGATGCTCGAGGCCGCCCTCGACCGCGCGGCCCCCGAGCCGGACGCACCGGTCGCCCCCCTTCGGCACTGGCTGTGGCTGTTCGCGCCGCCGGCGACCCCGACCGCCGCGCTCGGACCCGACGGGCATCCGCCGCGCGGCACGCTGATCCCGGACTGGCCGCTGCCGCGGCGCATGTGGGCCGGCAGCACGGTCCGGTTCCTGCGACCGGTGGCACCGGACACACCGCTCGAGCGGGTCACCCGCGTGGTCTCGGCCACCGTCAAGCACGGGCGCAGCGGCTCGCTGGGCTTCGTCGAACTTCGCCACCACTGGCTGCTGGACGATGGCGGCTGCGCGATCGAGGACCTGCAGACCGTGGTCTACCGCGAGGCGGCGGCGGCCTCCGCCGCGGCTCCGGCGACGGCCGCCGCGGCCGGGGCGGGCCTGTCCCCGGCCGCGGTGTGGACCCGGACCCATCAGCCGGGGCCGGCGCTGCTGTTCCGCTACAGCGCGCTCACGTTCAACACCCACCGGATCCACTACGACCGCCCGTACGCGACCGCAGTCGAAGGCTACCCCGACCTGGTGGTGCACGGCCCGCTCATGGCGACCCTGATGCTGGACGCCTTCCGCGACGCGCATCCACGGGCCCGGGTCCGCCACTTCGCGTTCCGTGCGACCTCTCCCGCGTTCTGCGACCGGCCGATCGAGTGCGGCGGCGCCCCGGACGGCCCGGGACGGGCACGCCTGTGGGTGCGATCGCCCGGTGGCGGCGAGCACCTGCGCGGCGAAGTCGAGTTCGACTGACCGCGGCCTGCGGGATACGCCCTCGGATCAGCCGGTGCCACCCGGATCGGACCGTACGCCGCGGTGACGCCGCGCCGCCTCGAGCAGCGACGCGGTGTACGGATGCGCGACCCGACCCGCCTGCAGCGCCCGGCGGTCGGTGGTCTCGACGATGCGACCGCCCTGCATCACCGCGATGCGCTCGCACAGCATCGCCACCACTGCCAGGTCGTGCGACACGAACAGGCAGGACAGACCGCCGTCGCGCACCAGTCCCGACAGCAGGTTCAGCACCTCGGCCTGAACCGACACGTCCAACGCCGACGTCGGCTCATCCAGCAGCAGCAGCGCCGGGCGCAGCGCCATCGCGCGCGCGATGCCCACCCGCTGGCGCTGCCCTCCCGAGAGCTGGCTCGGATAGCGGAATCGCAGCTCGGGCCCCAGCCGGGACTGCGCCATCAGCTCGCGCACCCGCGCCTCGACGTCCGGTTCGCGGTGCAGCGCGAGCGGTTCGGTCAGTTGCGCGTCGACGGTCTGGCGCGGATGCAGCGCGCCATACGGGTCCTGGAAGACCATCTGCATCCGGCGGGCTCGCACGCGGGGCGGCAGCGCGGCGATCGGCACGCCGTCGACCTCGATCGAGCCCGAAGCCATCGGCGCCAGCCCGCAGACCGCCCGCAGCACGGTCGACTTGCCGCTGCCGCTCTCTCCGACCAGCCCGAGCGACTCGCCGGCCTGCAGGCGCAGTCCGACGCCGTCGACCGCCACCACCGCGTCCCGCCCGCTGCCGAAGCGCACGACCAGGTCGCGCACCTCGAGCAGCGGCGCCGTGTCGGCCGGCGGGCTCAGCGGGCCCACGCCGGATCCCGCACGAGCGTCGGCAGGACCGTGACCGGCGCGTCCAGCGACGGCGCGCACTCGAGCAGCCCGCGGGTGTACGGGTGCGTCGAGCGCTCCAGCTCGCCCGCCGGGCACCGATCGACGATCCGGCCGGCGTACATCACCAGCACGCGATCGCAGAACGCCTGGACCATCCGCAGGTCGTGACTCACGAGCACCAGCGCCATGCCCCTGTCGCGCACCAGCAGATCCAGCAGCTCCAGGATCTCGCCGGCGACGGTCACGTCCAGCGCCGAGGTCGGCTCGTCGGCGATCAGCACGTCCGGCCGCATCGCGAGCATCATCGCGATCATCACGCGCTGGCCCATGCCGCCGGACAGCTCGTGAGGGTGTGCGCGCCACACCCGCCGCGGCTCGCGCAGGCGCACCGCCTCCAGCATCGCAAGCCCCTCGCGCTCGGCGGCCGAACCCGCAAGACCCCGGCGCAGCGCGAGCGCCTCGGTCATCTGCGTGCCGACGGTGAGCACCGGATTGAGCGAATAGCGCGGGTCCTGCATCACCAGGCCGATCCGGGCGCCGCGGATCGCCCGCCAGGCCGCCGCACCCGCCGCGGCGTGGTCGACACCGAACAGCTCGAGGCGGTCGGCCCGGACGACGCCCGGCGCCGGCACCAGGCCGAGCAGCGCCCGGCACGCAACCGACTTGCCGGACCCGCTCTCGCCGACGATGCCGAGCTTCTCCCGGCCGAACTCGAAATCGATGCCGCGCACCGCCTCGACCCGTCCGCGGCGCGACGGGAAGTCCACGTGCAGGCCCCGGACCGAGACCAGCGGGGACGGGACGACGGTCACGTCGAGCGCCTCGGGTCGAGCGCGTCGCGAAGCCCGTCGCCGAGCAGGTTGAACCCCAGGCTGGTCACGAAGATCGCCAGGCCCGGCATCGTCGCCACCCACCACGCATCGAGCAGGAAGTCCCGGCCGTTGGACAGCATCGCGCCCCACTCGGCGGTCGGCGGCTGCGCGCCCAATCCGAGGAAGCCCAGGCCGGCGGCGATCAGGATCACGCCGGCCATGTCCAGCGTGGTCCGAACGATCAGCGAGGGCAGGCACAGCGGCACGATCTGGCGCATCACGATGCGCGCCGGTCCCGCCCCCGCGAGGCGGACCGCCGCAACGTAGTCGCTGCCGCGCAGCACCAGGGTTTCGGCGCGCGCGAGCCGCGCGTATGGCGGCCACGCGGTCAGCGCGATCGCGATCACCGCATTCTGCAGGCTGGGGCGCATCGCGGCGACGAACGCAAGCGCGAGCACCAGGCGCGGGAACGCGAGCGCGATGTCGGTCAGCCGCATCAGCACCCGGTCGACCTGTCCGCCGAGGTACCCCGCGGTACAGCCGATCGCCAGACCGATCGGCGCCGAGAGGATCGCGACCGTGAACACGATCCCCAGGGTCACCCGCGCGCCGTACACGACCCGGCTCCAGATGTCGCGTCCGAGCTCGTCGGTGCCCAGCCAGTGCTGCGCGGAGGGCGGCTTGAGCATGTCCGGCAGCGACTGGCGGTACGGGTCGTGGGTGGCGAGCCACGGCGCGAAGATCGCCACCAGCACCAGCGTGCCGACGATCGCGAGGCCGGCGACCGCCGCCGGGCTGGCGCGAAACCCGAGCCACCCCGAATACAGGCGTCCGCAGCGGGCCTGAAGCCGCGATGCGGGTGCGGGGTCGAGCAGCCAGGCGCGGGCGCTCACCGGCGTGGCTTCGCGAGGCAGGCGCTCACCGCGCCCTCGGGTCGAGCCATCGGTACGCGAAGTCCGACAGCAGGTTCAGCAGCACGAACACCGCCCCGATGACGAAGGTGCCGCCGAGCACCGCGTTCATGTCGGCGTTGAACATCGCGCGCGTCATGTACTGGCCCAGCCCAGGCCAGGCGAACACGGTCTCGGTGAGCACCGCGCCCTCGAGCAGCAGGCCGTAGGTGAGCGCGAGCGTCGTCACCAGCTGCACGCCGCAGTTGGGCAGCACGTGGCGCAGCACCACGCTCGCCTCGGACGCGCCCTTGACCCGCGCGGTGGTCACGTACTCCTGGCGCAGCTGCTCCAGCACGAAGCTGCGGGTCATCCGTGCGAGATACGCACCGGCACCGTAGCCCAGGCTCGCCGCCGGCAGCACCAGGTGGCCGAACGCATCGGACCACGCCGCGCGGTCGCCGGCGAGCGCTGCGTCGATCAGCAGCAGGCCGGTGACCGGCGGCACCGCCCCTTCGAAGGCCACGCCGTAGCGTCCCGGCCCTTCGGCCCAGCCGAGGAGCACGTAGAAGACGAGCAGCAGCATCAGCCCCTTCCAGAAGACCGGCATCGAGTAGCCGACCAGCGTCAGCACCCGGACGATCGTGTCGACCGCCCCGCCCTGCCGCAGGGCCGCGATCACACCCGCCGGGATGCCGATCAGCGCGCCGATCAGCGTGCCGAGAGTCGCCAGCTCCACCGTCGCGGGGAAGACCCGCAGGATGTCGTCGGCCACCGGGTTCCCGGTCAGGAACGAGCGCCCGAAGTCGCCCTGCAGCAGCCGCGCGACGAACTGCACGAACTGCACCGGAAGCGGCTCGTCCAGGCCCATCTCGGCCTTGACCCGCGCGTACTGCTCCGCCGACAGGTCGGCGCCGCCGGCCGCCACCACCGGGTCGATCGGCATCAGCCGGCCGATCGCGAAGGTGACCGCGAGCAGCCCGAGGAAGGTGAGCGCGAGTTCGATCAGGGTCGCGCCGATCCGCCGGCCCGCGCCGGCGCCCGATGCGCCCGCCTGCGCGACCGCCATCGGCTCTCAGCGCTTGCTGGCGAACGCGAAACTGGTGTCGGCGCCGCGGCTGCCGTAGCGGTAGTTCTCCACCGAGGCGCGCATGCCGGTCGCCTGGATCGCCTGGAACATCTGCGCGAACGGCGACGTGCCCCCGTAGATCCGCTGGATGTCGGCGTACATCGCCGCCCGCTTCTTGGCGTCCGACTCCTTCGAGGCAGCGATCACCTTCTGCGACAGCTCGGTCGGCGCCCAGCCCAGTCGCCAGGTGAGCTCGGACGGATAGGCCCGACTGGTGTCGGCCCCAGGCAGCGCCGCGGGGTTGAAGGCGAACTTGTTCGCCGTGGCGTGAGGATCGCCGTACGGGCCGTAGAACGAGAGGATCAGCGCCTCGGTCCTGCGCTCCCGGTACATCGGGATCAGCTGGCTCGGCGGCATCGTGACCACCTCCACCTTGACGCCCGCCTGGCCCGCGGCCGCCTGGAACGCAGTGGCGATGTCCGACTCCGGTCGGCGGTTCGCCACGTGCAGCCGGAACGAGAACCCCTGCGCATGACCCGCCTCGGCGAGCAGCGATCGTGCGCGGGCGGTGTCGAAGCCGAACGGCCGCTCGGTCGACGCCCCGAGGTTGCCCGACGGAATGAAGGTCTGGTGCACCCGCCCCAGGTTCTTCATCACGCTCGACTCCAGCCCCTCGTAGTCGATCAGGTGCTTCATCGCCCGGCGCACGCGCGGATCGTCGAAGGGCTTGTTCGCGGTGTTGAATCCGAAATAGAAGACCCGCCGCGACGGAAACAGTTCGACCTTCAGACCGCTGCGCCCGCGAAGCGCCTCGACGTCCGAGGCGGTCAGGTTGAACGCCATGTCCGCGTCGCCGCGCTCGAGCAGCAGGCGCTGCGCGCCCGACTCGGGCGTGTGCCGGAAGACCACTCGGCGCAGCGGCGGGCGGAAGCGCCAGTACCCGTCGCTGCGCTCGAGGATCAGCACGTCCGAGGCGCGATACGTCGCGATGCGAAACGGACCCGAGCCCGCGGAAGGCTCCTGACCGGTGCGCCGGGACAGCCATCGCGAACCGAAGTCGCCGCCCTGGACGTTGGCCTCCAGCAGTTTCTGATCGACCACGCCGAAGTAGCTGGACGACAGCATGTTGAGGATGTAGCTGGTCGCGAACGCCTCCGGCAGCGTCAGTACGAAGGTGACGTCGTCCATCGCTCGTGCGACTCGATCGACGTTCTCCTTCGTGATGCCGATCTGCACCAGGTTGGTCGCGGGCGGCTCCATGTCGTTTCGTGTGGAAGGCGACGCGGTCATCTCGGTGCCGCTGCCGCGAACGGGCTGGCCGGCAGGTGTTTGAGCTTGGACATACGCAGGTAGGCGATGGCGATGAAGTTCTGGC